>WLWD01001405.1_pt1:0-2500 | contig 17454 bp, 9 predicted proteins | sample 6712731 | NCBI WGS metagenome assembly WLWD01 (sample SAMN12718690, study PRJNA576275) | sponge metagenome | isolation source: marine sponge | host: Mycale hentscheli | place: New Zealand: South Island, Marlborough, Capsize Point | collected 2014-11-01
TGTTTTATATCTGGAAAAAAAATACTAATAATTACCTTATTTGTAATTATGAGCAATAAATAATAATAGTGAGCATGTGTAGCATAAGAAAAAGAGACCAAGTATTCTTTTTTTTTTTATGATACTTAACAGTTCGTCAGACACAGGAATCATAAATACTTCTGTCAATTTGTTGGACTTCCAAAGTTTACAGTTTACAATAAGGATCATCCTGTTTATACAATCAAACTGTTTCGTAGCTTTTCCCTCTTCAATCTGAGTAAATCCATTTTCCTTATCATTGGACATAGTGTTATCATAACTTTATGGAGGAAAAAGTTCATACAATAATACGATTTTCTTGTTTATTATACTTCAGATTATTGGAAGAATTGTTTTTCATGCTCAAATTATAGCTTACATGAGTGGACGGTCCAGACCCTTGAACCTGATTATGATTATGGCATCATAGTACTGGGCATGTGTCAAATGATAATATTCAATATCAGTCACAGGAAGTGTGTGGAATAAAACTATATTGGCTGTTATTTTGCTGACACTAGAGGTTAGTAACTCTTGTATTGGTATTGCCCTTAAATATCAAATCTGTTATCAGTCTCAAGAATTATCCATCTGGAGACTCAATTAGTGACCGCCTTCCATTGTCAGTAGGAACAGGTCATTTTGCCAACCATGCATGTTATTCCTAATACTCATTGGACTATTTCCATTCCTAATATTGTTAATGGTAAGCATCTGGATCCTATAATTGTGGTCTGCAAAGATATTGGGGATGATAGAACCTAAGGTCAAATAAATACAACTGAGTATAAGAAAGTCCAGAAAGAGAAGATTCATCTGGCCCAGTTATTTGGTGCTCTGCTCATGATAAATGTTATGCCATGTTTACCAACTACAGTGATAGCACCTATACGGGCAGTGCTTAGGAGATCAAGTTATAATAACCATATAGCTATTTTTCTATACTAAAGTGAGTCAGCAAACCAGCCATCCATCCAGTCCTGGAGACATGCATAGTGTGTAAAGCAAGAGATACAATCCACAAGATCATCTATTGTAGTCTATGAGAAGGAAGAGCAAGATAACCTCTTAGTGTAGTAAAAGCAGTCAGTTTAATCACGATTTGTGCATAGCATTAATAGTGATAGAATTCACTTGTTAAGTATATTAAAATTTTGTATATGTTATGTACTGCAGTGTCTATTGTCATAAATATGGTTTTATTAAAAGGGTTTAGTGCATTATAGTAATACTAACGGCTTTCTTGTCTACTCAGATATGACACATCGACTTTTTTACCTTATCATTTTCTATCATCACTAGTAAAATAGGCAACTTTAATCTTTACAATGCTTAGAAGGAACAATAAAAGAAAAGTAAAAACACCTGTCCAATGGAGACTATATGATAGGTCCAAATGTTGATTAGCTACATAGCAGAAGTTAAATCTCACTTCATTGTACACAAGACATCAAATAAGTTGGCACTACATGCTACATTATGGAGGTACATTCATTGTTCATCTAACAAATAGACAGCCTGAAAATGGTTCAGCAAAGTACTTTGTATGCCACAGTTGGCCCACTTGTACTCACTCTGGCTCACGAACAGTGATAGCAAACTGCTTGCCTTCTTTCATGTATGCTGTTTCACATTGCCAAACATAGTGGAACAGTTCAAATTAACAAGCTGGACATCCCATACGTAACCTCTTACAAAAAAGCAACTATGCATGCAGTCAATGATACTTTAATCACGTAGATAATAAGGCAGATGTACAAGATGAGCTGGAGTATCATGGACCCCTGGTACATTTCTAATTTACTCATTATCTTTCTTATGTTTTCCCATTATCCTTTAAATATTTACTCGAACTAAGGTTCCTTGTAAAACTTGGCTTTTCACTAATCCAATTAGTCTATATCCGGAAAGAGCAGGTAACAACAATTAGTAAAAACACAAGGTCAGAGTATCTTGAGAGTTGCTTCCATGCAAGTCTTGTAATCAAACATTTTTATTCACTATGTGCTGTATGAAGTAATAAAAATAAATTAAATGATAAAGAATGTGAATTAAATTATTGGACGCTCAGTAGCAGTCTTAGAATTTTGTTTTTGTAAACTACCATGACTTTCATTGGAGTTACAAGCTATAATAATATTGTAACTCTAACTGGATAACAATTATGATAATGATTTTATGGGAGGGTAGTTATACCGCAGAAGTGGCAATCTTTGGAGCAGGTGGTGGAGTATTGGGTTGAAACGCTTTCTCCTTTGCTTTCTTTCTTTGCATGAAACAGCAACAAAGGCTCTTGTAGATCACATCTCTTGCTTTCCCTACCAGACAAGTCTCCAGAGCTGGGTGAATAGCAGATAGACTGACGACACTCAGGTATAACACAACATACAAGACTATCGGAACGTCCTTGTTTCTGAGCACTGCCTGTACTAATGGGGTTACTAATATAGGCAGCCAAGGTACTATGTCAACTAGAAAA
>WLWD01001405.1_pt1:7500-17454 | contig 17454 bp, 9 predicted proteins | sample 6712731 | NCBI WGS metagenome assembly WLWD01 (sample SAMN12718690, study PRJNA576275) | sponge metagenome | isolation source: marine sponge | host: Mycale hentscheli | place: New Zealand: South Island, Marlborough, Capsize Point | collected 2014-11-01
GAAAGTCCGAAAGAGAATGTAAAGGCGATTAATCCGAGCGATTATCCGATGATTTAATCGAGCTACTAGTGAGGTGCTTGAGAACAAATGCGAGCGAGCCTAACGACATACTCTTTTTATTGGAAATAATTTGACTTCTAACACTGAGCTACTGAAAATAAGGTCCATTTTTAATCTCGCATTACACGTAAAGGGATTTCAGTGCCATAGTAACAACCTCTGCAACTGTTTGAATTGAAGGAAAACAACAACAACAAACAATACGTTATAAAAGTTTCTTTGTGCTATTCTTTAGGCTAACTATGGTGTAACCACAATCCTTTGGACACAACTGGACATGCACCGTTTTTACACAGCCTTATACCTTCGCATTATTTATAGTGAACAATGTATTTCAAGTAAATAACTTTGCGCACGGCTTATAACCATGACAAAGAGCGCATTGACTTACCACCGCCACTAACTCGAATAGAAATGGAAGTCCTGTAAGTTTTCACGTTTTAACTGCACCAGTAAAAGAATTCAAAAAGGTAAACAATTCAATTTCTAGGGTGATACGGGTACTGATCGATAAACAGAGGATTCTGTTTAGTGAAGTTTGGGACGGGGTCGACAACCGAACTAACACAAAAACGCGAGGGTCAAAGTACAAAATGCCTTACGTACGTCCATACATATATACAATCCCAAACCTCCCCGATTTTCGATTGTGGTTACCCCTGTAAGGTCTCGCTCGCTACGCGCCGCGCTCTCCAATTAATTGTAACTAGTGATGTGCTTGATCACAAATGTTCGAGCGAGCCTAAAGACTATCTATTTTATTTGAATGATTTTGACTTCTCTAACACTGAAGCGACTGAAAATAAAGCAGTCCGTTTTTTAAATTTAGCATACAGGGTAAAGGGAATTTCGTGGCCATAGTAACAACTCTCTCTGCCAACTGCTTATAGAAAGAACACAACACACCACACATTCACGTTAGTTTAAAAGAAGTTTTTCTTTGTGATATTCTTTAGCTAAGTAGTGGTTGTAACACACAATGCTTTGACACAACTGGACATGCACCTACACAGACTTACCTTCGCAGTAGTCTAGTGGACAATGTATTTTCAAGTAAATACTGTTGCGCACGGCTTATAACCATGAACGCATTGACTTACCACCGCCACTAACTCGAATAGTCCCTTAAGTTTTCAAGTTTTAACTGCACCCGCAAAAGAATTCAAAACGGTAAACAATTCAATTTCTAGGGTGATACGGGTACTGATCGCTAAACCAGAGGATTCTGTTTAGTGCAATTTGGGACGGGGTCGACCACATAACTAACACAAAAACGCGAGGGTCAAAGTACAAAATGACATACGTACGTCCAAACATATATACAAATATATAAACATCCCCGATTTTTTCATTTTTACCCCTGTAAGTGTCTCGCTCGCTACGCTCGCTCGCCAATAAATAAATAAACTAGTGGTGCGCTCGAATAGCGCAAATGCATGGCGAGCGAGTAAATATATGAGTATAGGTAAAGATAATTTGTGAAGGAAATCGCTAAATAATAGCAATGATTAGGCATGAAGAGTTAACAATAACAGAATTACCTAATAAACTTCGAACGCAGTGGCAAAGAAGCGCAGCTTGACAATTTGCCATTCAGTCTTTCGCCAAGAAGAGAGTAGCTATAAACTTTTTGGTTGAAACTTAGTTGATTCTCCGTGCTCGTTAATTGAAAAATACCGGAACTGTAAACGCTTTACCTAACTTACGTAATTAGAAGCGCGGGCGAAATTTTTTGACGTACGCATACATACCTACATATAATATATATATATATATCTGAAATCTCAATTGAACACGACTGATAGTCAGCTTCGCTCGCTTCGCTCGCTCGCTGAACTAGTGGTGCGCTCGAATAGCGCAAATGCATGGCGAGCGAATAAATATATGAGTATAGGTAAAGATGATTTGTAAAGGAAATCGCTAAGTAATAGCAATGATTAGGCATGAAGAGTTAACAATAACAGAAGTACCTGAATAAACTTCGAAAGCAGTGGCAAAGAAGCGCAGCTTGACAATTTGCCATTCAGTCTTTCGCCAAGAAGAGAGTAGCTATAAACTTTTTGGTTGAAACAAAGTTGCGTAAGGCAGTGCAGCAGGATTCTCCGTGCTCGTTAATTGAAAAATACTGGAACTGTGAACGCTTTACCTAACTTACGTAATTAGAAGCGCGGGCGAAATTTTTTGACGTACGCATACATACCTACATATATATATATATATATATCTGAAATCTCAATTGAACACGACTGATAGTCAGCTTCGCTCGCTTCGCTCGCTCGCTGAACTAGTTAGTGGTGCGCTCGAATAGCGCAAATGCATGGCGAGCGAGTAAATATATGAGTATAGGTAAAGATGATTTGTGAAGGAAATCGCTAAATAATAGCAATGATTAGGCATGAAGAGTTAACAACAACAGAATTACCTGGATAAACTTCGAAAGCAGTGGCAAAGAAGCGCAGCTTGACAAAGACTTCACAATTGTTTCAAGGAGAGAGTTGCTATAAACTTTTTGAGAGTAGCTATAAACTTTTTGGTTGAAACAAAGTTGTGTAAGGCAGTGCAGCAGGGATTCTCCGCGCTCGTTAATTGAAAAATACTGGAACTGTGAACGCTTTACCTAACTTACGTAATTAGAAGCGCGGGCGAAATTTTTGACGTACGCATACATACCTATATATATATATATATACAGTCGAACCTCCCTACAACGGGACTCCGAGAAGCGGTCAGACTCTCAACAACGGTCAGACCGTTGGGAACGGAGTATTTTCTGCATGTATGTAATGGATTTTTTGACTCCAAGTAACGGTTGACTCTCTACTCCGGACAACGGCCAAGTTGTGTGCCCCAAAACGTAATGTCTTGTACAAAATTTACTTCTTGGACGGCCAGTTAGCCACACCCAACTTATTGATGCCGCCGTTTTGCCTAGCCTTTCAATTTTAGCTTGCCACGCCTTACTAATTTATGACTTGTGTGCCTTTCAATTTAATAAAAGACATAATACTAAATGAATGCTAATACTAATTTTACATTCATTACAGATGTCCCTCTATTAATAATTCATTAACTAGTTCTCTTATTCTGCAGACATAAACAGGTGGGCCGAACAGGCGGTAGATACAGGGCACTTCCAGGCCATAACCGGGGCCTCTGTTCACTCTCTCTCCTTGGACCACAGCGTGTGCTATCTACTGGATCCACGTCAACAGCCTATTTCTCTCCTAAGCATTCTTCATAAAGTACTAGAATTAATAGTCTACTCTAAGATAATAGATTTTATATATCCAAAAATTTCAAAGACACAATTTGGTTTTATCAGAAATAGATCCACTCTTCAACAACTTCTTCCATCATATATTTCAGTTTTTAATTCTGTGGAGTCAAAGCGACACACAGAAATTGTGTTTCTTGATTTTGCCAAAGCCTTTGATTCAGTCCCCCACAATGAACTTCTGTATAAACTTTGGCTAACTGGCATTACTGGTCCTCTTTGGTTATTTTTCAAAGATTACTAACAAAATAGAAAGCATTTTGTTGAGGTTGAAGGGTGTAAATCTGACTTACTTCCTGTCAAATCAGGTGTACCTCAAGGTAGTGTACTTGGACCTCTGCTTTTTCTTAATTATGTTAACGACATACCGTCTCTCTGCTCTTTTTCGTCTGTGTTTTTATTTGCTGATAATGCCAAACTTATTGCCTCTCTAAACTCTGCAAGTGAGAATTTAGCTCTTCAAAAGGATCTTAACAATTTATTGTCATGGTGTCAATCTTGGAAACTTTCTTTAAATACTTCTAAATGTGCATACATGAACGTCTCCCTATCATCATCTACTAACAACAATTACACCATCGGTAATGATACAATTAAAATAGTGACTCACCAGAAAGATTTTGGTATTTTAATTTCTGATATATAGTTTATCTTGGTCTGTCCACATCAAAGAAATATGCAGCAAAGCTTATCGGTCTCTGTATTAATTAGGCGAACAATTCCTTGCACATCACCCATTCAAACATTAAGAAGTCCCTCTATCTATCACTTGTAAGATCTCAGCTGACCTACTGTTCCCAGCTATGGTTTCCCAACAAAATACAAGACATTATCTTATTGGAAAGAGTTCAACGGCGTGCAACTAAATACATTTTAAATAATTATAATATTTCTTACAAATTAAGACTTATCATCTCAATATTTACCACTAATGTACTACCTACAATTACTAGACCTATTATTTTAAAAAAAATGTCTTAAGAATCCGTCTGATTCATTTAATGTATTTAATCACGTCACTTTTCATTCTGGGTCCACAAGATCTTCATCTAATCCAAAAACTCCGAAATAAGGTCAAACTCTCTACAAAGGCCAAAGGGTTCGTCCCCATGCATGGCTGTTGTTCGGAGGTTCGACTGTATCTGAAATCTCAATTGAACACGACTGAGAGTCAGCTTCGCTCGCTTCGCTCGCTCGCTGAACTAAAAAGCGGGTGGAATCAACGAGTAAAGGAGGGGGTTAGTTTTCAAAAGAAAGGCGAAATTACGAAATAGAAGAAAAAAGTTTCTCAAAGTAGGATAGAAATTCAGAAGCAGGAGAGATAGACAAAGGAAAAGGGACTCCATAACTCAAGAAGAAGAGCTGAAGAAAGGAGAGGTGGGATATAAGAAAAGCTCAGATAGTTTAGAAAAAGAGAGCAGGAAAGGGAAACTTATGTAACCTTAACCAGTGGTAGAGAATGATAACTGAGCAAGATAACGTGTGTTACTGCATTCTTACTTCGCAATACGTCAAGCGCCATTATGTGGCGGGGTACTTGATAGTGACAATAATGATGATGATAATTCAGCGAAGCGAGCGAAACTGACTCTCTAATGAGTTCGCGATATATTATATGTATTTGGCGAGCGAGCGTAGCGAGCGAGACACTTACAGGGGGGTTAACACAACTGAAAATCGGGGATGTTTGTTTGTTTATATGTTTGGACGTACGTAAGGCATTATTGTACTTTGACCCTCGCGTTTTTGTGTTAGTTCGGTGGTCGACCCCGTCCCTAAACAGAATCCTCTGTTTATCGATCAGTACCCGTATCACCCTAGAAATTGAATTGTTTACCGTTTTGAATTCTTTTACGGGTGCAGTTAAAACGTGAAAACTTGGGGACTTCCATTTCTATTCGAGTTAGTGGTGGTGGTAAGTCAATGCGCTCTTTGTCATGGTTATAAGCCGTACGCAGTGCATGTCCAGTTGTGTCAAAGCGTTGTGCTTTACAGCCACTACTTAGCTAAAGAATATCACAAAGAAAACGTTAACGTGTACTGTTTTGTTGTTGTTTTTCCCCTACAATTCAAACAGTTGCAGCGAATTGTTACTATGGCACTGAAATCCCTTTACCGTGTATGTGTAATAAAAAAACTCGACCTTATTTTCAGTTGCTTCAGTGTTAGAAATCAAAATCATTCATTCAGCGAAGCGAGCGAAGTGAGCCGAGCTGACTCTCTAATGAGTTCGCGATATATTATTGGCGAGCGAGCGTAGCGAGCGAGACACTTACAGGGGTAACACAATCGAAAATCGGGGATGTTTATTGGCGAGCGAGCGAAGCGAGCGAGACAGTATTGTGGTGGATAATGCAAAATCGGGTATATGTTATATATATGTATGTATGTATGGATGGTACGTATGCTCTTTAAACGCGCGCGCGGGGAACGTTTTTCTCCTAAAACACGGCTATTTATGCTTGACTCAAGTTTATTCTGAAACTACAGCATTAAGCAAACCTTACTTTATACTTAAGCTCCAAAGTATGAGAAAATTCCTGCTAAAACGCTTGTTTTCAAGACACAAAAAGTTGATTCGACAGGTTACTATGGCATTGAAGACCCTTTTCCAGACTTCATTTCAAAACTTCGCCGTTTTATGGGGGGATACGGAGTGCCGGTTGTTGGTTGTCAAGAGCTGTTGGTAGTCAGAATGCCGTAGTATTCTCTCGAGGGAAGCTGAGATAAGTACGCAATTCCACATTTGTTAGCTAAATATGCAAAATTAACTCTGGCCTTTCTTTTTTGTAGCTAAGAGCTAGCCAGTGACTGGTAAATTCAAATAGTCAGATTGGCTCAAATTTGGTACTACAAAAGTTACCACTGCTCAAGAAAATGAGGTAAGAAAGTAATTTTGTATTTGTGCATTTGTGTGCTAAAATTGATTGTCTTTTGTTTTTGTAGGTGAGAGCTTGTTGTCAAGAATTCAAGGTAATTCAGATGGTCAAAGTAACTTCAATTTGATACTACAGAAGTTATCAATACTCAAGAATAAGGTAAGTAGTAATTCCATATTTGTTGGCTAAAATTACAAATAATAACACTGGTTTATTTTTTATCGTAGCTGAGAGCTTGTTCAAGAGTTACTGGTGATTGATATTATCAGAATGGTTGATGTTTGATACTACAAAAGTTACCATTAGTCAGGTAAGAGAGTGATTTGTTTGCTGAAATCAAATGTCATAACTGCTATTATAGTGTTTGCATGAAGTAAGCTAAAACATAGTAACATTTTATGTTACCTAACTATCAGGCTCGCTCGCCATTTGTGCTCAAGCACACCACTAGTTTATTTGTATATATGTATGGACGTATGTATGTCATTTTGTACTTTGACCCTCGCGTTTTTGTGTTAGTTCAGTTGTCGACCCCGTCCCAAATTGCACTAAACAGAGTCCTCTGGTGATCGATCAGTACCCGTATCACCCTAGAAATTGAATTGTTTACCGTTTTGAATTCTTTTGCGGGTGCAGTTACAACTTGAAAACTTAAGGGACTTCCATTTCTATTCGAGTTAGTGGCGGTGGTAAGTCAATGCGCTCTTTGTCATGGTTATAAGCCGTGCGCAACAGTATTTACTTGAAAATACATTGTCCCACTAGACTACTGTTGTGAAGGTAAGTCTGTGTAGGTGCATATCCAGTTGTGTCAAAGCATTGTGTGTTACAACCACTACTTAGCTAAAGAATATCACAAAGAAAACTTTTAAATAACGTGTATTGTTTTGTTGTTGTTTTTACCTTCTCAAGCAGTTGCAGAGAGTTAGTTGTTACTATGGCACTGAAATCCCTTTACCCTGTATGCTAAATTTAAAAACTGGACCTTATTTTCAGTAGCTTCAGTGTTAGAAGTCAATAAAAATAGTATAGTCTTTAGGCTCGCTCGCCATTTGTGCTCAAGCACACCACTAGTATATATATATTTGGCGAGCGAGCGTAGCGAGTGAGACACTTACAGGGGTAAAAATGAAAAAAATCGGGGATGTTTATTAAATTTATTGGCGAGCGAGCGACGCGAGCGAGACAGTATTGGGGTGGATAATGCAAAATCTGGTATATGTTATTATATATATGTATGTATGTATGGATGGTACGTATGCTCTTTAAACGCGCGCGCGGGGAATTTTTTCCTCTTAAAAACACGGCTATTTAGGCTTGACTCCAGTTTATTCTGAAACTACAGCATTAAGCAAACCTTACTTTATACTTAAGTTCCAAAGTATGAGAAAATTCCTTCTAAAACGCTTGTTTTCAAGACACAAAAAGTTGATTCGACAGGTTACTATGGCATTGAAGACCCTTTTCCAGACTTAATTTCAAAACTTCGCCGTTTTATGGGGGGATAGGTAGTGCCGGTTGTTGGTTGTCAAAAGAGCCGTTGGAAGTCAGAATGCCGTAGTATTAATGCTATGGAAGGTACTACTTCTCGAGGGAAGCTGAGATAAGTAAGCAATTCCATATTTGTTAGCAAAATATGCAAAATTAACTCTGACCTTTCTTTTATGTAGCTAAGAGCTAGTCAACAGTGACTGGTAAATTCAAATAGTCAGATTGGCTCAAATTTGGTACTACAAAAGTTACCACTGCTCAAGAAAATGAGGTAAGAAAGTAATTTTGTATTTGTGTGCTAAAATTGATTATCTTTTGTTTTTGTAGGTGAGAGCTTGTTGTCAAGAATTCAAGGTAATTCAGATGGTCAAAGTAACTTCAAATTGATACTACAGAAGTTATCAATACTCAAGAATGATGTAAGTAGTAATTCCATATTTGTTGGCTAAAATTACAAATAATAACACTGGTTTATTTTTTATCGTAGCTGAGAGCTTGTTCAAGTTACTGGTGATTGGATTATCAGAATGGCAGATGTTTGTACTACAAGTTACCATTATAAGGTAATAGAGTGGATTTTTGGTATTTGTTTTGTGCTGAAAGTAAAAATGTCATAACTGCTATTATAGTGTTACATGAGTAAGTAAAAATAGTAACATTTTATGTTTACCTAATATCAGGCTCGCTCGCCATTTGTGCTCCAAGCAACCACCTAGTTGGTATATATGTTTGGACGTACGTATGTCATTTTGTACTTAATTGACCCTCGCGTTTTTGTTTTAGTTTATGTGGTCGAACCCCGTCCCAAATTGCACTAAACAGAATCCTCTGGTTTAATCACCCTAGAAATTGAATGTTTACCGTTTTGAATTCTTTTACGGGTGCAGTTAAAACTTGAAAACTTAAGGGACTTCCATTTCTATTCGAGTTAGTGACGGTGGTAAGTCAATGCACTCTTTGTCATGATTATAAGCCGTGCGCAACAGTATTTACTTGAAAATACATTGTTTACTAGACTACCGCGAAGGTAAGTCTGTGTAGGTGCATGTCCAGTGTCAAAGCATTGTGTGTTACAACCACTACTTAGCTAAAGAATATCACAAAGAAAACTTTTAAATAACGAGTATCGTTTTGTTGTTGTTTTTTCCCTTCAATTCAAGCAGTTGCAGAGAGTTTGAAATCCCTTTACCGTGTATGTGAAATTAAAAATATGGACCTTATTTTCAGTAGCTTCAGTGTTAGAAGTCAAAATTCTTCATATAAAAATAGTATAGTCTTTAAGCTCGCTCGCCATTTGTGCTCAAGCACATCACTAGTTAGGTCTAGAAATTGTTTTTGTTCTTGCGTGGGTGTACGTGTGTACCCTTTCTCTCCTACGCGCTTGCGCGGGCCGGGTAACCTTCTCAGCAACATTTTGTTTTGTTTACCCGCCGTACGAAGTAGCGATGCCCAGTAGACAAAACGCTCTCTTTCTCCTACGCGCTTGCGCGGGCCGGGTAACCTTCTTAGCAACATTTTGTTTTGTTTACCCGCCGTACGAAGTAGCGATGCCCAGTAGACAAAACGTTAGAAACGCTCGGTCAAGAGCTTTGAGGGCGTTCGAAACTCCTGAAGAAAAATTAGTAGGGAGAGCGATAAGAAATGAAAAAGACAGGGCAAGGAGGAGGAGCTTCCATAGCATTAATACTACGGCATTCTGACTACCAACGGCTCTTGACAACCAACAACCGGCACTCCGTATCCCCCCATAAAACGGCGAAGTTTTGAAATTAAGTCTGGAAAAGGGTCTTCAATGCCATAGTAACCTGTCGAATCAACTTTTTGTGTCATGAAAACAAGCGTTTTAGCAAGAATTTTCTCATACTTTGGAGCATAAGTAAAAGTAAGGTTTGCTTAACGCTGTAGTTTCACAATAAACTGGAGTGAAGCCTAAATAGCCGTGTTTTTAGGAGAAAAACGTTCCCCGCGCGCGTTTAAAGAGCATACGTACCATCCATCCATACATACATATATACTAGTGATGTGCTTGAGCACAAATGGCGAGCGAGCCTAAAGACTATACTATTTTTATATGAATGATTTTGATTTCTAACACTGAAGCTACTGAAAATAGATAAGGTCCAGTTTTTTTAATTTAGCATACAGGGTAAAGGGATTTCAGTGCCATAGTAACAACTCTCTGCAACTGCTTGGAAGGAAAAAAACAACAACAAAACAATACACGTTATTTAAAAGTTTTCTTTGTGATAT
>WLWD01004906.1_pt1 | contig 17453 bp, 7 predicted proteins | sample 6712731 | NCBI WGS metagenome assembly WLWD01 (sample SAMN12718690, study PRJNA576275) | sponge metagenome | isolation source: marine sponge | host: Mycale hentscheli | place: New Zealand: South Island, Marlborough, Capsize Point | collected 2014-11-01
TTTGTAAGCAAAAAAAAAAAGAAGAAAGAAAGAAAAAAAAGTGCATGATGAAGGTGATTGCTAATGATTAAATCAGAAGTTTATTGCTGCTCTAGCTATGGTCTTTGTAAAAAGAATGAATCCCCACTCTTATCTCTAGCTGAAACCATTTAAGGAAAGAATTTATTAACCCTCAGCGCGCATGCGGGAGAAGGTTATAGTAGTCGTCCTGACTGTTTGTCTGTGCCTGTCAGGCTCTGATTTTGGAGATTACTGACAATTAACAATTGATTTAGGTATGAACTTACTCAGGATGAAGATTTAAGACATTTATTGTGCTACTTTTTTTAATTTCGGGCTATTCGTTGAGAAAAAGCGAAGCTTTCAACTCCGCGTAGGTACCAGCTTTTATGGGCAACGCCCCCTAGCGTCACGAATCACATGAGCAAACAACTTCTGCAGCCAGCGGTGTACTTAGCTTTATGCTCAGGCTCCTAAGCGTTACTCCGGGGGAAGTTAACGGAGTTGAAAGAAGTGAAGTTTCGCGTTGAAAATGTATACAGGTGAGTGTTTTTGGCTAGCGTTTCAATGTACCATTTTCATTGGTCGAGCTATTTTGATACCTCATTAAAAACAGCTAACAGATTGCTTGTTCTTTTGGAAGAAGATTATATTGTAATAGCTAGGTAGTGTTTAATAGCGCTGAGGGTTCCATATTCAATTATGAACTACTGACCCTGTCACAAGCTGAGTGCCTGTCACAAGCTGAGTGAAAAGCATAAACAACAACAAAAATGATGACATAAACATGGCTCAGATTCAAGAGTTAACACAGGCAGCTTGAAACATTTCCCACCTCTCTGCTATAGTCTGGCTACCCCCCCCCCTTCCCCCCCCTTACTTATTTCATGAGTCAGAATGTGGTAGAAATACTTCACCAGCAGGCTAATTTATTTTCACTGCCAGAGGCAGAGTGAAAATAATGGCAACTCATTTGGGGGTGTTACCCACTACCCCAGCCTGATATTTTAGCAGCTGCTCTTACCCAGTTGGGTACCCTCTTACACCTACTAGCAAAGGAAGGTAGCCGTAAAAACCAGGAAAAGAGCCGGGGGAGTTACAGCCAGCTGCTATAACTACTACTGTACTGAGCTTGCCCAGTATAGCAGCATGAAATAACCTTGATATCATGGATTATTTCAACTGTCATGTACACCTAAAGTTATCATTATTGTGAAGATATTTATGGTGGAATATATATATATATAGAAACTTTCAAACAACTCTGACAAAGTAAGAACTTCTTCCACTCAACCATGAAGCAATAGAACATGACCAACTGCAAAGTCCATTAATAAAGACCCCATTAGTCAGGCTTCAGACTCACAAGAAGGAGGAATGGGATTGTTTTACAACCTTAAACATCACAGCTTAATTGCCTGCAACAAGTCTCCGGGCCTCACCTTTATCTAGCAGTTAGACAGAGTATGGCATACTGACTACCATTCTCAAAACTCACTGATGCAGTCAACTTGTGAACTTTTGCTCAATTAGAAAGAAAAACAAGAAAAAAAAAAAAAAAGGAAAGAGAGGGAACAGTTGAATAAAAACCATGTACTTTCAACTATTACTGTGGCAACTGACTGCTATGTGTAGATAGATGTGTACATTATTGGCTATAAAATGACTTCCTATGTAACTTCACTATCAACATTGTAGCACTAACTGATTCACTCTCTAAACATTGACAACAAACACTCTATACACACACAACCACATACACACACACACACGCATGCACGCACACACACACCAGGACACCAAAAAGTCAGTTACACACTGGCACAAATGAGACTCTGATAAAACTATGGACTAACACGGCACATCACAAGTACACGTTATGTGTTATGTCCGATTGGAACAAGCTAAAAGCCAACAACTTTCATGCACACAAAGTGCAACTTACCATAACGATAATTTCACCCACACTTCAGATGATCTTTTATTAGGGTGCAGCTACATCATAATGCTAGTTATTAAGTTAGCTACATACTATTATTAGCTCAGCAGGATTGGGTAAAGAGTCAGTTCTGTGAAAACATTGTACTATGGTGGGTGTAGTTTTAGTTTCAAATAAGGAGGACATCTTTCTCACAATATTCAATCATAACAAGTTACTATCAGCCTTTTACTCACAACTACCTTGGCACATTTGCATATCAACCAGTTATGCTAAGAGAAACCACTTGTGGTTACACAAACTAGTTCACAGCAACTAAGTGATGGTTTTCAAAAGACCACGGGAATCAGGAGAGATGGAAGCTGTTTTAAATTAGGGGGGCACCATGTAGCACAAGTTCATCAAAACCACTTAATATAACTTCATGTGAACGAAGCTAAATACAAGTTTACTAATGCAATTAAATATGCATAGTGGGTGCCCCCCAAGCCATAAATCATGGGAGGGCTAGTGCCCCCTGACTCCTTCCCCTAGTCTGGCATAGCCAGACCCTTTACCAAACTGCTACGCTGGGAATGGGTCTGGGGACATGGCCATACCAAATTTGTTCTGCCGCACATATATTGCGGCAGTCAATTACTGATAGCAAATTATCGGGAATAGCTCCTCAACCACAAATAGAAATTCCTGTATGTTGTGTCCGAAGACACTAACAAAGCCAGTCTGGGAAGTGAGTGTCCTTGTGTATTGTGAGGTAAACCAGTTCCTGGGATTGATAGACAGGCTAATACAAAGGAACAAGACATACACACACACATACATACATAGACACACACACACACATACATACATAGGAACCAGAGGCACATTAATCATGGCAAATTTGCGATAGAAATTCATGTATAAATGAGTTTGGGAATTCACCACTTCCACATTACTTGGTATGGCCATGTCCCCAGACCCTCAGCTCGCTTTGCGTGCTAGGTGGGTCTGGCTCCTCCAGACTACTACTTCCATGACCCCAGCCAATTTATATTTTTTAAAGCAACTTATTAAAAAGGACACATCTTCTAACTCACCTTTGTACTCTCAGGTTTATACTTCTTTTTAGCCACTTCCATTCTCTTCTTCAAAGGCAAGCTGAAGAAGAAGTCAACGCACCATCGCAATTCATCCTCGTCGAATCCTGGAACTTTTTCAAGAAAAATGAAGCCTAAAGTTTCCATGGACCGGACAACTTCCTGGCTCAACTTTTCACGGTCAGTTTCTTGGTAATTTATCACAGGCAAGGAAGACATTTTTCCCCTTAACCCTCTTTTTTTTCTCGCACTGCTGCGCTGCCCAGTCGCGTAAAATACTCATCCTTCGCGCGCAAAAGAATAACTTGTTATTATGAGCTTGAGCACGCGCGTATGGCAAGCCGATAGTAACATAATTGGCGAGCGAGCGTAGCGAGCGAGACACTTACATGGGTAACACAATCGAAAATCGGGGATGTTTGTTTATTGGCGAGCGAGCGTAGCGAGCGAGACACTTACAGGGGTAAAAATGAAAAAATCGGGGATGTTTATTTGTATATATGTTTGGACGTACGTATGTCATTTTGTACTTTGACCCTCGCGTATTTTTGTGTTCTCTCCGTGTTCGACCCCGTCCCAAATTGCACTAAACAGAATCCTCTGGTTTATCGATCAGTACCCGTATCACCCTAGAAATGGAATTGTTTACCGTTTTGAATTCTTTTGCTGGTGCAGTTAAAACTTGAAAACTTAAGGGACTTCCGAGTTAGTGGCGGTGGTAAGTCAATGCGATCTTTGTCATGGTTATAAGCCGTGCGCAACAGTATTTACTTGAAAATACATTGTCCACTATACTACTGCGAAGGTAAGTCTGTGTAGGTGCATGTCCAGTTGTGTCAAGCATTGTGTGTTACAACCATAACTTAGCTAAAGAATATCACAAAGAAAACGTTTAAATAACGTGTATTGTTTTGTTGTTGATTTTTTCCTTCAATTCAAGCAGTTGCAGAGAGTTGTTACTATGGCACTGAAATCCCTTTACCTTGTATGCTAAATTTAAAAACTGGACCTTATTTTCAGTAGCTTCAGTGTTAGAAGTCAAGATCATTCATATAAAAATAGTATAGTCGTTAGGCTCGCTCGCCATTTGTGCTCAAGCACACCACTAGTTTAGATATATGTATGGACGTATGTATGTCATTTTGTACTTTGACCCTCGCGTTTTTGTGTTAGTTATGTGGTCGACCCCGTCCCAAATTGCACTAAACAAAATCCTCTGGTTTATCGATCAGTACCCGTATCACCCTAGAAATTGAATTGTTTACCGTTTTGAATTCTTTTGCGGGTGCAGTTCAAACTTGACAACTTAAGGGACTTCCATTTCTATTCGAGTTAGTGGCGGTGGTAAGTCAATGCGCTCTTTGTCATGGTTATAAGCCGTGCGCACAGTATTTACCTGAAAATACATTGTCCACTAGACTACTGCGAAGGTAAGTCTGTGTAGGTGCATGTCCAGCTGTGTCAAAGCATTGTGTGTTACAACCACTACTTAGCTAAAGAATATCACAAAGAAAACTTTTAAATAACGTGTATTGTTTTGTTGTTGTTTTTTTTCCTTCAATTCAAGCAGTTGCAGAGAGTTGTTACTATGGCACTGAAATCCCTTTACCGTGTATGCGAAATTAAAAAACTGGACCTTATTTTCCGTAGCTTCAGTGTTAGAAGTCAAAATCATTCATATAAAAATAGTATAGTCTTTAGGCTCGCTCGCCATTTGTGCTCAAGCACACCACTAGTTTATTTGTATATATGTATGGACGTACGTAAGGCATTTTTGTACTTTGACCCTCGGTTTTTGTGTTAGTTCGGTTGTCGACCCCATCCCAAATTGCACTAAACAGAATCCTCTGGTTTATCGATCAGTACCCGTATCACCCTAGAAATTGAATTGTTTACCGTTTTGAATTCTTTTGCCGGTGCAGTTAAAACTTGACAACTTAAGGGACTTCCATTTCTATTCGAGTTAGTGGCGGTGGTAAGTCAATGCGCTCTTTGTCATGGTTAAGCCGTGCGCACAGTATTTACCTGAAAATACATTGTCCACTAGACTACAGCGAAGGTAAGTCTGTGTAGGTGCATGTCCAGTTGTGTCAAAGCATTGTGTGTTACAACCACTACTTAGCTAAAGAATATCACAAAGAAAACTTATAAATAACGTATTGTTTTGTTGTTGTTGTTTTTTCCTTCAATTCAAGCAGTTGCAGAGAGTTGTTACTATGGCACTGAAATCCCTTTACCCTGTATGCTAAATTTAAAAACTTGACCTTATTTTCAGTAGCTTCAGTGTTAGAAGTCAATAAAAATAGTATAGTCTTTAGGCTCGCTCGCCATTTGTGCTCAAGCACACCACTAGTAATAAATACTTTCTGTAGCAACTTCAGCATTAACATCTGCTTTGTGCATATCAACGCATTTGTATTCATTAACCCTCAGAGTGCATGAGCATGAGAGTTACCAGTAGTCTCTCTGTCACTCTATCAACAGTGAAAAAGATAATAGACTTTTATGCCTTGAGAGAAGAGGCATTGCGCAAGCTCATTGCCCTAGTTGGCGAGCGAGCGTAGGGAGCAAGACGCTTACAGGGGTAACACAATCTACAGTCCCGCAGTTCTTATCAAAAAACTCATTTCATTGGTTAATCAAATCGTGTGACCAGTTGTAGCGCCGCGCGTGACCAATTATAACGCCGCGCAAGGGCTAGGGCTAGGGGGCTAGGGGACCAATCAGAAGAATTCTTTGATAAGAACTGCGGGATGGCTCAACACAATTGAAAGTCGGGGATATGAGTTTGTTTGGCGAGCGAGCGGAGCGAGCGAGACAGTATTAGGGGTGGATAATGCAAAATCGGGTATGTATGTATGTTTGTACCATGGTTCGTTCAAACCGTCCAATCAGATTTCTCAATTCGGGGTGAATAAATCACTTATACACCTCCTAGGAGGTGAATATTTTTTGCCCGTGGCCTAGAATTACGATCTGTAGCTAAGCGAAGCGGCGACCAACGAGGCTACAGAAAAAATGGTTGTTATGCGTTTCTTATAGCCTAGAGCCATGGTACAAGTCGGTTGCACCGCTCGGTGCGCGTCGGTACGGGATTTACACTATCCTCGGGCCTTCGGCCCTCGGTTGTGTAAATCCCATACCGACCTCCACCTCGTGATGTAACCTATACATGTATGGATTGTACGTATGCCCTTTAAACGCGTGCGCGGGGAACTTTTTTCTTTAAAAAACACGGCTTTTTAGGCTTGACCCCAGTTTATTCTGAAACTACAGCATTAAGCAAGCCTTACTTTATACTTAAGCTCCAAAGTGTGAGAAAATTCCTGCGAAAATGCTTGCTTTTCAAGAAACAAAAAGTTGATTCGACCGGTTACTATGGCGTTGAAGACCCTTTACCAGATTTATATTCAAAACTTCGCCTTTTTTACGGCTAAGTGCGGCTTGTTAGTTGTCAAGAGCCACCTGTAGTCAGTACTAAGAGAGCTATCACTACTTCTGAAAAGCGTATGTAAGCACATAAAGTATTAATGCTAAGGAAGCTACTACTACTCCAGGGATGCTGAGGTAAGTACGTAATTCCATATTATTGTTAGCTAAATATGCAAAAATAACTCTGGCCTTTCTTTTATAGCTAAGAGCTTGTTGTCAACAGTGACTGGTAAATTCAAATAGTCAGAATGACTCAAATTTGGTACTACAAAAGTTACCACTGCTCAAGAAAATGAGGTAATAAAGTAATTTTGTATTTGTGTGCTAAAATTGATTGTCTTTTGTTTTTGTAGGTGAGAGCTTGTTGTCAAGAATTCAAGGTAATTCAGATGGTCAAAGTAACTTCAATTTGATACTACAGAAGTTATCAATACTCAAGAATGAGGTAAGTAGTAATTCCATATATGCTGGCTAAAATTACAAATAATAACACTGGTTTATTTTTTATCGTAGCTGAGAGCTTGTTCAAGAGTTACTAGTGATTGAGATTATCAGAATGGTTGATGTTTGATACTACAAAAGTTACCATTAATCAGGTAAGTGAGTGATTTTGTATTTGTTTGCTGAAATAAAATGTCATAACTGTTATTATAGTTTGCATGAAGTAAGCTAAAAATAGTAACACTTTATGTTACCTAACTATCAGGCTCGCTCGCCATTTGTGCTCAAGCACACCACTAGTTAGCGAGCGAGCGGAGCGAGCGAGACAGTGTAAGGGGTGGATAATGCAAAATCGGAAATGTTATATTGGCGAGCGAGCGGAGCGAGTGAGACAGTATTAGGGGTGGATAATGCAAAATCGGGTATATGTTATATGTATGTATGTATGGATTGTACGTATGCCCTTTAAACGCGTGCGCGAGGAACTTTTTTCTTTAAAAAAACAAGGCTTTCTAGGCTTTATTCTGAAACTACAGCATTAATCAAGCCTTACTTTATACTTAAGCTCCAAAGTGTGAGAAAATTCCTGCGAAAATGCTTGCTTTTCTAGAAACAAAACGTTGATTCGACCGGTTACTATGGCATTGAAGTTTCTTTACCAGATTTAAATTCAAACTTCGCCTTTTTCCGGCTAAGTGTGGCTTGTTAGTTGTCAAGAGCCACCTGTAGTCAGTACTAAGAGAGCTATCACTACTTCTGAAAAGCGTATGTAAGCACATAAAGTATTAATGCTAAGGAAGCTACTGCTACTCCAGGGATGCTGAGGTAAGTACGTAATTCCATATTTGTTAGCTAAATATGCAAAAATAACTCTGGCCTTTCTTTATTATAGCTAAGAGCTTGTTGTCAACAGTGACTGGTAAATTCAAATAGTCAGAATGGCTCAAATTTGATACTACAAAAGTTACCACTGCTCAAGAAAATGCGGTAAGAAAGTAATTTTGTATTTGTGTGCTACAATTGATTGTCTTTTGTTTTTGTAGGTGAGAGCTTGTTGTCAAGAATTCAAGGTAATTCAGATGGTCAAAGTAACTTCAATTTGATACTACAGAAGTTATCAATACTCAAGAATGAGGTAAGTAGTAATTCCGTATTTGTTGGCTAAAATTACAAATAATAACACTGGTTTATTTTTTTATCGTAGCTGAGAGCTTGTTCAAGAGTTACTGGTGATTGAGATTATCAGAATGGTTGATGTTTGATACTACAAAAGTTACCATTAATCAGGTAAGAGAGTGATTTTGTATTTGTTTGCTGAAATCAACTGTCATAACTGCTATTATAGTGTTTGCATGAAGTAAGCTAAAAATAGTAACATTTTATGTTACCTAACTATCAGGCTCGCTCGCCATTTGTGCTCAAGCACACCACTAGTATGTATATATGTATTTATGGATGGTATGTATGCCCCTTAAACTGGCGCTGGGAACTTTTTTCTCCTAAAAACACGGCTTTTTAGGCTTCACCCCAGTTTATTCTGAAACTACAGCATTAAGCAAGCCTTACTTTAAACTTAAGCTCCAAAGTGTGAGAAAATTTCTGCGAAAACACTTGTTTTTCAAGACACAAAAAGTTGCTGCGACCGGTTACTATGGCATTGAAAACCTTTTTCCAGACTTAATTTTAAAACTTCGCCTTTTTAGGGGGGATACGAAGTGCCGATTGTTGGTTGTTAAGAGCCATTTGGTAGTCAGAATGCCTTAATATTGATGCTAAGGAGGCTACTTTTACTCGGAAAGCTTTGATACTACGGAAGTTACCACTGCTCAAGAAAATGAGGTAAGAAAGTAATTTTGTATTTGTGTGCTAAAATTGATTGTCTTTTGTTTTGTAGCTGAGAGCTTGTCAAGAATTCGAGGTAATTCAGATAGTCAAAGTAACTTCAATTTGATACTACAGAAAAGTTATCAATACTCAGGAAATTGAGGTAAGTAATAATTCCATATTTGCTGGCTATTATTACAAATATAATAACACTGGTTTATTTTTTTATTGTAGCTGAGAGCTTGTTCAAGAGTTACTGGTAATTGAGATTATCAGAATGGCAGATGTTTCATACTAGTGATTTTGTATTTGTTTGCTGAAATAAAAGGTCATAACTGCTATTATAGTGTTTGCATGAACTAAGCTAAAACATAGTAACAATACTGTAGTTTTATGTTACCAAACTATCTGCAGGCTCACTCGCCATTTGTGCTCAAGCACACCACTAGTATATATGTATGTATGGATGGTACGTATGCCCCTTAAACGTGCACGGGGGAACTTTTCTCCAAAAAACACAGCTTTTTAGGCTTGACCCCAGTTTATTCTGAAACTACAGCATTAAGCAAGCCTTACTTTAAACTTATGCTCCGAAGTGTGAGAAATTTCCTGCGAAAACGATTGTTTTTCAAAACACAAAAAGTTGCTACGACCGGTTACTATGGCATTGAAGACCCTTTATGTAATTTCAAAACTTCGCCGTTTTAGGGGGATACGAAGTGCAGATTGTTGGTTGTTAAGAGCCATTGGAGTCAGAATGCCATAATATTAAAGCTAAGGAGGCTACTATTACTCTAGGGAAGCTGAAGTAAGTATGTAATTCCATATTTGTTAGCTAAATATACAAAAATAACTCTGGCCTTTCTTTTATGTAGCTAAGAGCTTGTTGTCAACAGTGACTGGTAAATTCAAATAGTCAGAATGGTTTCAATTTGATACTATGGAAGTTACCACTGCTCGGTAAGAAAGTAATTTTGTATTTGTGTGCTAAAATTGATGGTCTTTTGTTTTTGTAGCTGAGAGCTTGTCAAGAATTCACGGTAATTCAGACAGTCAAAGTAACTTCAATTTGATACTACAGAAGTTATCAATACTCAGGAAATTGAGGTAAATAGTAATTCCATATTTGTTGGCTTAAATTACAAATAATAACACTGATTTTTTGAGTTAACAAATCAGGTAAGAGAGTGATTTTGTATTTGTTTGCTGAAATAAAAGGTCATAACTGCTATTATAGTGTTTGCATGAACTAAGCTAAAACATAGTAACAATACTAAGTTTTTATGTTACCTAACTATCAGGCTCGCTCGCCATTTGTGCTCAAGCACACCACTAGTTTATATATATGTGTAGACGTACGTATGTCATTTTGTACTTTGACCCTCGAGTAATTTTGTGTTCGCTCCGTGTTCGACCCCGTCCCAAACTTTATACATAATTTAAAAACTCGACTTTATATTAGTAACTTGAGTGTTAGTTGTTAAAATCAATCATTTAATAATAGTATAGTTTAAGGTTCGCTCGCCATTTGTGCTCAAGCACACCACTAGTATTATAGCAACTAGCCTGGCTTACCAGTTTTCAGGGTTTTTACAACTACCTTACTCTAGTGGAGCCTACCCAACCATGGGCTAGAGCAGATGCTAAAATATCAGCTGGGGGTATGAGGAGCCCCTAGGGAGTTGTAAGGCCAACTTTACACCAAGAGTTACCAACAAACTACTCAGTGAATATATCTAGCATGAAATAAACCACTTACTACACTTGTCAGAGTGGTATGGTTAGATATTTCACGAGCAGACTAATTTATTTTCACGAGCCAGAGACGAGTGAAATAAAGCCTGAGAGTGAAATATCTAGCCATATCACACTCTGACTCATGTAATAAGTACTATTTATTCCACCCTAGATATCTTCACAATGATATATTTAGGTACATGACCCATGAAAGAACTCACAATATTTCACGTTGTTATTTCACACTGTACTGCACACACGCTCATTACACCCTTGTAATTATAGCAACTGGCCAAACTTGTCAATTTTCTTGGTTGTTATGGCTACCTTCCTCTTGTGTAGCTACTCAACCCAGGTTTAGAGCAGCTGCTAAAATATCAGCTGGGGGTGTGGGGAGCCCCTACAACCAACTTTACATGGTGTGACTTACCTGTCCTCTAGTAACAACTACTAACTACAGCAGTGAAGATATCTAGTGTGGAATAAACCACTTATTACACTCAGTCCGAGTGCTATGGTGAGATATTTCACTTCCAGGCTTTATTTCACTTGCCTCTGGCTCGTGAAAATCTGGTCATGAAATATTTTGCCATATCACACTCTGACTCATGTAATAAGTACTATATATGTGTGACCGTCTACAGGAAAAACGGGCACAACGCGGCACCCTTCGAAAAAATTTTTTTTGCACTTACAGAGTTGTCGCGTCCAGATATTGAGCTCTCCAAGTTTTATCGTCGTAGCTTAAGTCGTTCCCACTATAATAGACCTAGCCGTTCCCTTCCGTCGGCTTGAAACAATACATTTTTAAGAAATCGATCGATCTTTTCTCGATATTTACGCATGCCGCGTTGTGCCCGGTTTTCCTGTAGATGGTCACATAATTATAGAACTAGTAATCCCAGCACTAAGGACAATAAGGGTGTTCCAATTAGTGAAAAGTTATGAATATCGAGTATAAACTTTTAAAAATAATCTTACTGAAATATTTTAAGAATTGTAATAAGTTTATGATGATAAAAGAAGTAATTTATTGCGTAGATTTGAACAAATCAATTATACCAATAAAATTTCACCTTAGTGACTGGTATTAAAGTGGTATGCTTGAGCTTGTTTTGAGAGCAACATTCCTTATTATAGTACAGAATTACCTTTTTCTGCGAAAAAAAAACTTGAGTAGCACAGAGACATCTCTAAAAAAAGATGAAGTGAGAAAAATATACTGCCTCTCAGTGTGGGGGTATGTGGCTTTAAGCAATGGAGCTCAACCTTCAGCTATTGGATTTTCTGGGTAGGATTACTGAGATTCTACTATAAATGAATGGGGTCATAACATCTAGAAATTGGGTAAGTAGCTAATAGATTGATCGGCAATAAATTTCAATGAGATAGCTAATACAATTAAGATAGGTAGTGTGGGCGTATCCAAATGAAGATCAGGAGAACATCGAGAACTTACAGAACAATGTTATATTATCCTATTCAGGAAAATGTTATTTGTGTAGTAGCGCGTGTTTATGTAATTTACAGGTCAGAATTGTCTAACTGTCATATGTATGTATGTGTGTGAAGTTTAGAGTCATTGCAGGAAGTCTGCAGCTTTTGGTGTAAGGCACGCCCGTGGCTCTAGGCTGGTATAAATAGTAGGCCACGTGCGTGTCCAAGTCAGTCAGTCATTTTTGTGTTACGTGCATTGTGATTCTTTATGTAACTAACCTACGCCAGACCTTACGGGGAAAGGGTACGGATAGCTACAAAGGGACTTATAAGCTGATTCTGGTGGCGGCAGCGCAACTACTTGCCTCCAATTCCTGAGCTACCAGCACCGACGCCTCGGCATCTTTCTGACGTAGCCCACGACAGGTAGGATGTAAATTCTATGAACATTGCCAACTTATAAGACACTGGTACCTAGCATTAAACATACTGATCACAGCAAAACTTAATCTTACAACTTTTTGGAAGAAAAGTTATCACCTAAGTAACTCATATACACACATACATCTCATGCTTATAGTAGCTTAAATTATCGCAATACAACGAGTTAGTACATATTTATTTGAATAGGTATTCTTTAAAATATTTATTCAGTTTGTAGTATAGCACCAAACAACAAAAACACGGGCTAACACCAAAATTTTAATATAGGTGTGACATAATAATAGCCTATACAATATGTTCATCACTATGTAATGTATACACTTTTATCACATACCATCTGTGGGTAATTGTGTTGTAGTCTGAGTCTCTATAGATATAATAATCATAATTATATAGTGCTATATAAATATTCACATCTTGACCCACAATGTCTAAATTAATCATACACACATTAATTAAAACTTAAAATTTCAAAGTTTACCTCCCACTACCAGCAATATTATAATACAATATAACATAATAATGTTGTTGTTTTTTACTTATTTATTTATTTATTTGTCTGTTTTGGATAGAAACTCTGAAAACCATATAATTATTCAGAATGTGCAACAACAACATTATCTGAAGTGTAGCAATGGTACTGTACTATGATTGTCACTGTGTTTTATCACATACCATCTGTGGTGAATTGTGCTGTAGTCTCAATATCTGCAATGATTTATATTCTATATGACTCAATAATGCTTGTTGCCACACAGAATCATTAATATGACGTCTGAAAAATTAGCTCATAAGTGAATATATAAATACATATGCAATACCACAGCAGAGTCATTTCTTAATACAAAAAGTGTGGAATTATTTTGAAATACCACAGCAGTGGAAAACTGAAATAATAATCTGATTGGTCACGGCAATCTCTTCGCGACCTCACTGCACTTTTATCCGCTAAGTAATATCGCAGCAAAATTCCTGGGCACCACTATTTAGCAACATTAAGAGAAGTATGAATAATAGCAGAACCGGAATGAAAAAATTCATTGACAGAAGCATAATACGAAATTATGGTTTTCTTAACTGCAGAAATGAACTGTTATCTTTGGTGATAGTATTAACAACTTTGCCAGCAACTTACACCTGTGCAATTTAATCTTACCTAGTAATTGCAGGAGTTATAGAATGTTTTAGGTATGAATGTGTCAACTTGTATGTCTATTGTATGTTTTAGATATAAACAAACAAAGTGTGTTTGGGAATGGGAATTTTATCAACATTGTAACTTAGAGGATAAAGAATGCCGTATGGAAATATACAAAATAACAACTATTGCTTTAATTGAATGAGACAACATATAAAAGGCTAAATTCATCATTTTATATTTATATTTTTATTACATACCCTTTGTGGTGGATTGTGTTGTAGTCTCAATATCTATAATAATATGATAAAATAGACTTTGTTATTTATACTATAATTTATTACGTACCATTTGTGGTGACTTGTGTTGTAGTCTTGATATCTACAATAATATGGTAAAATAGATTTTGCTATATACTACGTAATAGAGCATAAGCGCTTGGGTACTGGTGCATTTAGTGCACTGAAGCCCAAGGGCCGTAGGCCCGAGGGCTTTGTGCACTAAATCCACCAGTACCTAAGCGCGCATGCTCTAACTATTTTAGATCCCGTTTACCCAGGCCTGCCCAGTTTCCACTAGCAACTTTGTTTATCAGCATTTTCGGTGTCAAGCGAATTCTTCCGTATTTCCGGCCCAAAATTAAAATTCAATTAAAATTCAATTGAAGCACACCAGCAAGTTTACTTTAGCAAGTTTACTTTAGCATTGTAGCTGCCAGCTGTTATCTCCAGACCTAACTCTACCGTGGGCTGCTCTGCAGTAAGCAGTAAAGCAGCTAGCTATGGTAAATTCCTGCAGTATGAGAGCGGCAGCAGGAGAGTTATATAATATAAACTAAAACTCAAAAATAGCAATACCCCAAGGGTGGTTAGTATGCACAGTTCATATACCTAAAGGCAAAAAATAGTGCACACTTACCAAGTTAGTACACCTAGTAACAATATAGCAACGGGATCTAAAATTTATTACATACCATTTGTGGTGACCTGTTTTGTAGTCTCGATATCTACAATAATATGGTAAAATAGATTTTGCTATATACTACAATTTATTACATACCATTTGTGGTGACTTGTGTTGTAGTCTCAATAGCTACAATAATATGATAAAATAGATTTTGCTATATACTACAATTTATTACATACCATTTGTGGTAACCTGTGTTGTAGTCTCGATAGCTACAATATGATAAAATAGATTTTGCTATATACTACAATTTATTACATACCATTTGTGGTGACTTGTGTTGTAGTCTCAATGGCTACAATAATATGGTAAAATAGATTTTACTATAATATACTACAATTTATTATATACCATTTGTGGTGGATTGTGTTGTAGTCTGCATGTCTACAATAATATGATTGGTATAAATGAAATAATTTTACTATAATTACTACATACAATTACACAATCATTATTGAATGTTTGTATTGTAGCCCAAAATCATTTTTAGAGATGTTATGATTTCTTTACATAAATGCACCATCATAAGTATGTAAATATGAAAATCTAGAATTTGGGTGCCTGACTTCTGCTTCAATAGCATTTTTGGTCACAATTGTTCCAGCCGATATCGCTATACATTATGTCGTGGATCAGCTTAAAGACCTAGTATAGCTGCCACCTGAGAACTACCTCTCTTACTCAGCAGGTAAAAGCTATAGCAGGGGATATCTACCAGCCCAAGGCAATGAAGGGTTCAACCTAACTTTTCCCTTGGACAGATTGACAGTTTTTGGCTTGACAATAATTTAGTTCAAGGTAATTCTGAAGAAAAAAAAGAAGATATAGCTAGGTAAGCATGGGATGTGTGGATGGTGCAATGTACATTCGAAGGAATTAGAACAAAAGAGTGATGTGTGATAGCTAAATGAACTATGAATGGGCTAATTAAGTGAATGAGGTGCAGATGAACCAGCGAAAGATTAATGAATAGATGAAAAGATAATATAATAAACAAGTCTAATAAGTTTGCTGACCACACATAGAGCAAGTAATACAATTAAGTATGCTTCAGATGGCAGTAATATCACCTTTATACCTTAAGACTTAGCTCTCTTTTTCTGAATATTAAGCAGGTCTTACCTTATAGCTAATTGTATTCAGATGGGGAATATTGAATGTTCACTTGATGCAGAAATATTCAAAGAAAATTTAATTATATTATACTACTATAATTATAAAACATACATTATACTTAATTTTCTGAATACCCAAATTTGTCTTGCTTTACTCAATCGCCAATAGTTTGCTCAGGTAACCCCATGTTTTCAAACAAAAAAAATAGAAAAGGTGGAAAGGAAAGCTAAAGGTGGGGGAGAAGGGGGGAGGGAGGGAGAGAGAAAGGTGGGAGAGAGAGCATTTTTATAAGCTTTCTTGCTTCCCATGGATCATACAAAACTTACTGGGCGGGGTTTCAAAACTGCCTATTGTGCTTGCAGCAGTTCCTATCGAGTTGGTGGCTTCAACTTTAAAGTAGTATACAGTATTGTCCAATAGACCTCTCAGTTCTGCATGAAATCCCGTTATCCTATCACTAACTAAATCCAGATTAGTATCAGTAGTTCCATAGCGTACTACATAAGTCTCGGGATCATATGTTACGACTGAGACACTCCACATCACAATGACTGTATCAGGTTGCATCATAATGGTGTTCAGATTATGTGGGGGATTGGGAAGAGACGGACCTATACAATTGTAGTTAGTTATCAAACACAGATATAGCAATTTGACAGTATGTCTTACATATAAAAGTCAGTCCTTAACTCACCGTTTACTGTGACCACTACATTATTCTGCTCTGTTCTCTGATCTGGAGCTGGTTTGAGATCCAGTGTGACTCTACAAATGTAGTTGTGTGTTCCAGCTTCTTGGGCACTAACAGATAATTTATTCATCGCTGTTGAGCCGTAACCACGAGAAGCAAACTGAGGAATAAGTTGTTCCATTGTTCTCCCATTCACAGTCCTGAACCATGCAAATGTGACATTAAATGGAGTTCGTTCAGTATTCACCGTTATACTTGATACACAGGTGAGCGAGATGTTGTTGTACGGGGCTATGTCCAGAACACGTGTCAAGGTGTCTACCATTATAGTGATGTCAATAGAAATGGCTACAAGTCAAAAAAACAACAACACAAACATTCACACATGTGATACTTCACTCTCAATGTTGAAAAACTATTTCATCGCTTTAACATTTTGTGTGGCACAATTGGAAATCAATATATTAGTGAACTACTATAATCCATCTGCAATATTCTGGTAACAGAAATATTGATTTTACTTTTATAATGAATTTATTACTGTAACTAAGTACGTATTTAAGGCATACACTCTCATACATAGACACTTCACAAGCACATGCCATGAGAGATACATACAGGAGACAGGCAGATGGTGACTGCTTTTCATAGATAAAAGCATTCACTGTATACTTGATACTATTAAGTTTGAAACACTAATTAAATAAATTGTGAATGTTGTATAATGGAAATAACTAAAGATTGGGTAGCTAATTTTGAAATACATGCAACAATTTCTATGAATGTTTTTAAATTTAAAAACTTAATTACAAACTTTCTCATTCCCATAATATTGAACTAGCTAGCTGTTTTAGTTTTTGTTTATTCAAAATATTTATTAAAAATATTAAAAACATGTTTGACTTACGCATTAGTGTGATACTGAAAGTAGTTCTTCCTACAGCATTCATGACATGAGTATTAGGTGTTGCTGGCATGATAACTCCGTTGCACGTGTAAATACCTGCATCAGATTGACTTACAGCACTAAAACTTAGAACTACCTCATAACTTGAACTCGTACTACTCTCATAAACCCTTACTCTGTCTCCCTCTCTACCTGGAGAGATAGCATTTCCCTCAGGACCAGTGATACTGATACTTGATAATGCATTCATTACCATGCTCCTCCTAGTCATCACACATGATATATTCACACGTAGTCCGGCA
>WLWD01005829.1_pt1 | contig 17432 bp, 15 predicted proteins | sample 6712731 | NCBI WGS metagenome assembly WLWD01 (sample SAMN12718690, study PRJNA576275) | sponge metagenome | isolation source: marine sponge | host: Mycale hentscheli | place: New Zealand: South Island, Marlborough, Capsize Point | collected 2014-11-01
CGATACATGACAACTGAACCAATAATAATATCAAGGTTGCTCATCAGTTCCTTTTTTAATCTCTCTCTTTTTTTCATATCTGATATAATTCCTTAATTTTTAATTAAATTGCGCGTATTGATACACACAATAACACCACCGAAAATTAAATCAATGAAAAATTCGTCTTTTTTATTATTTTTTCAGGGATGGCTAAGGTGGAAAGCCAGGAGAGAATTCTAAAGAATACTTTAGCCGATATGTACTCTTGATTTAAGAAAGAATGAAGGTAGTATAAATGGCAACGTGGATCACTGAATACGTACGACTTGATGAACTAGCCAAAACATATTGTCCTGTACATGCATCATTCAATCAGGTATGCCATTGGAGCAACGGTGTTGGTTATTCCTGAAAAACATGGCTCATAATGGGGCCTTGAAGATGTTTATTTCATGCACTGAGAGCTCTCATCAAATCGCCCGTACTCCCGTACGACAGACACCTCCTGTTTAATGTAAAATGCCGCTGCTATGACCGTATGGCCATATTGCAAGAGTCTTTCACGGCGATTCTATTGAAACATAAACTGCTTATTATTAGTATGTTATGGCTTTAAATTGAAGTATTATGTGCTGCCTTTGCAATAAGGCGTTTCATTAATAACAACAAATTTAAAGGAGGAAAAATAATGAATAGTAAAACACAAGCAACTACTGTCGAGAATGAATTCTACAGCCCGATGCTGCGAGCACTGGTAAAGGCCGAGGCAAAGAGGGATTGCCCCGAATTCCCCGACGAGCATTTTTTGAAGGCAGGGGTTGGGCGGTGCCTGAACGATGTACGTAGCGGACGAGACTGGATTCAAAAAGCAATGACGATTTTGAAGCTGGCGATCACCGTTAGCCGGTTCTTTATCAGTTTGAAAAGCCAGAGGCGGCTACGACTTACCCAAAACATTGCCTGTGCAGTTCGAGCAGAAGCCGATGAGATCGCCACGGCAAAAGACGATCCCTTTGCAGAGCATGCCGAACTTGATGGAGTCGCGATCTACGCCGCAGACGGTCATTGCCATGGAAGCTCAGCTCATGACCAGCGAATTGATCAGAAGCGTTACCCCGTCGGACATTTTTTTGCCATGAATCTTCGGACTCAAACGATGATTCATTTGGATGTAGCTCGTCCGAAGGTGAAAAAAGAGCATGATATAACCGCGTTGAAACGCTTGGAGGCAAATGCCCTGCGTATGGAAGAACCGACAGGGCGAAAGGTAATTAGAGCCTATGATCCGGCGATCTACGACTTCGTCCAGTGGAATAACTGGAAGCAGTCGAAGGGGATTTACATCATCACTCGAATGAAGGAGAATACCAATTTACTAATCTGTGACGACCGTGAGTTTGACCGGGAGGATCCCCGCAATGCAGGCATAATCTCGGACCGGACGGGAGTAACAAATAGCGGTCGCAGGTTGCGTAAAATTGTTTACATTGAACCGGCAACTGGAAAGAGATTTGTCTTCCTGACAAACGAAATGACATTGCCGCCGGGGTTGATCACTTTCATATACAGCGGAAGTTTGGAAGAAAATATCGATTTTACGCTCAAAATTGTAAAAAACAGCGATTTGTCTACCCTACTTCACATTTGCTGCGCAGAGCAAAATAACAATTGTAGTAGAACATGACATATTAGAATTTCAACTGTCTTGCCTACAAAATCGAGCAAGAAAAAGTTAACTTGCTTATTTTCAATTAGTTACGGATTTATCCGTTCAAACTTCCGATACAAGAAGAGATGGGACATTGAAAAAGTGTTCGACCAATTCAAAAATAAACTGATGGAAAACAGGGCCTGGGCAAAATCATTGAACGCTAAATGTGTCCAGGCGCAGTTCATGGTTCTGGCGCACAACCTCACCTTAATCCTGGAACGTAAACTTGAATCCGAAGAAGGCATCTCCGATACCAAGATTGAAAAGAAGAGAACCCTGAGAATTCAAAAGGATCTGGCAAAGATCAAGGAGGCCGGAAGAAAAGAAAACCCGCTTGTTACACGACCCTATAAAGCCGTTCAGAGGTCGTTTCAGTTTATCCGATGGCTCAGGGACTCTTTGCTTGTCAAGACTCCCTGGAGGCAGGCTGTAGAGACTCTGAGGCCCCTTATGACCGCATATTTGTCATGAAAAAACAAACACCGTTGCATTGGAGCATAATGCAGACTGAATATGCTGCAGATATTGTTTTTAAAAACCAGGAAGACCGACAATCGATATATTCAGAACTGACTGCGACTGCTATGCATACGGTAAAACCGGATAACATTGCCACTTTTCTCGGACACAAAATAGATCCCAGATGCCAGGGCGAAATAGGCAACAATTATAATATCCGTATCGAAGGGAGCCGTATTAAACATACAATGGGTAAAAGCTCAATTAAAATGTATGACAAATTCTCCAAATTGCTCCGTCTTGAAACCACAACTAATGATATCAGTTTTTTTAAACACTACCGTGAGGTTGAACACCGCGACGGCAGCAAATCCATGTGCTATGCCCCTTTGAAAAAAAACATTTACAGCCTTTCAGTGTTAGGTTTATTGTTCAGGGCTTCCAATAAACGATATTTGGAATTTATTTCTGCCTTTGACAACAAAACAGTCGGACGTAAAAGACTCGACAAAATCACACAAGCTAAAAAACAGAGCAACAGGAATTACAAAGGGTTCAATTTATTTTATCATGAAGACCTGTCCTTATTACTTACTGTTCTGCGGGGGGAATACAACATCACAGGATTTAGAAACAAAGATATAAGGGCCAGACTACCCGCGTTTAATACCAGCAAAACATCAAGGCTTATTAAAAGACTTAATGTGTTTGGTCTTATAAAAAGGGCAGGTAAAACATACAAATACTACTTGACAAAGTTGGGAAAAGAACTGGTTATAACCGCTCAAAAACTTAAAGAAACCATATTGATTCCAGCTCTGAATTATTAAACTCTTGCCAAAAAATACACGAATATTATTGATAAGATACTATAGCGCACTGGTTTTAAGAAGGTTATGACGCTCGATTGTGAGCGTCCCACCTATGTTCAGGGAACTACGGCGGATAAACTTTGGAGACCGTGCGGCCTGACGCCGCTTTGAAAGTTCGCGGAGCGAAAATGAGTGACGGTATTTTCAAGAAAAACTCTTAATGCTCAAGCAAATGGACAACGGCAGTCCATGCTCTCCCCCACTCCGTGGGAATCCAAAGCGGCGTCAGGCCGCACGCACTCCAAAGATTTGCTTCACAAATCAGGAGCCCCACAAAAATTCAACTTAACAGATACAGTTCAAACTTAACCTAAAAATACGGTTTGTTGAATCGATGCAACTGCGTAAAGGAAAACCAGCATATCAATCTCAACATATTATGAAATGATGTGCCCGCATCGGAAATCGCATGGATGAATCAGGATAAAACGCTCTGGATCGCTGATGCGATTTTCTCGGTGATATCGCCAACAGCTGTTTTCGGTGAGTTGCCGTCGTCATCAACGAAGTCAAAGAGATTAATCGGTTCACAGAATATCACATCCGCTTTGCGACGACCTTTTATCTTGTATTCGCCGAATACATCTTCTTCAAATTTGAGAATGGTTTCAGCAATGCGATTCGGGGTGGATTTTTCGGTTACATATTGCCCGGGATAACTATACAATTGCATCGCGGCATATAAGCGGTCGAGATCGTTGCGACACTCGTCTAATTTCTGATGTTCTGAAGGATCCGTTTCCAGAATAATCGATTGAATTTTACCTTTGACTTTGCGAATTCGGCTCGGATGTTTTCCGGTCTTATCAATCTTCTTCAGATATTTTTGTTCCTGCTCGCAAATCAAGCGGTTGCGAAATTCCTGTAAACGCTCGGCAATGCTGCCTTCCAGCGCCATGGTGAGTAATTCTTTTTCTTTCATTGTCAGTATGGCTTCCCCAAATCGATAAATGCGTGCAACGCTATCTAGATAAACTCGGCGTAAGTCCTTCGGGTACGAATTCATGTATTCCGGGTATGGATTTGTCTAAGATTTCCACAATATTATAAGTCGTCAAGCTACCCGGTGAACGTGGCAGTCTATCTGTGAAAGACAAGCGTTTGACGCCGCTGTCAATTTTGTTATGCGATTTGGTTTCTTTGGCAGCAGGACACTTCACAATCTTTACTCAAATCACAAATAACCGAAGACCGCAACAGACCATAATATGTGTAGCGCCGATGTTAGACAAGTACATGCACAGATTATTTTTCCAACTATACTTCCGATGTCCCTTTAATATTGTTTCGGGTTTAATTGCCTGCGGTTTGATGCGTTTCACTATAAATATCAAAGCCGAAACCCCGTTTGTTCTGTAGCGTCGGAATTCATTGGTTTAAAATTCAACAGCTCTTCTTAGTCGGAGCAGCAGAGTCATTTAGTCTCTTCCGACGACACTTTGACTCGATTTCTGCCAGTATGCAGGCAGAGGTGAATGCTCCCCGGCAATCCGAAGATTTTTCCTGATGATATGGATCGTTCGATCAGACTGTCAGGGGAATTCCTTTACATGTCCATTTGTAGGGTTTGGCCATTGTCCGGTTAAAGTAGTCAATAAACTCGACGATCTTTTGGCGTAGATCGTCTTTGGAAGAGAAGTTTCCGCGTTTGATCACTTTTTTAGCCAATATGCCAAACCAGATTTCCACCTGATTAAGCCAACTACAATGCTTGGGAGTATATGCAAATCGGATACGATGCCTCGAATCGCTCAGAAATTCTCCGCGTGTTTTGGTATTCTCAAGAATGCCTGATTTCTCCTTAATTCCAAGCTCCCCTTTGAAACCGATAAGACGGGCTGTCAATTTGACCAGAGTCTCTGATTTGTGAGTGTTAAGCTGATCACTTATGAAAATCCACTCATCTTTCGGTGCGCTTTCAATCGTTGCTTCTATATGGGCTGCAAAATCCACTTCTTCCCTGGTTTCACCAAGATGATAAGTCACAATTTCCCCTGTGGCAACGTCAAATGACGGAATCAGACAAAGCGTTCCATGACGAGTGTATTCAAACTCGATTTTCTCCGGTTGCCCGGAACGCATCGGCTTGGTTTCGGCTAACCGTTCCAATGCCTGGATGCCGGTTTTTTCATCCGTAGATATAAGATGAATTGCCTTTTTGGCCAAAGACTTGGCTTGACGATATAGGTCGCAGAGATTTTTGGCCTGGTCTTCATATTCCTCCCGATCATCAATTCTCGGATTAAGCCAATACTCACTCCGATGTGGTCTCAGATCAGCCTGATCGAGAAAACGCTGGACTTGTCGTGAAGATATGCCGGGGGCAATTTCTTGCAAATGAACTTCATCTGTCAATTCTCGGGCTGTCCAATGCGTGATCGGTCGATCGTATTCAGATGGGGGCATAAGGGCCAGAGAAACAATCAGCGTATATTGTTCTGCCGAGTAGGTCGCAGGGGCGCCGCTACGGGGGGAATCACTAAGGAGCTGTTCGGCCAGACGTTCTTTGCGCAGCAACTCTCCGGCATGACCGGGTTCTTCAATAGTGTTTCTGACCAGTTCGGTCCACTGATAATTGGCGTCAGAGCATCTGTAGTGCCATTTGCTGATAGTATCAGGGTCATGATTCAATTCCCGGCCAAACTGAGAAAAATTGATCGGTTTGTTATGAATGTGTAAAAGCATACGGCTGCGGATAAATATATTTTTGCTGACTGTGGCCTTGCTGTTCAGACGAACAAGGATTTGATGAAAATCCGGGTTCAGCCTCAAGGGAGGGAGGGATTCCTCGCGTGCATTGTTGTAATCTGGTCATTTTCACTCCTTTCAAAGATTGAATTCTCATGAGATTAATATATTTTATAATCTATACCAAGTTGAAAAATCGAAATTTGCTCGAAATAGGAGAAATAATGGGATATAAGGTTAAGTTACAGAAAGTAAGTCGCCCGACAAATAACACCTTCTTTGTCACTGTGCCGGTAGTTCTTGTTGATGCAATGGAATTGGTGAAAGGTGAAGAATTTGAATGGTTGCTGGAAGATAAAAATACGCTAGTCCTTCGGAGGAAAAAACTAATGGGGAAACGGGAATTACGGTAGTAATTTTAATAGATAAAATTGGCAGAAGGACTCGGCCACGATTTTCATTTATACTGGATGCGCATTTATTCAAACTTGATCCAATTCGTACCCGAAGGACTTACGCCGAGCTTATCTAGGTCTTTCCCCGATTTCAGGTTTATATGTTTCTAAACGATCCATCGCCTAGCCAAAGGTCGGGACAATGTCGTCGATATAGCGATATCTCATCGCGGTGGGAATGATATAGCAGCCTCGATTCTTTCCGTTTTTTTTAAGTTTTTTGGCCGTTTTCAGCATAATAGTGGCAGCGCCCTCATTTAATGGAGTGAGCTTTTCATTAAGATGGTAAATTTCACCTTCGGGAAACATTACCAGCGGAAACGCGCCCTCGTAAACGATAGTCATTGCTTCTTTCAACGCTTTAATGTCGGCGCTGTCCCGGTCAATGGAAAAAACGCCCACCCGCTGCATGACTTTACCATTAAACCCTTTGTATACTTCAAAGGTTTCCCGCGCCGCCATATAATGGATGGGTATGTTATAGGACCGATTCAAATGCGTCAGGACATGGGGGTCGGCATGATCGGAATGGTTGGGCGTTATCAGCAGTGAATCGTTATTATTGATTTTTTCCAACAGTTCTTTGCCGCCGGCAGTCACTTCCACTTCAGCGACTTTATGCTTTCTACAAAGATAAAACGTATCGCTGATCCAGTAGATAAAGGGCGCCCAGAAGTTTGAGTATTTTGGCGGTTTAAATGTATATTTTTCAATTTTTTTGTGGCGATTCATGTATTTTCCCCTAAATTCAGCATTGGCCGCTCCGCTCCATTGCCATCAACTTTATCTTTTTCAAATCCAACTTACCGCTCCCCAGCAGCGGGATTTCGTCAATCTTAAAATACGCATCTTCCTTTGGTATCCAAAGATTTGGCAACGCTCCCTCTCTTAATTGCTCTGTTAATTTTTCAATATCGACGTCTCCTTTATACAATACCGCCAGGGATTCGCCTTTCCGTTCGTCCGGTATTGATGTTACAGCGCAGACTTGCTCTGTATCGGCGCCTAATTTACCGTGAATTTCCTCTTCGATACGAATATGCGGCACCATCTCACCGCCGATTTTACTGAACCGGCTCAAACGATCTTTGATGGCAAGAAATCCATCCTCATCCATTGCAGCAATATCTCCCGTTATGTACCAACCGTCATGCATCACTTCATTCGTTTTTTCTTCGTCGCCCAAATACCCCAACATCACATTCGGACCTTTCACCAGCAATAGGCCGTCAACGCCAACGCCTAAATCTTCATAGGTATCAGGATCAACGATGCGGGTTGCAATATTGGGAAGGGGATGACCAATAGTGCCGATTTTAGTCCCTTTTTGTTTGGCGTCCTGAAGATTTATATCGGGAATATTGACGGAGACGATTGGGGATAATTCGGTACAGCCAAACCCTTCAAGAGGGTATAGACCAAACCGTTTCTCAAACGCAGCGGCAACACGCTCTTTTAGCTTTTCGGCGCCGACAACAACATGTTTCAACGACCTAACGTGGACAAGCCACAACCAAACAGGAATGATTTAACATTGAAACAAAGGGATGCTTCACATCAGGCGTCAGAAAGTAGTTAGTTTACGCTTTTTCCCAGAATATTCCTGAATATCGAATGTCGAACAAGGAATTATGAATAAACGAAGGAAAAAACTTCAAAATTCGACATTTCTTGTTGGTCCCGTGGGATTGATTGATATTATTTTTTTTGCGTTATCTATTACAGCATACTCAAAAGGTACGTATTCAGTGATCCACGTTGCCATTTATACTACCTTCATTCTTTCTTAAATCAAGAGTACATATCGGCTAAAGTATTCTTTAGAATTCTCTCTTGGCTTTCCACCTTAGCCATCCCTGAAAAAATAATAAAAAAGACGAATTTTTCATTGATTTAATTTTCGGCGGTGTCATTGTGTGTATTAATACGTGCAATTTAATTAAATTAAGGAATTATATCAGATATGAAAAAAAGAGAGAGATTAAAAAAGGAACTGATGAGCAACCTTGATATTATTATTGGTTCAGTTGTCATGTATCGCTCAAAATGTGGAAAGAACTGCACCTGTAACAATGGAGAGAAACATATCTGCTATTATCTCAGTTCGAAAAAAGAAGGTAGAACTAAAAATCTTTATCTTCCGCCCGGATCAATCGGCGAGGCAAAAGAAATGAATGAGAGATATAGGAAAGTTAAAGCCCTGCTGCAGGAAATCAGCCAGTGTAATTATGAGAGTCTGAAAAAAAGAAATCTTACCAAAGGGAAATAACAGTTGCCGAAAGCGCAAAGGTCAATCAGACATAATCATTCTTACGGAAAATGTCCGGAAACATGCAAACTTTCGCGACTGAGAGTAGAAAATGAGCAGCTGAAGAAGGAAAACGAACAATTCCGTCAGATTTTTGATGCTGCCGTGGATGAATTCAATAAACTCAAGCGACGGATTGAACAGCAGAAAGGGGAATTGAAGTGTGAAAAAGAGGCGAATAAAGATCTGGAGAAAAGAATTCGGCAACTGGAACGAGAATTGAGTAATGAACGTGGTAAAGCGAATAACTTCGCATCTATGCTTTTTGGTTTGAAGAGTGAGAAACTGAAATTGTCAGATATCAAAGTTGAGGATAGGAATTCTATTGTAGTTGAAGAAATCAGCGAATCAGAAATCACTAATGCCGGGGAAGACGAATCGGCTGGGGAGAAAGGAAAAAAGACTGAAGCGGAGAAGGACAATGACACGAAAAAGAGAAAATCCGGAGGTCAGGATGGCCCCAAAGGAAATGGAAGGAAAATTCCTAAAGGGCTGCAGATTGTGGATAGAATTATTAGGCTGCCTGAGGGAGAAGTCATTCATGGAATTCCGGCGGAGAATTGGACGGAACAGAACGGCATGGATGAAGTATCATACACGATCAGAAAAAAAGTCGAATGGTACGTGGAACGTACTATCAGGCGTAAATATACTCCTCCTGCGAATTACGCCCCTGGCGTTCCCAAAATAATAACGGCTCTCATGCCGGCTAAACTCATTCAGCAGGGAAAATATGGGTTGGAAGTATGGATTGATATTCTTATCGATAAATATCAACAGCATATACCGATTCAGCGTCAAATTTTCGACATGCAGCAACACGAAGTCAATATGATTCCAGGAACTGTTTTCGGTGGTTTGAAAACAATATTTGGAACCTATTTGGAGCCTCTTTATAAAGAACTTATTATTGAATTGCAAAATGGAATAAGATGGCACGCTGATGAAACTCGCTGGTACATGCTTTGTGACGCCATGAAAAAATTATGGTATATGTGGGGATTCAAATCTGAAGATGTTGCTATTTTCGTTCTTGACGGCACAAGAAGCGCTTCTGTTCCTGCGAAAACTCTTCTGGGGATTACCGATATAGTACAACTAAAAGAACCAGTTGAAATTCCTGAGGAGAAATTGAAAATATTGAATGTAGACAGGTATTCTGCCTACAAATGTTGGCCGGTTTGGGTTTGGTTCTTCTGGCCTATTGCTGGGCTCATGTGAGAAGAGATTTCACTGACATTAAAAAAAAATATCCCGAAGAGCACGGACTGCTCAGATGGGCAGAGGAATGGTTGTTGAAAATCGCCGAACTGTACAAAATTAATAATCAGAGAGTAAAACATCCTCCCGGAAGTGATATGTTTTTAGAACACGATTCGAGATTACGTGAAGCCATTCATGACATGGGAAAAGAAACCAACGTTGAGATTAAGGCTGATGAAGATGAAGTTCATGAAGCCAGACTTAAAGCAATGATATCAATGAAAAATCACTGGGAGGGACTGATTATATTTGTTGGTAATCCCGAAATCCCGATGGATAATAATAAAATGGAAAACGGAATAAGACCCTGTGCTCTGGGAAGAAACAATTATATTGGAAACCATTCACTTTGGGGCGGGGAATTGTCCGCCTGTATGTATTCGATCATTCAAACATGTAAACAGAATAATATCAATCCACGAACTTACTTGCAGTATTACCTTGAGAAGTGTATAGAAAAAAACGGCGATATGAGTCAGGAGGAAATAAATTCAATGTGACCAGGGAAATTAAAAAATAATATCATCGTGAAAAACGATTTGACCTTGAAAAAATTCTAATTTTTTGTTTTCTTTATATTTCCTGCAAAAAACGATTCAGTAAGAAGAAATTAGGTTTGATGGCAAAACGGGGACCACTGAGTATGTACATCAAGTCTTTTGTGTATTTTTTGAATGTCCATATTCTCGCAGACAGTTTGCGCCTTGTCAAAATCTTCGATGTAATCAAATGCGTTGTCTATCATAGAATACTTTATGCCTTGTTTGTCCAGTTCGTTGGCTAATATATTGTGCCCGTTAATATATATCTGTAATTTAAACGGGAGCCAGGTAGGAACTCTGACATAGCCGTAACCAAGATAAGGGTCAATGAAATAGAAGTAATAGTGCAAACATTTACCTTGCGTACCTTTGAGGAATGTTTTGCCCGACTCTTTGTCATGCCATGGTTTATAACTGCTACAGGCTTCCATGGCTGAAATAATATGGACCAAGCCTGTATTGAATCCCTTTTTTATCCAAAACTTTTTTAACTAAATCTTCTTTGCGGATATGTGATTTCGCCACAAATTCTATTTCAATATTATTGTCTTTTGCTATCTGTTGAGCATTGGCTCGCAATTGATTCTTAAACGGTTCCGCAAATTTGGGATAGTCAAAAATACGTTCTCCTTGACCGCAAAGGTAGGATGTCATCCCTTGGGCATAACATATTTGAGGAAGTGTCCCCGTTATTATCAATCTATCGAAACAGCTAAGGACACCACTAATTTTTTCTTTGTGCGTTGATGTGAGTAATTCCATTTTATTTACGTTTATTTTGAGATGTTTTACAGGATAGTTTACACTTTTGAGTATGCTGTAATAGATAACGCAAAAAAAATAATATCAATCACTCCCACGGGACCAACAAGAAATGTCGAATTTTGAAGTTTTTCCCTTCGTTTATTCATAATTCCTTGTTCGACATTCGATATTCAGGAATATTCTGGGAAAAAGCGTAAACTAACTACTTTCTGACGCCTGATGTGAAGCATCCCTTTGTTTCAATGTTAAATCATTCCTGTTTGGTTGTGGCTTGTCCACGTTAGGTATTTATGGAACTTCTCGGAAATCTGTAAAACTGTAAGCTTCTTATAATCAATTTGTTGGGAATGGCATGCTGGTTTTTTTAAGCATAGTCAATGGCCAACTCTGAATTTCTTCAATATTTCTGCACGGTCTGTTTTAATTCGCCGCCCACTTTTCGATATTCCAGCGGATATTCCGTTTGCATGAAAAACATTAATGCGTAGTATAAGGGCCTAAATCGGTCTTTCAGTTCATGAGGATTTTCATTGAATATCTTAAGAGCGAGATGATGCTGCTGTTTCGCAATGAGCAACATCAGGAATCGGCTAATCTCTTCTGGAAATTTCTCAAATGACTTTTGATTGTCTAGAAACTCCCGCGCAATTTTATATGCCATTTCTATTTCATTGTTCCACAACAGAGTCATAGCATAGGTATGTGAATTGTAGATGGTTCTCTTTTTTCGACATGTTTGGCCAGCATATTCATTGGCTTTTTGTTTATGGGTTTTTTCCTCAAAATATAACCATGCCAGAGCGTTCATGGCATTAAAATGATCTCTCTCAACAGCCATGAGATAAAATTTTTCAGCCTTTTTTAAGTCTTTAAATTCGCTTTGATACAGCACGGCCAAAATGAACATTGCCTCTGGATGTTCCTTTTCAACAGCCATGAGGTAGAATTTTTCAGCCTTTTTTAAGTCTTTAAATTCGCTTTGATACAGCACGGCCAAAATGAACATTGCCTCTGCGTGTTCCTTTTCAACGGCCATGAGGTAGAATTTTTCGGCCTTTTTGAAGTCCTTAAATTCGATCTGGTACAGCACGGCCAAATTGACCATTGCCCCCGCATGTTCCTTTTCAACAGCCATGAGGTAGAATTTTTCGGCTTTTTTTAAGTCCTTAAATTCGTTTTTGTACAGCACTGCTAAATTATTCATTGCCCCTGGATGTTCCTTTTCAACAGCCATGAGGAAGAATTTTTCAGCCTTTTTTAAGTCCTTAAATTCAGTATTGTATAATATGCCGAGTTCGGCAAGTTCATCAGAATCCTTTCGTTTGATTTTCTCAATTTGGTGCAGCGCTTCATCAACGTGTTGTGATTTAAGGGCGCCAATGGCTGCATTTTTGAGTTCGATATCGGACCGGGAAAGGCATTCCTTAAATTCAGAATTTACTTGATCCAGATAGGATCGGGTTTCCGTGATTAACTGATGTTGCAGGTCTCTCTGCAAGGGGGTGTGAGCGAGCGCTTCGGTCATATACATTGCGTGTTTTTCGTGAACTTTGGCCTGCTTAACGGCGGCCAAATGTGTTCTTGCCTTATTCTCCAGCTCTCGTTCGTCACACCATATCTGAAGAAACTCAACGAAAAACCGGATTCGCCGGACATCCCATTTACGGCCAAGACGCATCAAATACCAGATATTAAAAAAACGCTCATAAATTCTGTATAAGTGATTTTTGGTATTCGTTGTTACCTTTTCAACTATATGATACTTTCCCAATTGCCTGAGTTGGGCCGATACCGCTTTACTCTGCAGTTTTGTTTTTTTGGCAATTTCATGTGTACTGACGGCATCCCAATTTAAGGCAACCGCATCAACGATTTCCTGTTGCTGAGGCGACAGTTTGTCCATTCGATGTTGGTAGAGCGGTGTGACGATATCGAGAATCTTTTCCAGGTCCATGAATGCATTGCCATTTGCATCATCCACAAAAATTTCAAAAAGAATGACCATTGTGCGAATCACTCCGCCTGTCATTCTGCGCAACGCCTCTATTCTGCCGGGTTGATTGCGCACGATATCGATAACTCTATTTCGTTTATAGTGTTCTCCCAGACTCAATAGCAATGTTTTTGTTTCCGCCGTTCCCAGTCCTTTCATCTTAGGCATTCGAAAAAACTGGTAAAATTGCTTCCCGTAATCATAATGAAACTCAAGACTGACGGATGACGCGCCGATGACTCTTATTTCAGCTGATTCCATAAATATTTCACGTAAACGACTCGTTTCCTGCTTTGACAATTTATTAAAAATTTCATCAATGTTGTCAATAAACAGAATTAATTTCTTTTTGCGTTTCTTTAACTCGTTTTCCAGAATTTGAAAACACCGGTATTCATAATCTTCATCATCCGCAAATGCCTGCATTTCGGTATAAAGTCCGGTAATCCCTTTAGATTCTTCCAGATAGTCGGCCGTCGATTCCCAAAGTTTGAATAAGCGGGTTATGTGATAGTGTTCTTCGTTGAAGACGACGGGAATGATTCGCCGTTGCAGTTCTGCATCATTTTCGATCTCATAGGCAATCCGCAGAAGGAGGGTTGTTTTTCCCTGCCCCCTGATGCCCTGAATGATGTAATGTTGTTCAGGATGGGTCATCTCTGAATGCTTGACGTCTTCAAAGATGTCCCTGAAAAGTGCTGTTCTAACCACAAAATTATCAATAAGCTCTCGGCGTGATTGATTTGCGGGATTGTAGAATTTTGGGAAGTTAATTCGCGACATTTTGCCTCCACCATATTCTCAGTACCGGAGAATTATAACGGTACGACGTCGGATGCTCATCATTGTTGATATAGCCGTCAAAAACCAGCGACGCCAACAAATCCTTATAGGCGTCCTCTACCTGATACTTCACTGCAAGGTTGACGATTTCATTTGAAGTCACGGTCTCATTTTCCGAAGTGACGTTCAAAAGTTCTTTCGCAAAATTATATTGATTCCCTTTCAGCGACGTACGCAATCTCGTATACCATGCTTCAAAATGTTGTCTTTGCTCAAGCATTTCATCGAAGGCCTGGTCAAGGATCTCCATTGAAATACGGTCAAAATCCTGATCGCGATGAAGATTTCTCAATTCATCGATAATTAATTGAATGTAAAATGGTATCAACCACTCAATGCGTTTTAAAATTTCATCAATCAGTTGCGCGGATAGTTCGAATTTTACATTTTGAAGCAGGAGATGGATCAGTCGTTTTGCTTCTGCAGGCGTGTACGGTAAGACTTTAAGTCGGGCAAGATCGTTTGATTAATCAATCTTATTAAGCCTGCTTACCATTGTTTCCAGTCCAATTGAACCCGTATAGATAAACCGTACATTTTGATTGATTTTATCGTCATGGCGAAGTTCACGGTTGCTCTGTAAAAAATGTCTGCCCGCACGTTCTCCTTCATCGTTCAAAATATTTTCAAGCGTCTCAGGAAATTCATCAATCATGATCACAAATTTTTTGACGTCGCTTTGGCACGGCTGCAGTATCCTGATTAGCATGTCAAAGTAGTCGTGTTCTTCTTTGACGCCAAATTCGACTCCACCCGGTCCCAATTTCTTGATCGTCGGTTGATGTTTCTTCAGGAACGCAAGCGCTTTTTTTGACTTTTGGACATAATCGGTTTGCAAAACTTTATTGACGATTCTTCTAAAAAACTCATTTTCATTATTGATTGATTGCGTGATAATATAGATAACGGTATAATTTTCACGGGGATGATCACGCAGGTAGTATAATAATGAAGTTTTGCCTATTCTCCGCAGCGCTGCGATTAATACATGCGCTCCGGATTCGATTAATTCCCATGCTCTTTTTACCAGCGATTCTCTGTCAAAAAAATTTCCGCCGCTGACAGGGTTCCCTATTTGAATTTTCATTTTCCCCTCTTGACAATAAATTTATTGTTAAAAACTTTGACAATATATATGTTGTCAAATCCAACGTCAAGCCTTTTTTGAGTTCTTCTCGAATATCTGTAAAATCAGATTCAAATTGCCTACAGGTAAATAAATACCCATAGCGCACTAGCAGTCTGTCGGACTTTGGAAGAATCTACTACGAAAATCGCACTCTTGGCCCATTTTTTTCCAAATCATCGTCATATATTGCAATATACTCCTCAAATTTGGACAAAAATGCTCTCAGTTTGACGATTTTCTCGCGACGATTTCCAAAGTCCGACAGACTGCTAGCCTGATTAATTCATACGGTTTCGTCGTGAGGGTGTTTAGCTGGCTTTAGATCAATGAGTTATAGAGGTTTCAAAATCGAAGAAATAGTGAACTATTGCGAGGTTTTGGGTTCTTTATAACTCATTTATATGAGGCAAGATAAGGACTCGTAATAGAAGCCATATGAATTAATCAGGCGTAGAAGCTCTATGAGCTGCGTTTGAGTAGCTCGGCCATTCCTTATAGTAATTTATAATTAGTTAGACCGTATTCGAAAAGGCAAATTGCTCAATTTTTGCCGTGCCATTTTGGCGCAATTTGTTGATTTTAATGTCGGTGAAACATGGGTCTGACATAATCGTTGCCGATTCGCCAGCTTTTCTGCGAGCAACTTGTCGTTAAGACCCAAAAATAATTATTTTTGAACACAGCACTCCTGGTTGAAGCCCTTTGGTGTTTTCTTTACTTCACTATTTTGTAGGGATCGTCCTAAGCCACTCGCCGCAGTTTTGCTTCAGCTTCTTTTTGACGGAGCTTACGAATATAGCCCATCCGACAAAATTATACGCAATGACTTTCTCAAGCAATTCAGCGCGAACTTCCTCAAGACCGCGTCGTCGAAAACGCTTCAGGCCAAACACATATTTAAGTACAAACATGAGCGATTCAACAGCTGAACGATTGCGACAAGCCTCAAGATAGGCTGGACTATCCCAATCTGACTCGGGCGTAATCCGTTTCCCTTTTGAGCCGCTTATACTCACAGTGGCTACCCCTCTTTCTTTTGCGTCCTCTAAATTTGACTTTGATGAATAACCGTCATCAACGCCCACTAAAGAAGGCGCCGCCTTGGTGTTCTCAATGGCTAAATCAAGTACAGGGATAAATTCTTTCGAGTCGGCGGCATTCCCTTTGGGAACCTTACAAACAGGGATAAAACCATTGCCGCTTCGACCGAGTTGTGGTTTATATCCTATTTTCGCGGGCCGAGGACCTTTCTTTATATAAGCTGCATCTTCATCTGAAATGCTCAAAACCTTCTCCGCAGAAGGAAGATGGACATCATTCATTACCCGATTCCCCGAGTAAAAAAGAACATGATATCCATCTGCAAGATCCTCGTCTATTTGCTTAGAAATGGCATCGAGCATTTCTCGACGACTTGGCTTCATATCGAGTTTTGCGCTCCGTTCTTTCATCTCTCCAAGTTCCCTTTTCAGATAACTCAGCGCTTTGTAGGCTGTCTTTAAAAATTTCCGGTAGAACTTCTTTATCCTCTTTTTACTATTCGCTTTTCCGGCAATGGAATTGATCTTGAACAGCAGCGTTTGCAAAGACGAAATCCAGCTTGCCATCCACCATGCCCGGAGTGACGGACCGCCATACTTCGAAAGTTTACCACCCAGACTAAACAGACGCTCAATAAGCTTGAGCAGAATACCCGCATCGGTCGGCCACTCTACGTTTCCTTCCACGGACGTACTGTCGAATGTCAGCTCCTTGAAATCGTCTAGGCCCTCACTGAGAATTAGCCCTCACTGAGCACGGTGAATTTGTTCTCGTGTTTCATTAGACGCCGCATTTACATTCTCAACAATCGTTGTGATCCCGGAAAGAAGCAGATCACGTTTTTGCAAGTAGTCTAAAATTGTGACCGAATCCCGTAAGCGTTCAATTGATGATAAACTGCTTAAGGTATGGAAGTCGCCTCGCAGGACAAGAAAAATCAACACCAGTTCGGCTTCCATTCGCGGACGAACCACTTGTAAATAAAGGGATGGAGCTTCCGTTTGTTCCACTTCACTCAAAATTTCTGGAAGGGCCTCGAATTTTGATTCAAAATAGGCTTTATCTTTTTGCCGTAACTCTTTTTTCTTTATCGCTACTGCATCTTGATCCTTTCGAATGCTATCGCGAATTTCCGGATGTCTACGGCTCATTTCCAGAACCTCAGACAAGAGCTCTTTCAAGTTCGTATCCGGAACCGGCAAGAATAGGTTGCTGCTGCACACCGAGTCATTTGGAATTTGCTTGATCATTGTTGCCTCCATGGCAAATTAAATTAGATTTTAAATTATTGCAAGATAACACGTTACGCAATTTATTCAAGCCCAATTCCATGAAGAATATAGAAATTTTATGCTCAAAATGCCCTTTCCGAATGGGCTCT
>WLWD01004289.1_pt1 | contig 17426 bp, 20 predicted proteins | sample 6712731 | NCBI WGS metagenome assembly WLWD01 (sample SAMN12718690, study PRJNA576275) | sponge metagenome | isolation source: marine sponge | host: Mycale hentscheli | place: New Zealand: South Island, Marlborough, Capsize Point | collected 2014-11-01
CTACTGTATGCTGCAAGACTTCAGCAATGCAGTAATCAACCTAGAAAGAGTGATGGAACTGAGCAATAAAGGACAAGAAGACGTTCTGATGGCCAAGATCGGTAGCTTTCACTGTTACCATGCCCTTCAGCTTCTGGAGGAGAAGAAATACGTGGAGGCTCTGGAAATGGTTAGTCTAGCAGAAGACAAAGGTTTTGAAAGCCCTCAAATAGTAGGGACCAAGTAAGTGGAAAATGATGTTTTATGACCACAGCTTTGATGAAACTTTGTTGTGGCAGAGTGAAATGTTTAGTTGCCCTGAGGCGATACACAGAGTGTCTTCGTGTGGTGGAGCAGGAGCTTGAGAAAGATCCTTCCAATGTTGAGTTCATTGTCCACAGAGCTCAACTGAATATCCTTTTTGGAGAGGTAATATTTATTTTTCCTATTTAAATTTGCATTCCATGTGTCGTGCAATAAGCTAATTGAAAATATTGTGAGTTGGTTATTATTACCAATTCTATGCCATTTTTTTCATTAACTGAAACGATTATGAGTTGGCCAAATCTTAGCTCTCAAACATTTACAACATTTACTGTTATGACAAGTATTAGCAGTCACTTGTGTTACTATTGTTTGAAAGGTTAGCGATGTATGTGTATCATGTAATGAAGATGGAGATAATAGTTAATTTATACGTGATAGGTCTCCAAGGGTTACTGGGACATCTGTAAGGCCCTTAAGGAGCAAGGAGATCATGCCGAAGCTTTGGAGATGAAACAAGACTTGGAGAAGAAGGCAACTCTCAGCAGAGACAAGGTACGGTGGAGTATTTCATTAGAACATAGTAAATGATATAAATGTGATACACGCTCTCAGGCTGTACACCAGGTTCTGATGGGAAAGAACAGAGATGCCATGAGCAGGATTACCGGAGCCATCAGCACAAACCCGTCCGTCCCAGACTATCACATTATCCGGTGAGTCCAACTCACTCACTGATAACCGGGCACACTCAACTACAATGGTTCGCAAATAATAATGCTAATACTAATCCTGATTGGTTTAGAAGCATATTTTGTGTGTATACCCGGGGTAGAGGTAGCAATGCTATCAGCCATTAGAATTTATTAAAATTTTGGCAGTAGTGCAGGTAACGTTTAGGTGTTGATCAATTAAAGTTCGTTTTATCTATAAACATATCTCACTTAAAGGTCCTCCTCAAAGTGGTTGCATACTGTGCCTCTAATTGGGATGCCTGTAGTTTACAACATGATGCATCTGTTATTTGTATTTCTAGAGGAACCCTTCATAGAAGAAAGCAGAATTTTGTTGATGCCATGGACGACTACTTGACGGCCATGGACAAGTGCGGGCACCAGCAGGACCTGCCCGTGTACAGACACGCCTCCAGGCAACTTGTACTCACTTATAATGACTTTGCTCTCAGCTGCTTCAGGAAGAAGAATTTTGACGAAGCCATTCTCCTTTTGAATAAGGCCATCAAGGAAGAGAAGAGGGAGAAGGGACTTTACGTCAACAGAGGTGGTAAGTGCCTGTCATGATTCAAGAGAGTGTATGTTAGTATTTTCAAGATGTCATTAATTAGTACTTTAAAAACGTCCATACATTATATGCCTGTTGTCCAGTTTTCATGAAGTACAGCTAATTTAATAATTTCACAATTTCTTTCTCAGCTTTCTTTTACTCATTATCTCTCTCTTTCACAGTCTTTTTTTTTGAAAAACAATACAGAAGTTAGAAAATGTTTGGCTGTCACTGGAATTGAACCCAGCTCAGTGGCAGAGTGCTTGTGCGTTAAGCAAGCGGTCCTGGGTTCGATTCCCGATGACAGCCAAAAATTTAAAAATTTTATATTGTTTTTTTTTTTAAAGCCTGTGAAAGAGAGAGAATACATATAAATTCATGATTAATCATAAGTTTCCTTTCATTACTGTATGTATAATGAGAATATGTTTTGTGTTATTTATAAGATTGTTACTATCGAACCCACAAGCTCCACTTTGCCCTGTGTGACTACCAGCAGGCCCTGGAGTTGGCCCCGACTGAGTGGGACATATACTGCCGTGTGGCCGTCGTCTGTTCTGAGATCGGAGTGAAACTGTTTGGTCAGCACAAATTTGAGGAGGCGGAGAATTTCTTTACAGCCGCCATAAACCACAACCCCAAGGTGGCCAGATTCTACCTGTGCAGAGCTAGAGCCAGGCTAGAGAGAAAGGTGGGCAGAATGAAGAGTGTTTGAAGGTGTAGAAATATCTAGTTTTTTTTGTGTGTGTGTGTGTGATTTATATAATTTTGCAGAATCAATAAATTGATCATTGGCATGAGTTTCATGATATTATCAGGCTAATGTCTGATAAATGAAAAATTATAGTTCTCCGTTTTTGTCAAGATTTTAATGCTTGAATAATAATTGAAATTTTTTGGTAGAATATCAGAGGAGCGAGGGAAGATACAGTCTCTTATCTGACTCTAGACAATACTTCTTCTGATGAATGCATTCCCATTATTGCCAGGATTTTCCCGGGAAAGTCAAAGGAAGAGATTTTGTGGTTGGAACCTCCGTCCAAGGAAATTCAGTCTAATTTACTGAAAGTTAGGGGGAAAATGATGGCACCCAAGGTTGTAAGATCATCTGACGAAACTGCTGGGTCACCTGACAGAGATGTCAGACCATATTCTCCATTGCAAATGTTTAGTTTGGAACTGAAGATGGTTGAAGAGGATCACAGAGAAGCCGAAGGAAGTACGTCTAATGATGATGCTTCGAACTTGTTTCTGCCTTTGGATGTGTCCAAGACTGCCGAAAGGGAAGAATTGATTGGTCGAAGTCACATGATATCTGGCTGTTCATCTCAAAACTTTCCTAGAATGAAGCTTGAAGACATTGCTAGCCACAGAGAAGGTGGAAACAGCTCAGCATCAGCCAGTTTGCTGCCATTACGAAACTGTATTAGTGACCCTTTACCACCTTTGAAAAAGCAGCATCAGCATCAGAAGATCATGCCAGAGTTGAAAGACTGTCTTCAGGAGGAAAAATTTCACAGGGAAATATACTATTCAAAAAAATACGTGAGTACAAATTGTCTTTTTTAATGTTGTACTATGATATTAAACTATTGTTGGCACAGAATGGTGATAAATTGAAGAAAATTCTTGAAGTATTTCCAGCTCAGCAACAAGATAGAAAATCATGAAAATTTTCATTTATATATTATTGCAAACAACTTCAATTTGCTCATTATACGAACTAGCAATTAATTGTCGCAGAGTTACCATTAGTAGGTGGGGCTCGGTATGTCCAGTAGGGGAGGGGCTCATTTCCTGCGGGCGTTACCTAGGTTACGGCGCGATCGACTCGATACTATTCGCGTGGATTGTAATGTAAAGAAGCTACTGAGGAGCCTGGCGCTGTAATGAGCAGGAGAGAACTGAGAGCCGTCGGCTCTCAGAGAGAATCGCTGTCCACTAATCCTTTACTGATTCAGGTATGAATTAGTGTTGTTTTGTCTTTACGATTACATTCTTACCATTATGAACAGGTCGTTTAGCTATATTTTGTTTAGTTCATGAAATATTATTTTTACAGTCTCAGGTGGGCAAAATCAAAAGCAGGTGCTTCAGTCTTCCTCCTGCAGACTTCACGTATGGAATAGATACAATACCTCTAGGTGGTGGGGTAGCAGAAGGTAAACATTTGATAACTACTATTTGAGTCTATGGGTGTGGGCGTGATCAATAATATTATTATTGCAACAGCTATAACGTGTTGGAAGTACCATAAAGACAGAGGAAAAGCTGGAAAAGATGAGGAGGAAGAGAAAGACTTTATCAAGCTGAATAAAGGAGCAATCCAGGCTGGTTTAACTACCGCACACGAGCACCAGACATACAGAGCCATTCACGATATCCGCAGGAGGAGACCTGACAGAAGCCAAACAGTTCCAGCAGTGCCAGATATAGTGTTCGGGATTCAGACAAGGTAGTTTGGAAAAAAAAAAAAAAATTTTTTTTTTGTTATGTTACATGTACACTGTAGCTACAAGTTATGGTGTGAATAGAAACATTTTTCACCCATTAGTGCTTTTTTATAGGTGAAACAAATTGTGCGAGGGAGTGTGAAAGTGAAATATACAAGGGGATCTGGTAAATGAAGTGTAAAAGATGAAACTTTCCCCCCAATAGCTGGCCTTTCATATTAAAAGCCTACCTATCATTAACCTCTTCCTGTATGGAAGGAAATACTTACCTCTTTTGTTTATGATTGTTTCTCCTTCCACCACACTCCTATGTCCCACTCAGTTTGGTAGAGGTAGGAGGAGGTGACCTACTTCTGCGACCACAATCATAACCTCTTTTGTTTATGATTGTTGTCAGTCTATGAAGTTGATAATTTGACCATCTCTCTCGTGCAGACCTTCTACTCCAATATACGATCTTTTGGAAAACAAATACCAGGAGAAGTGGCTGGCAGAAATGAGGGAGAAAGACAAGCAGACTAACATAAAGGTGATGAGTCGCAAAGGAAAGATCTACGAGACCAGAACATCTCTTCTTAGGCGATACTTGGAGCCTGTGGACCCGCCTCCATATTGGAAGATGAAGAGGTGGAGCAAAGTAAGTGGAACAAGCACATTAGAACGCTATGATAGGAACGTAGGCACAGTCCTTGTCCTTGTATGTAATCAGATTTTAATGTGCTTGAAGTGCAAGTATTTTCATTCCCCCTTTAAATTTTAATTTTTTTTTGATGAATTCCAATGTGCAATAGCTAATGTTTATGCACCTTTTTTTTTAAACTAATAGTGGCCACAGTATTATCATTTTTCTTTGTGTTCTAAAGATTCCTGGAGAATTGGAGACATTTAGGACAGGCAAAGCACGATCAGATGCATTCAAACACCATGCCTCAGACCGTACCAGTAGACTAGGACTTCTGGGTCAGGGCATCTACCAAGAAGCCAAATCTTAGCCAGCTCATGGGAGAGGGCAAAATATAACTTGCACATTCACTTGGCATGCATGTAACATTTCCATGTTTTTGGCATATTATTATAAGTCAACTTGTATAATTTCATGTAAAAAAAAATTAACCACAATTCGCAGACTACAGTGACATCTCTTAAGCTTATACCAGTCTGTTGCAATTATTTTCATTATAGCTACATTTAGTCTAGAGGAATTCATATTGTCATGAAGTGTTTCATTCATTTACCCTACAATAAAATTGTCTTACAAAAATGAGAAAGATGGTGACAATACTTTTGAAGTGCACATTCTTTATTGGAATTGCTGTAACCTCACAGAATACATACATGCACTAACTTAAAACTTCATCAGTAGCAAAGTTTTGTCTAAGAATTCTCTTCTCTTCCTCAACATAACTCTTACCACGAGATGATTGACCTTCGTCACGCTTTCGTTTCTCCTTCTGCCTGAAGTTCTGTACTTTCTGTTTCTTGCTAGCGGAAGGTTCAGCGTCCCCAGTACCAGTGCCACTGGACGATGAAAGATCTCGCTTCCCAACCACAGGTTGATCCTCCAAGCTTTCAGGCCTATCACTAACTGTCCTAAACTTGGGATCTACATCCTTGGTGGAGTATCGCATTGGAGGAGCTGATATTTCCCCACTAGTGGATGAATATGTGTTGACAATGGCGGCTGTAAGACTAGAGTGGACCTTCTTGTTGTGTTTTGAACCGTATTCTTGTCCAGTGTCACTTGGTGGAGCTATGGCAGCATAATGACTATCAGAAGTGTGAACGTTCTCGGCCTCGATTGTCTCGTTCTTAACGAGCTTGTCCCAATCCACACTACCAGCTGTGGGATCATACAAGAATGAAGGCTTTCCTACTGTTGCAAAAAGGCTATCCGGAGGAGGAAGCTTGTTAGCATCCGAGTCTCTCTCAGAAACATCTTCAGTGAGCTGCTCGTTGCCATTATCTACTTCCGAATCTGAACTGGAAGTGTCTTCACCAGCTAAGAATGACAGGGGGTCAGCCATAACAAACAGATCAAAAAGTTCAAGCGCCAAAGTTTTAGAAGTCTCTCTTTATAGAGCCCAGCAGAGCGTTAGGTAAAGGGTCTGGCTAGTGAGACGAGCGATCTGGGGTAGGAACAGTATCGTTACACGAGCCAGTCAAACTATCCTAAAGAGTTTAAAGTTCGATTTTTGTAAAATAGCTGACTTGTAATCTTCAAGGGATAACTAGTGTACAGTTAGGAGGATCAGTTCTTCTTGTTTTAGGCCACACCCATTTCCTGGTCTTACCAAATTTATTGATGATTTCACAGCCTCATAATTCCCTGATGCATGTTTGTGAATACAAAAGTGTTGAGATGGCACATCTTTTCCTTAACACTGTGTTGCATCCCATGTATCACGTTTTCTAGATCTCAAGCCTTGATGCAGCTGTCAGTAAACAGATGATGGTAACTTGATCATCAAATGCAGTTAAATTAAAGAATGGTACCATGCTGCATGCTTGGAAATATTAGAAATGAACTTAAAACAGGTATTCTGCTGCACTTCATGCAAAGAGGAAACTTGAAGTAAAAAGATGAAGGCAAGGAACAACAATAATAAACTGAAGCTGACGAGAAGAAGAAAATCAGTATGATGCTGGAAAAGAGGAAAATGAGGAGATTGAGTGAGAGGGTGATATAAAGATGATGACCAACATGATGATGATACTTATATATGGTCAGAAGAAAGAAGGCAATGATGACAATACGAATGTAGAATCCAATAATATTTTTAATTTGTTGATTTGTAATGTACTTTGTTTACATTTACGTGAGGATATGTAGAAAACATTCAAGTAACTATATACTTATAGTATAGAATATAGAATAGCTATACTCTTTTTTATGCTGGTATAATCCAAGCAAATATACAAAAAATAAAACAGTCAAATGATTGATTCAGGTACAATGTATGAAGAAAGGGGAGAGAGCCAAGCAGTCCAGAATGTGAATTTTGCAATCCATATCAATGAGTGGCATCTAAATGTTAAAATAGTTTGAATTACTACTAATGAATGCAATATAAAAAAAACTGCCTTACACTTGATAATGGAGTTATGGACACGACTTGGTTTAGGTTTTCATTGACAGTGGATATAGAATTCTATTAGATAAAAAATAAAATCACGCAGCATTATGTAAATATTGTATTGTTAAGCTAAACTGTGCACTGTTGCAAGTTAAGAAAAACTGCTTTATAGCAAGTACAAAGTAGTGTAGGAAGGATCTTTCAAGTAAGATTCAATAAGTAGTGCTGCTGTAATTTTTAAATTGGTTTTGAGAAGATTTGCATAGTTGACCATGTCTACCAACTTTTAGCAGAGTAATTTTGCATGCAATTATACTGCAGTTCAGCTTTACAGTTGATGATACATTTTCAGGGAGACAGGAGAATAGCAGATCAAGATATATTCGCTCTATTTCACAGGCTTGGTTGCCACCAGGAATAGACCACTTCTTAATGCACAAGCACTCTGCCACTGAGATACGACAACCAGCCGGCTAACAATCACTTCAATACTTACAATAAATAGTACCTGGTGAACCCACAACTACTACAAACTTCATGTGAGCAACAACTATACTGCTTGTAAAGTGTGATATGGTAGCTAGTAGAAACTAGCAGAAGTAGAGTGAAATCAAAACATCGACTAAAGGTAGGCATTATTAGAAAACTAATATAATTCAACTCTATAGTTATGTTGTCTGAACTAAGTATTGGTAAGGAGTTTTTAAGTGATACACAGCTTAGAATGTGCATTGAATAGCCTTCATTTTTATAGTGTCTTATTTCTTGAGTTCTCATTTGGTGAATACACATCACAGTAAAGAAAAATCAGTTCAAAACACAAAGCTACTCAACATATGCAAGGAGACATTTCCAGGGTTTCTCATGAAATATTTAGTTCTGTAGTTCCTACTTGCTTCCAGGGGCATGTATGAGACACAAGTATTTATGGTAAAATAAACTTATCCAGTTGTTATAGTATTTAAATTTCAGAGGTTTGATTGCGATATTAAAAAATTACATATAGCTAGATACTCCTACCTTAATATCTTCCATAGCAACCTTTCCTCCTTTGGTTGTACTCATTGACAGGTGTTTCTATACAACATTTGTACTGTAATTAATAAACATTGGTTTAAAAAAGCATTACTCAGCACACCATAAAAGGAGATAATATTTTCTCCATGAAATAAGGATCCATTTCTACCATAGAAGGTTGGCAGTTTCTACAGAATATAATATTGAACTACTAATATGTGCATGGCAATAGCATGAAAAAACAAACAAACAAACTTGCATAGATTTAGCCAGGCGTTCTGCAATTTCATAGCAAATGATGAACTCTCTGTAGCCAAAATACGTGACAATATTCAATGCTGCATAAAACTGAAACATTTGCATTAGATTGAAGAGCATTGTTGACAGTCAACGGAGTTTGCAGCTACCTCTTTTAATATAGCACAAAACTTTACAGCACCATCTGGCAAACAATCCAGAAACTCCTCATATGTGAGGTGACTGAGAGGAAACATACAAGTCATTGTTGTTTAACAATGTAAGTAACCTTTCATACCCATCTCCATCTCTATCCAGCATAGTAAACATTGCTTTTAATTTCTGCTGTTTTGTCTCTAAAATGTATTTTCCCAATTCAATCAACTACACAGGCAAGAACAGAACTACAATAATTTTAAAGTTATTACAAAACTGATTTGATTCTTACACTTGAAATTGGATGACTCTTCTTTGGTTTATGTACCAATAATAGAGGTGAAGACACGGCCTTTCTCTTTAGTTTATATCTGTAGGAGTAACAGCTTATGACTTCCATAATTTGCTGACTCAAATTTGTGAGAGATTAAACCATTTGCAAGCTTTAGATTTATTCATACATATATACATCAATTGATGCTCACTTGATCATAATCAATGTGACAATGCTTAGATCATTAATACTGTGTATACATTCAACCATAGGACAGTGAAATATATAAGTTAAAACAAAAAAGGTGTCGGAAACAAATGAATAGTGCTAATATAATTTTCTCTCCATGAACATTACAATCTCTAACCCCTTACCGTTCAATATTGGGATGATGGCAAATCTCAGTATTCCCTTCTGGTGTAATATCCATTTCTCCACATTCAGAATTTTCTTTTGTGACCTTCGCATTGCCACTGTTAATTCTTACTTCAACTGATAAAACCTCATCATCTCGATTATTTCCATTTGCCTCAGACTTTGAACACGAGTTGTGTGGCATTTCCTTTGCATCTTCTAGTAAAGGACTAGGATTAAGTTCCATGAGAGTTTCAGGAGAATCCTGAGCGTTTTTGAGTGGTATTTCTAAGTTTTCAGAGCTCAACATTTTAGGCTGACTTTCTCTATACTTAAAAACACGGTGACATCTGCATCTGGAGTAGGCCAGGGTAGCGTGGATTGTAGCAGTGCCATTGGCTGGTCTCAATTCCTCACACTTCTTGCAGACGGTGACTTTTTGTGCCATTTCTTCTGCAGTAGCCAGTCTCACAAGGAATGGTTGCTGCACAGAGTTTTGTAGCAGTGCCTGGGAGTTGCTTTGAGACATCCTGTAGGGAAATAAGGAAGCTATTTTTAGAGAAAACTGAATATTTTTCGCTCTGTGCAAACTTACCAGTAGCAGTTAAAACTCGTGATTTGACAAGTTGTGTTTACTTTAATGTAAGAACGTTGAATTCACACCTAGAGAGCTGCAAGTTCTATCGCGCGCGCCTGGGCTCGCGTGCATATCGCGCACTGGATGGATGATGCGCTTACTCTCCTTCATTGCGGTCTCTAACCAAAATTTGTAATTAGTGCCTCTCTTCTGGTAGTGGTCGGACGTTGTCTTTATATAGAGAAAAAGAGGAGCCGTAATGGCCAGAGACGTGAAAGCCTATTTGAACCGGCAGAAGAAAGAGTCGCCGGCTCCTGAAATCGCTGAACAATGGGCTAGTTTGGAGCAACTCCATACGAGGCGGTGAGGACTGAAGTCATTCTTTACCAAAATATAGCGACCTTGACTTGACGTGTGAATGTGTTTTTAGATTGTGGCACCAGTTGACAGGGTGTTTAAGAGACTTTGTATCTAATGAAATCTTTATGAATGGCGGTTTAGTGGAAGTGAGTTGTGATTTGGGGACTATTCCTTTTTTTGGAAAATTATTTCATGTGGTCAAATGTGATGCTACAATTCTAGAGTTGTTTCTTAGTTTTTTTAGTACTTTATTGCAGCTTTAGGGATACATTAGCTGCAGCAAAAATATTCTTATGCGAACAAAACAGCTACTCATATTATTTGAGCTCATTATCGAAGCTATATGTTGTGTGTGTAGCTCTACCATGAATTTATTGCGGACTTTGAGATGAAGTGAGTTTACTTATTGCCTTATTGCATTGATAGCAGAGTGGGAATGGGACAAGGGAGGAAAATGGGAATGAGGCTAGGAAGAAGAGCGGGAATGAAACAAGGGTGAAGGTAGGGAATGGGACAAGGGAAGAGAATGGGAATGAGGCTAGGGCGGATATTGGGAATAGGACAAGGTGTGGAGAGAGTTGAAATCGAACAAGGGATGAGTGTGGGAATGGGACAAGGGACGATAGCGGAATGGGACAAGGTGAAGAGAATGGGAATAGGATTAAGAGGAGATGGAGCGGGATAAGTGAGGACAATGGGATTATGACTGGCATGAATGGGAATGGGATGAGGGAGGAGAATGGGACTAGGAAGGGATTGGAAATGGAGGAGAATGCGAAAGGGACAAAGAATAGGAATGGGAAAAGGAAGGAAAATGAGAATGGGATTAGGAAGGAGAATGAGAATAGTACAAGGAGCAGAGAATGAGAATGGAACAAGGGGGCAGAGAATGAGAATGGAACAAGGGGCAGAGAATGAGAATGGAACAAGGGACAGAGATTGGGAATGGGACAAGGGAGGAGAGTGGGAATGGAACCAGACTGTAAAATGATTAGGTGTACTGTTTATTGGATTATGTTCTTGCAGATTAAACCCTCTGTCTCTCATGGAGATTGTGTTAGTGGTGGCGGCTCAAATACCAGGTAACGCCTCTAGTTGTAATGTTCATCACCATGGTTACCCAGTGTCATGTGTTTGCTCAGAACCAGTGGATACTGTGTCGTTTCTAGAAGGCATATACGAGAAGGTAAAGGGTCCATTGTAGTTTACATATCATGACCAGATAGGCAGTGTTGATTATTAGATGATCCTTGAAGTGTTACAGTATCATATGTGTGGAGGGTAACAGTAAAACTTCACTTTCAAAGATGTAGCACTTAGCTACAATCTCTCGTGTTAGCTTCGTTTAGTATATTGCTGAGTGGACCTTTTTGTGTACTTGATTTAATCTTTAATCACAGTATTATGTTTGTTATAATTATTTTTATACTATAATAATGTAGTAAACTAAATAATATTGTGAATTTGCAATATTATTGCTGAGGATTAACTTTAGTGTACTTGATATCACTATAGTTAGTGCACTCGATATCACTGTAGTTAGTGCACTCGATATCACCATAGTTAGTGCACTCGATATCACTATAGTTAGTGCACTCGATATCACCATAGTTAGTGCACTCGATATCACTATAGTTAGTGCACTCGATATCACCATAGTTAGTGCACTCGATATCACTATAGTTAGTGCACTCGATATCACTAGTTAGTGCACTCGATATCACTATAGTTAGTGCACTCGCACTATAGTTAGTGTATGTCATATTTAGAGTTAAAGTTTTCATCTATTTTGAAACCAGCCAGATGAAAGTGTTTCATTTCTCCTAGAGTAGGTTGTGACTGAAGATATTTGAATGTAATGATGTGATGGAGGAGTGAGCTATGGTTAGCTTCACACATATGCATTGTAACAGAATGATGGTAGGGGGAATTACTGCTAGCTGCACATGTGCAGTGCCCCTCTCTGAGTGCATGATGATGTAACATGTTAGGCCTAGCCGTGTACTCTGGCTCTTGTATGGCTCGTGGAGGAAGAAATGAGAGCTTGTGTTAATTTAGACAAATCATTGGCGTCCTGAATATTTATCTACTTGTTTTGAGCGGTGGCCAGTGATGAGGCACATCTTGGCTGCTTGATCATGAGTACTAGATGAGGCTTATGACGCTCAAAATGTCTGCGTATTTGCTGCATAATCTCTATGCTGATTCAGCACAATCCTGTCTCTTGAAGTTTAGGTTTATGTTTGAAATGCCTGGACTATAGTGCATGCACAGAGAGTGGATTCCAAGCTCATCAGCTGATGTTTAGATGCATTTTCTATCTCATGCATTTAATCTCGGCACAACACTGGGACCAGGGCCTTTTTGTTTATTGCCGTGCAAGAAATATATTTATCATTGTGGTGATTACAGTTTGAATATGCAATTTTAACATGCAGTGTGTGTATGTGTGTGCATGTGTTTGTGTGTATGTGTGTGTGTATGTGTTTGTGGGTGTGTGTATGTGTATGTGTGTGTATGTGTGTGCATGTGTTTGTGGGTGTGTGCGTGTCTTATGTAGATCAAGCACGATGTCCAGTCTAGGATTCTTTGTCAGACAGCTGTTGGCAAAGTGAAGCTGAACAGTGGACTGATGGATGACGTGCGGGTGAGTTTGTATGTTCGGCACTGTTAGGGGGAGTGGTTGTGAGCTGACAGGAAGCAGGCCGGGCCCTCGTGCTTGCACACGCGTCACTGAGGCTGTAATGATGTTCAGATAATGTGTGGAATCTCCTGTTTTGTTGACACTATGCAAACGTGAGGATCTTCCAGGTGTTGAGTGGGAGGGTCAGTTATTTGTCTTGTATATAGTACAGACCAGCTACAGTCTTGGCTCCTCCTGTCCACTCATCCATCCATCCTCCTGAATCAGTTAGTATCTTGGACCTGGATACTCGTTGCATCGGATTGTCTTTGATAGCTCGGGCATATCAAAGAATAGGTCTTCTGTTCTTTGCCAACTTGGTTGGCAATCCTAGGACTGCATGGCAGTGACACAGGGACCTGCCTTTTTATGTCTCGGGTAGTGCTGACTGAGGGACACAATATTCTGGTACAGTATTGGGTAGCGGGTCGTATGACAGAGCTGCCAGTGTACGGTACTGCAGCTAATGTATGCGGAGCAGGTCACATGACAGGTGCTAGTGTATGCTGAGCAGGTCACATGACAGGTGCTAGTGTATGCTGAGCAGGTCACATGACAAGTGCTAGTGTATGCTGAGCAGGTCACATGACAGGTGCTAGTGTGTGCTGAGCAGGTCACATGACAGGTGCTAGTGTATGCTGAGCAGGTCACATGACAGGTGCTAGTGTGTGTGTATGCGGAGCAGGTCACATGACAGGTGCTAGTGTATGCTGAGCAGGTCACATGACAGGTGCTAGTGTATGTTAGACAGGTCACATGACAGGTGCTAGTATGTGCTGAACAGGTCACATGACAGGTGCTAGTGTGTGCTGAGCAGGTCACATGACAGGTGCTAGTATGTGCTGAACAGGTCACATGACAGGTGCTAGTGTGTGCTGAGCAGGTCACATGACAGGTGCTAGTGTATGCTGAGCAGGTCACATGACAGGTGCTAGTGTATGGTGAGCAGGTCACACGACAGGTGCTAGTGTATGTTAGACAGGTCACATGACAGGTGCTAGTATGTGCTGAACAGGTCACATGACAGGTGCTAGTGTGTGCTGAGCAGATCACATGACAGGTGCTAGTGTGTGCTGAGCAGGTCACATGACAGGTGCTAGTGTATGCTGAGCAGGTCACATGACAGGTGCTAGTGTGTGTGTATGCGGAGCAGGTCACATGACAGGTGCTAGTGTGTGCTGAGCAGGTCACATGACAGGTGCTAGTGTATGCTGAGCAGGTCACATGACAGGTGCTAGTGTATGCTGAGCAGGTCACATGACAGGTGCTAGTGTATGCGGAGCAGGTCACATGACAGGTGCTAGTGTATGCTGAGCAGGTCACATGACAGGTGCTAGTGTATGCTGAGAAGGTCACATGACAGGTGCTAGTGTATGGTGAGCAGGTCACATGACAGGTGCTAGTGTATGCTGAGAAGGTCACATGACAGGTGCTAGTGTGTGCTGAGCAGATCACATGACAGGTGCTAGTGTATGTTAGACAGGTCACATGACAGGTGCTAGTATGTGCTGAGCAGGTCACATGACAGGTGCTAGTATGTGCTGAGCAGGTCACATGACAGGTGCTAGTGTATGTTAGACAGGTCACATGACAGGTGCTAGTATGTGCTGAACAGGTCACATGACAGGTGCTAGTGTGTGCTGAGCAGATCACATGACAGGTGCTAGTGTGTGCTGAGCAGGTCACATGACAGGTGCTAGTGTATGCTGAGCAGGTCACATGACAGGTGCTAGTGTGTGTGTATGCGGAGCAGGTCACATGACAGGTGCTAGTGTGTGCTGAGCAGGTCACATGACAGGTGCTAGTGTATGCTGAGCAGGTCACATGACAGGTGCTAGTGTATGCTGAGCAGGTCACATGACAGGTGCTAGTGTATGCGGAGCAGGTCACATGACAGGTGCTAGTGTATGCTGAGCAGGTCACATGACAGGTGCTAGTGTATGCTGAGAAGGTCACATGACAGGTGCTAGTGTATGGTGAGCAGGTCACATGACAGGTGCTAGTGTATGCTGAGAAGGTCACATGACAGGTGCTAGTGTGTGCTGAGCAGATCACATGACAGGTGCTAGTGTATGTTAGACAGGTCACATGACAGGTGCTAGTATGTGCTGAGCAGGTCACATGACAGGTGCTAGTATGTGCTGAGCAGGTCACATGACAGGTGCTAGTGCATGTTAGGCAGGTCACATGACAGGTGCTATAGGTCACATGACAGGTGCTAATGTCTGCTACTAATTACTGCAACATTAGTGTGATCTCATGCACCATCACGATCAGGAGGAATTATCTCAGTATTTTGCTTCATGTGTTGGGATAGAATGACTGGCTTCACTATGACTTGTTCATACCAAGTTAGTGGGAGGAGTCAGTGTTGTTGGGGGATTAGTATCGCTATAGTTGTCACACCTGTGAGGGCTGGTTTACATTACTTTATAAAACAAAGAAAGGAATAAAGTTTGCAACATAGAATGCCTTCTAGTTTTTTTTTAACCTTAAAATTCTGGTTTAATTTGGTGTGTTTCACATTTTTGTCTGCTATAAACATGTTATGTTTGTCTGTTAGTTGTTATTGGAGGAGACTAGAGAAGTGTTGGACAGCATAGATGGAGTGACTACAGTTCACTCTAGATTCTATGACCTCAGTAGCCAGTACCACCAGGTAAGGGGTGGAGTATGGTTAGGGACAGAATGGCAGAGCTGAAGGTGTGAATGAAGTTAAACATGAAAGACAGGGATGAAATAAGAGAAACTAGAGGATTAAGAGGGAAAATGGCAAAACTCTCTACAAGAATATAGGACAATAGTTGGCTGAACATTTGCGTGATACTCTCTAAGATATGGTTGGACTGTCGGGATTGTGAATTTCTTTAGACTAGACTAGAATAGAAAGGAGAATGGCAGACTTGTGAATAAACAGACATGGTTTTTTAATATTTTTGGCAGTTCAATGTACGAGTCAACAAATGCTGTTTACTTATCCAATTGAAAACAATGAAGTTGTTGTTTTGAACTATTTTTGTTTGATTGGAACTATTTTATTGTTTATCCAGCTGAAGGCTGATCATTCCAGTTATTACAGGGATGCTCTCAGGTATTTAGGGTGCATGGACATCAACGACATATCAGGTGAGTGGGTGGATGGGTTGGAGTGTGGGCGTGTGCTATGTGTGGAGTTGTTTTGTGTCATTGAGTTATTACGCATGTTAATTGTAGGGTAAGCTAATTGGATGAGCGAGTGAGAGTGAGAGAGAGAGAGTGGGTAGGAATGCACATTGTTCTCAGGTCTAACGTAATATATAATTATTATGGTTTGCTGTATCCTTCTCTGTGTGTACATTTTGGGGAGCTATGCATAAAAACAATTTCTAGCTGTTTCTTTGGGCCAGTGGTAAGTGATTATATAGAAGTAGCCATCTGCTCACAAGACTTAATGAACTGACTTTACTTTACGTTTCCTTTTTTTTTAGAATTTTTTTCTTATCCAACATCAGAAAGACCTTAGTTAAGACTAATTCTAAAATTGGTCTAATTGTATATTCTTCTTAAATCTGGTAAAGTATTATTAACAAATATACATGCTAAGTGCATGTATGGAGGCATTGGAATTAGTTTGGGAATTTCCTGAACGTTCTACTTCTAGGCATTTAAACATGTTAGTGTGTATATTTGATGTATGGCTGAATGCTAACATGTGCATTCCAGTGTTGTATGGTGAGTAGCTGTGCTGGAGTTGATGTATATGAATACTGGAATATGTGTGTGTGTGTGTGTGTGTGTGTGTTAGCAAGTGAACAAATGACACGTGCCTTCAGCCTGTCACTGGCTGCTCTGTTGGGAGAAGATGTCTATAATTTTGGAGAGCTAGTGAGTGAAACTCACACGTGTATTGGTAACCTCTAATATTTCGGAAGATTGATTCAGTTCTATTATGCATCTTTAGGCTACTTGTAGTGGTTTCATTACAGTATATGTTTAATTTACAAATACATATATGTTTTTACTTTTTCATTTTGTATGGCTGGCTTCTTGTTTTATGGTGTGTACATGTATATGTGTGTGTGTGCATGTGTGTGTGTGTGTGTGCATGTGTGTGTAGCTGGCCCATCCAGTGTTGGATAGTCTAAGAGGGACAGAGAAGCAGTGGCTGGTGGATGTCTTGTATGCATTCAATGCAGGTACTCACAGCTGTACATGCCCCTTGTCACATGACAAGGATTGGTGCATGCATGTGTGTGTATGTTTGGGGTGGGTGGGGTGGGGCAGATGTTAAGATCAAGAATTATTGACTTCATGTATTTCTTATAATCTTAGGCAATATCACAGAATTTGAAAATCTTCGCAAGTATTGGGAGACTCAGGTGAGTGATGGTGGTACGGTATCAGCTGTTGATCCTTTCATGGTGAATTCAGTTTATCACTAACTATAGTTGGTGAGCGAGCGAGACACTCTCAGGGGTAACTCAATCGAGATTTCGCTATATTTATTTATTTATCTGTTTATGGGGTACGTGAGACCTCTGTTTTCGCCTGCGCTTCTAATTACGTAAGTTAGGTAAAGCGTTCACAGTTCCAGTATTTTTCAATTAACGAGCGCGGAGAATCCTGCTGCAGACGCAACTTTGTTTCAACCAAAAAGTTTACAGCTACTCTCTTCTTGAAACAATTGTGAAGTCTTTGCCAAGCTGCGCTTCTTTGCCACTGCTTTCGAAGTTTA
>WLWD01002953.1_pt1 | contig 17412 bp, 15 predicted proteins | sample 6712731 | NCBI WGS metagenome assembly WLWD01 (sample SAMN12718690, study PRJNA576275) | sponge metagenome | isolation source: marine sponge | host: Mycale hentscheli | place: New Zealand: South Island, Marlborough, Capsize Point | collected 2014-11-01
ACTCTCAGACTCACTGCCATCTAATCTTGCACTATCAGACTTGCCTACCTAATCTTGCACTGACGTCCAGGGCCTATCTATTCTTGCATACACTATCAGGCTTGCTGCCTATGTTTTCTTAAGCTTGCTCCTTAGGTATTCTCAGGCTCACTACCTATGTATTCTCATGTTCACTGCCTATCTATTCTCAGGCTCACTGCCTATGTATTCTCAGGCTCACTGCCTATGTATTCTCAGGCTCACCGCCTATGTATTCTCAGGCTCACCGCCTATGTATTCTCAGGCTCACCGCCTATGTATTCTCAGGCTCACTGCCTATGTATTCATTCTCAGGCTCACTGCCTAGTATTCTCAGGCTCACTGCCTAGTATTCTCAGGCTCACTGCCTAGTATTCTCAGGCTCACTGCCTAGTATTCTCAGGCTCACCGCCTAGTATTCTCAGGCTCACCGCCTAGTATTCTCAGGCTCACTGCCTATGTATTTTCAGGCTCACTGCCTATGTATTCTCAGGCTCACTGCCTATGTATTCTCAGGCTCACTGCCTATGTATTCTCAGGCTCACTGCCTATGTATTCTCAGGCTCGCAGCCTATCTATTCTCAGACTCACTGCCTATCTATTCTCAGACTCACTGCCTATGTACTCTCAGGCTTGCTGCCTACGTATTCTAGGGCTCACTGCCTATGTATTCTCAGGCTTGCTGCCTACGTATTCTAGGGCTCACTGCCTATGTATTCTCAGGCTTGCTGCCTATCTATTCTCAGACTCACTGCCTATCTATTCTCAGGCTCACTGCCTATGTACTCTCAGGCTTGCTGCCTACGTATTCTTAGGCTCACTGCATATCTATTCTAAGGCTTACGGCCTATCTAGTCACAGGCTCACTGCCTATGTATTCTCAGGCTCACTGCCTATGTATTCTTAGGCTCACTGCCTAGGTATTCTCAGGCTCGCAGCCTATATATTCTCAGACTCACTGCCTATCTATTCTCAGGCTCACTGCCTATGTATTCATTCTCAGGCTCACTGGCTAGGTATTCTCAGGCTCACTGCCTATGTATTCATTCTCAGGCTCATTGCCTATGTATTCTCAGGCTCACTGCCTACGTATTCATTCTCAGGCTCACTGGCTAGGTATTCTCAGGCTCACTGCCTATGTATTCTCAGGCTCACCATCTATGCATTCTCAGGCTCACTGCCTATGTATTCTCAGGCTCACTGCCTATGTATTCTCAGGCTCATTGCCTATGTATTCTCAGGCTCACTGCCTATGTATTCATTCTCAGGCTCACTGCCTATATATTCTCAGGCTCATTGCCTAAGTATTCTCAGGCTCACTGCCTATGTATTCATTCTCAGGCTCACTGCCTAGTATTCTCAGGCTCACTGCCTAGTATTCTCAGGCTCATTGCCTAGTATTCTCAGGCTCACTGCCTATGTATTCTCTGGCTCACCGCCTATGTATTCTCAGGCTCATTGCCTATGTATTCTCAGGCTCACTGCCTAGTATTCTCAGGCTCACTGCCTAGTATTCTCAGGCTCATTGCCTAGTATTCTCAGGCTCACTGCCTATGTATTCTCAGGCTCACTGCCTATGTATTCTCAGGCTCACTGCCTATGTATTCATTCTCAGGCTCACTGGCTAGGTATTCTCAGGCTCATTGCCTAGTATTCTCAGGCTCACTGCCTAGTATTCTCAGGCTCATTGCCTAGTATTCTCAGGCTCACTGCCAATGTATTCTCTGGCTCACCGCCTATGTATTCTCAGGCTCACTGCCTAGTATTCTCAGGCTCATTGCCTAGTATTCATTCTCAGGCTCACTGCCTAGTATTCTCAGGCTCATTGCCTAGTATTCATTCTCAGGCTCACTGCCTAGTATTCATTCTCAGGCTCACTGCCTAGTATTCTCAGGCTCATTGCCTAGTATTCTCAGGCTCATTGCCTAGTATTCTCAGGCTCACTGCCTATGTATTCATTCTCAGGCTCACTGGCTAGGTATTCTCAGGCTCACTGCCTAGTATTCTCAGGCTCATTCAGGCTCACTGCCTATGTATTCTCTGGCTCACCGCCTATGTATTCTCAGCGCTGCCTGTGTATTCTTTGAGCTGATGGAAGCAAATTAATTTAATATTAGAATTCCACCATGTGTTTAAAATGTTACTGCAAACATGTCTTGTATCTATATCAGAAAGGCCAATCTTCCTGTAGCACATTGCCCATTTTTGTGAAATAACATGTAATGTACGTGTATTACATTGAGCGACCAATAGTTTAGTTACATGTATTACAAGTGTAACATATGTAGTATTCTTCAAAGTACTTATGTAAAGATGGTTCTGATGTTTTGTACTGCTTAGAAAAATTTAGTGGAATATTTTACAATCTATCTTTTTTTCGCTCTCTGTTAAATTCTCAGGATTATCTCAAACTACAAGAAATTATTTGCTCACATGATTACGACGTGACGATAGGGGGACCTTTTCCACAACAGTTAGTACCCTATGTGAAGCCAACAACTTCATGTTTTCTCAAACTTTCATGTTTTCTCTGACTGCCAGAACAACTATAACATTACATTTTATTTCATCATTAGTATTCACGCATGCTTATTTGTTCTTATTTTCGTGTACCGTCGATCGTCGTGCATCGTCGATGTTCCATTTTTTGTTTATATTTATCACTCACCCAGAACACTGTCGTTGACTGTTCTTACTCTGTTTCTGCTTGGTGTAGTGCGTGTCAATAGACTACGCTGGGATCAAGTCCTCAACTTGCTGGATAGTCCCTCTTGTACATGCACACTGAGGGCTAATAATAATAGTAACGATTTTGTGTGTTAATATTAACTTATGTTCTTCGTATTCATCAATCACCAGCGTTATTCATTTAAAATCATATATAAATTTTAGTTATTTTGAATGTAAATTCAATACAGACCACTGTGTGTAAGTATTGCTGATACGTTTGTAGTTGGGATTTAGTTTGTAATGCAAGTAAGCATTGATCTTTAGAAGGATCCACAACACCTTGTGTATTGTATATCAGATAGGATTGCAATCTTCTCTTTGAATCTCTCTAGTGAGAATGTTCGCGGATTCTTCATCATCAGTGATGTGTTCCACCTCAGTTTATTTCTCTTATTATAACAATCTTGTTTCAATACTCTATACTTGTATTATATATGCCACTTAATTGTTTTATTTACCCCGCCCTTATAATTGTTATATATTTTTTGGTTAAAATGGCCCAGCTCCCCGCCCCTCCCCAATTCACGCGCCTGAAAATATTTAACGATTTACACCCACACTAATTGAACCACAGTTAACCACTTGCTGACTAAGCAAGAACAAACTGCTCAATGTCAGTCTACCAGACCCTTTTCCCGCGAGACTACTTAGAGCCCACCCATACCGAATCATCTTCCTACACCACAGTTGCATTGCTCTTAAATTTACTACTTTTGCATTGTTTGTAACAAAAGGAGTCTATCTGAATACTTTCTGACTGGCAAGCAACACCCCATTTTTGTAATTAGAGCAAAGATTAGTGAAGCCATCCAAAATTTTAATGCCATTTGTACAGGATCCTGATAGATATGAGCACAATGTTGCAATCATAAGTACTGGTACTCTCTGTATCACATGCACATACATGAACAACTGTGGCATGTAAAATCATTGAGAAATGATAGTTTCAATTATTACAAATTATTGTATCATTCCTTGAGTAAATTGTAGAGCTTTAGCTGCTATGTCTGTACAAATTAAAGTTTTTGTTGTGGGGCTCGTCACACCTGTTTCCTCATGTACAAACTCATATATTGTATACTTACACATGTACATGTGTGTAGTATATAAAGTGGGTCTCCTCTTTCATTCATGTGAGTAAGAGGTACTTTCTTGCTTTTTTTTCCTTCTTACATTCATAATGTATATTTAGTTTTCTAATTAAGCATTCCTATTTAATGGTTATTATTGAGACCTTTATCGAGTAGAGATGAGCAGTGTAACATCAAGTGCTGTACTGTACTGTAGTGAAAACAGCATTGTGTTCCTGAAAGGAGCACTGGACCTTTGGTAACATGTAATTACTTTCCCTTCTTTGTTACAGGTTTGAGATGCAAGAGTGTCCAAGGAATTGCCATGGATACGTTTCCAATGACGATTCAATCCTTGTTTGAAGGAAAATCTACTGGAACATTGAGGACAACTAAACTTATAACTGACACTGTCATAATCCAACTCTTTAAGAGCTTCTTCTACTGGAAATTTACAGTATTTTATTTTTATGGAATAGTTCATCAGTATTTTGTCAATGGCATTGGGAATGTTATACTAGCTTACAAGCAGACTGCATTTTCAGAATAAAGTTGACTAACATAGTACTCAAGGTTTCTTCAGTTAGTGACCTCTTAGTGCTGCCTTGAGTCATCACGTCGATTAACTAGTAATACAATGCTACCATTTACTCTAACACATTGGAGAAACATTTCTATGAACAAATTGGGGTGGGGGAGACGGGAAGGGAGGAGGAGGCGAGTGAGATGCATGGACGCAGGAAATGTACTTGTATGTTGCTCTCACTGTCGCTACTAGATACATACACAATCATGTAGTTTGCTCCATTCATTTTATGGAGTTGTGGTCTGTCGACTTAAGAATATGTGTCACCAGATAACATTTACTTCAACTTTTAGAATAAGCAGTCACGCCCAAAATTGAAGCCACACCCTTTGATTGTTGTGTGAACAAGTATTATAATTATAAAACTACAGTTGCAAAATATTGATGTGTACCTACAGCTATTTTTCCAATGTACTAGCATGATTGAGGTGCTGCTTGGGGTGGGTCTGTCGGCACCAGCCCCGCAGCGATGGTCAGCCCCCGCAGTAATGGTCAGCCACCCAGAGATGGTCAGCCCCGCAGCAATGTTCAGCCACCCAGAGATGGTCAGCCCCGCAGAGACGGTCAGCCCCGCAGAGATGGTCAGCCGCGCAGAGATAGTCAGTCCCGCAGCGACGGTCCGCATGTGCTTAAGGTTCAAAGTTCATTTGATCGGCCTGCGCTCTGAGGTCAAAGGTGAGGGTCAGCCGTTCTGCACATAACGTCGTCCCTTTCGAACCTGGTATCGGCGATATCGATACCTATATCGATACCATGCATGCGCACTAATTAATTAAATTATTCTTTTGAATTTAGATGAATTGTCAAAAGAATGATTTGGAAGAGTATTACATACGTGTAAGCAAAGGAACTACTACGGATGAAAAAAATTGCTATTTTGATTATTTATTGCTATTCAGCTCTGGAAGGAACCGCTAAAGATTAACCACATTAAATTAACCACATTAAATTAACCACATTAAATTAACCACCTTTACCAAGTGTTATTGTTGGCCACAATGAGATGTCGGTAAAGGTCGATATTCTATCTGGGCAGGGCTAATAGTAATATTTGGTATCAAAGTCTGTTCGATACCACTCTGGTATCGATACCGGACACTTTCCTCTGGAAGTATCGAAGTATCGATACCAACTACTCGGTATCGCCCACCACTAACCTCATTAAAAAAAAGGCAGCCATATTCGTACACCTCACAACAGAACCAAACCACGTGGTTCTACTTCACCTGAGTTTGAAAGTACCCCCCTTTTCGGCGTTTTACTACCTTTTCGTTTGTGAGTCTGGCCTCCAGTAAGAGAAGGAGAAAGAGAGAAAGAAAGAGCAAGAAGATAGAGATGAACGAGACTTATGAACTTATTTGTGTCATTGTATATATGCACATTTTTAGTGTTTAATTTATGTGTCATTTAGCTAGGAAAAGGTCGTCACGTATTATTTGTTAGTAATCTCGTGTGTGCATTTGAGTTGTGCTCCCGGGTGTGTAACCGGATGTTGCACCTTTTTTGTGCAGAGCACGTGCGTGGCCTTGAATGTATTGGCAAGTGAGCCTGTGCATAAAAGAAACACTTCTAAAGAATCTATCAGTCTATTTCTAAAAGTATATGTACGTAGCCGTTGTGACCATACTTTATCTAACAAATACAGAAATACTTTCTTGCCTCAATTTCCTGAGTACTGGTATTTATAACCTCTGTAGTATGAAACTTAAGCCATTCTGACTACCTCAATAAATTACCATTAACTCTTGAACAAGCTCTCAGCTACAAAAAAAATTGGCCAGTGTCATTTTTGCAATTCAGACAACAAATATGGAGTTAAAGCTACAAAACAAAAGACCACTCAATTTTAACAATCAAATACAAAATTACCTTTATTCTTGAGTAGTGGTAACTTCTGTAGTATCAAATTGAAGCCATTCTGACCATCTGAATTTACCGGTCACTCATGACGGCAAGTTTTAGATACAAAACAGAATGGCCAGGGCTATTTTGTAATTTTAGCTATCAATATGGAATTAGGTATTTACCTTAGCTTCCTTAGCATTAGCATTCTGACTACTGGTGGGTCTTGACAACCAACAACTGGCACTTCATAGCCAAAATGGCGAAGTTTTGAAAAATTAAAAAAAAATTAAGTCTGGTAATGGGTCTTCAATTTTGAGCCCAAGTTTGAAGTACGACTTGGCTAATGTCGTAGTATCCGAAGAAACTAGGGCAAGCCTGAAAAGCCATAGTCTGACTACCAAATGGCTTGACAACCAACAATCGGCACTCCGTATCCCCCCATAAAACGGCTGTTCAAAAATTTTTAGCAGAAATTGTTAAAAATATTGGGTAAATTAGTTTGAATTGAACTAAATAGCTACTTCCAAATGTATTATATTAAAATATTTTAAGAGTACTAGCAAATTAACTTCGTAAATATGAGTGCAATTATCTTCTTTTCGCAGTTGTATTCAGTAAAGTACAAGCAGAGGCGGATCTAGAGATTTTAAAAGGGGGGTTCTTTTTTTTTTTAAGCAATAACCCGATGCCCAACTAATAGTTTGAATAGTGCTAATTAAAGATTTAATTATAACATAATTGTAATAAAAGTTACAGTGTCAAAATTAAATAAATAGCTTGCTGAAAATCAATAAACAAATAAATGATCACAAAAGAAAAATATTGCATTTGCTACAGTTGAATTCTGCGATTACTAGCTACTTTGAACTTATCTACAATGTCATCTAGATCTAATTGAAAGTCCTTGTGTACACTCATTAATACTAAAGCTGATAGCCTCTCCTGACCCATGGTACTCCTTAAACTTGTTTTTACCCTTTCCAGGGTGCTATTTGCCCTTTCATTTTCACATGATGTGACTGGTAATGTGCAAGCAATCCTTAATAAAGTAAATATATTAGGTGATAACTCTGCATCACACTATTGAATTGTCTCTCACAAACAATATGGGAGACAAGTTTGGTGAAGCCACTCCAAGCCGTATTTCACTAAAGTACTCTTTATATTACAAGCCAGAATTTCTCCAGTAGCTAACTCTGTCAGTGGATATGAAATCCAAAAATTCTTCATGAATGGATTTTGTATTATCTACAAACCCCAAAACAATGCTAACATGTTCTTTGATACATCAGTAACTTCATCATAGAGAATTGAGTAATATTTAGCTTCCTTAATTTCACCTAATATTCTATCTCTGAAGTTGTCACCAATTATTTCAATTATTTCATTCTGTATAGTTTTACTGGAGTAAATTGCATTCTTCGAAGCTTTGATTGAAATGAGCTGCAAGAACAGTATTACCACATTGGATACTGTAGTTTAGTATTGCCATAAAGTTTCCCTGGTTGCTACTGAGATCGCTAGTTTTATCATCTCTGTGACCACGTAGAGCAATACACTGTTTCCCACAAAGATGTATTGCAGAAGCTATATGCTTTATTATTGTTCGGTTTTTGGCTATCTCCTCTGTCCTAATATTCTTTAGCTGATTATCAATAGCTTTTTGAGGTGCAGCATGAGTAGTTTTTAAAGTTTCTGCTTGGGTCATAGACAACTTGTGATAATGTTTAGAATTATGAGAAGAAAACTTACTAGATTTTTTTGTCCAGTGATTAAACTTCTCGGTAACAAACTGATTTAAATTTTCTTTAGTTGCAAAAAGAACACATAAGGCAAGGAAAACAACCCATCTTCCTCCTTACTATACACAAACCAAGGATTGTCAACTAAATAAGAATATTGACAACTTCTACTACAACCATCAAGATATCTACCAGGAAATTTAAAATCTCTTGATGGTCTAAAATGATTAATCAAAATAGCATATTTTTTTGAAGAAGAAAAACATCTCACATCAGCTTGAGATGTTGATTTCAAAAGTAATCCAATGTCAGCACAGGACTCATCAAATCACTAGAATAACTTAAAGATGGGCCAGGAGAGACTACGGCAATAGTATTATTGGCACAATGTTCCATTACGGAACTTGCATTATTAACAATTACGGCATCCAATGACATGGTTGAACAAGGTGGTACCATAGCTGGTTCAGGCACAGAGAATGATTCAGACCCTGAGGATGGACCAGGCACAGAGAATGATCCAGGCCCTGAGGATGGACCAGGCACAGAGAATGATCCAGCCCCTGAGAATGGACAGGCACAGAGAATGATCCAGACCCTGAGGATGGACCAGGCACAGAGAATGATCCAGACCCTGAGGATGGACCAGGCACAGAGAATGATCCCCAGAGGATGGACCAGGCACAGAGAATGATCCAGACCCTGAAGATGGACCCGGCAAGAGAATGATCCAGACCCTGAGGATGGACCAGGCACAGAGAATGATCCAGACCCTGAGGATGGACCAGGCACAGAGAATGATCCAGACCCTGAAGATGGACCAGGCTCTGATTCTGGTTGAGGGACTGGAGAGGGAGTGAGCACGACAAATTGACCAGGCGTTGAGGAAGATCCAGCAATTAAAGAGAGAGCAGGCTCAGCAGGCACAACAGATGGCTTGGGCTCTTCTTCACCCTCTTCATCAAGACTCAATCTGCTCCTTCTGATATATACATATATATATATATATATACTACATACATACATTAAAATACAAAACCATGCTTTGATAAGATTATGTGTAGTCTCAGAAAGTAAACAACAACAACAACAACAACAACAACAACAACTTACTTTGCAGGAGGAGAACAGGACTTTCTAAAAAAGCAATGTAATTTTCTCTGGCTCATGTTGATCTTGAGGTGCTTCCACCAATTCGATCACTACTACCAACTAGTAAACCTAGAGCTTCAGTGACGCCTTACCAACCGTGTCGATTTGCCAACTAAGCGAACGGCTCGGGCTTCTCGTTTTAACAGCCGTGTCGATATGCCTGTACTACAAACGGAAGGCTTGGGCTGAAAAAGCATAGTCGGTAAGGTTTATAACACTGGAACGACTAAAGGTAATAGTGCAGCGAGGTGGGGATAAAGAGCAAGTAATTTGGGGTGTGGAAGTGTGTAAAAGGGGGGTTCGGACGAACCAAGTCAAACCCTACTGGATCCGCCACTGTACAAGTACATATTTTGGCAACATAGTCAATCAAAAAGCATCAGTTAATTTTGTGTGAGTATATCCAATTGCTATTTGGATGTAGATGCAATGAGCACAATCGTTTAGTATGGTACAAAATTTCAATTCTTTTTCCTACAGTTTGTGTTAGTAAAATTAATGGCCATGCATACCATTTGCGACTAATTAATCAGTATTAATTGATAACATCGTACATGACAATGATTATTGATTTGTGCTTGTTGTGGCAAGGTTAGGTGCTGATCTCCCCATCTTTGATAATACTCGATTCACCGCACTAGTTAAAACTTTTTCCACTGATTTCATAGCCTCTTGATTTAGGATCAATGTTATTAGTCATAACCAACAGCCAGTGAGACAAAAGGAAGGAAAAAACAATAGCCACGCGGGGTGCATAAAATTAAAAACCAACTTAATGGTGTTCACCATTTGGAAAGCCAGGGCGATGTCTCTTCAGTCGGAAACGTCGCTAAAGTTGTAATCGTCGCTTCAGTTAGGAATCGTCGCTTAGGCTCGAATCGCCACATTTGTTTGGGAATCGTCGCTAGGTTTGGAAATCGTCCCTTATGTTGGGAGTCGTCCCTTATGTTGGGAATCGTCGCTTTATTCGGAACCGTTGCTTTGTTTGAAATCGTCGCTTTGGTTTGGAATCGTCGTTTAGGTTGGAATCGTTGCTTGGGAACGTCGTAGCACTCAGAAATTGACGCTTTCCCCCCCAGATTTTCATGATGTTGTGGTTTCATAAAAGTACTAATTTTGACACAAACGGCACTCCATAGAAACCGTCACAGTTGGTGGCAGCGGAGCTTCGCTCTGTTTTCAATTCGACAATTCAGCCGCTTTCGACTTCTCAGATTATTCGACACAGAGTGCTACTTCGATCAAACGAATCTACGACTATCGAACAGACGCGACTAAGGACTGGGAAGAATCTCGAGAGGAAGAAGACGAGGATAAACTTGAAGAAGATGAATCGGAAGGTGGCGAACAAGGAGAAATCGTAGGTGTTCAAGCTGAAATTGCAACGACAATGGAGGAACGTAGAGACGTCATAACAGAAATTGAACCCCGTACGGAGACGACTACCACGACTATGTCTCCAACGGTAGCAGCGGCGACTTCGACTAATTCAACAACGACATTGTTATTAAACCTCATACAAACCATGAACGACGAACGATGGAAGGACGAATCAAAACGAGATGAACGCTGGGAAAACGTCATTAAAATTCTGGCGGGGAGTACCACAACTGCTAGTGGAAAAAAGGAAGTGAACGTGACAAACTACTATCATCGAGGGACCACTTGGTACCTAAGTTTCGAAAGTTAGAACTTGGCGAGGACGTGGAATCCTATTTTTGTGCATTTGAAGCACACATGGATGACTACAGTGTAAGAAAACAATGGTGGACGAAGCACCTTGCGCCTATTTTAAACCCGGACGCTTCCGCGGTCTACACGGCTATGGAATCTGAGGAACGACGAAACTATGACAAGCTAAAGGAAACGTTGCTTGACCATTACAGTGTTGACAAATCTACGTACAGACTGAAACTGGATCAATTCAAGAGATTGTCTGGAGAAACTTGGCTCATCTGTGCGAAGCGCTGCAAAGGTCTGGTAAGGCGATGGGCAGCCCCAAGAAGGTTGGCATGGTAGTGAAGACAGTTTGTATACATAAGCACAAGGACTGGCATACTGTTCCAGGACAAATAGGAACTAATGACTGCCAAATTGCTGTCGATAGTAGAGCTGAAATTACAGTAGTGTCAGCAGACCTTGTACCCGAGGCAGCGAAGACTGGAGAGCGTCAGTGGATTCGTGGCGTGCACCCTTACGAGGAGTCTGTACCACTTGCAAGAGTCCTGATCAAGTTGGCTAACCAGAAAATGTGGGTTACAGCTGCAGCAGTAGAGGACTTGCCTTTCGACGTTCTTCTAGGTCGAGACTGTGATGGACTGCCTAACCTTATGATAGAAGTGGCAATAGAGCGGCTGCGCCAAACTGGGAAAGTGGTAACGGTAGTAACACGACAACAAGCTAAAAGTAATAAATCGGAAAGGAACAAAGACCTAGCAGCGGATCTTGCTATGGAATCAGACGATTGTCAAGAATATAATGGGAAGATACTGATGCAACACCAGTACGATCAAAGAAGCCAAGAAGTGAGAAGAGGAAAGAACGAGCGAAAGTCTTTGAAGATTCAACGGAAGATATCAGCACTGAAATCAGTGTTGGACGAGAGCAATTATCACAGGAGCAGCTAGAAGATGTCACGCTTTCACCCGTCTGGGAAGAACTGAGAAGTGGAAACAGTTCTACATATTCGGTGCTTGACGGACTACTGTATCAGCACAGGACTATGAACGACTCGAAACTGGTGAAGCCAATTCTGGTACCAAATCATAGAAGGAAAAACTTATTGCTCTTAGCACATGGATCACCTATGGCGGCACACCTTGGACGACGACGGACACTAGATAAACTCTCACAAAGATTCTATTGGCCGGGAATGACATCCGACGTGAAGAAATATGTCCAGGAATGCAGAGAATGCCAACGAGGAAATAAATCAAAGTTGGGAAAGGCACCACTAGTGAACCTTCCAGTTATTTTTACACCCTTTGAACGAGTTGCGATAGACGTAGTTGGGCCTCTACCCCTTACCGCTCGGAAGAATCGTTACATTTTAACAATTGTGGACATGGCTACTCGCTATCCTGAAGCGATACCTCTTCGATGAGTGGACACTCCGTCAGTTTTGGAAGCACTATTACATTTTTGTGGTCGTTTTGGACTACCTAAGGAAGTATTATCGGACCGTGGAACTAACTTCACGTCTAAGCTCATGAATGAGACTGCCAAACGACTAGGTATAGGACGAATCTTGGCCTCACCCTATCACCCCGAGTCCAACTGGATGCTAGAGAGGTGGCATAGTACACTCAAGGCTATGTTGAGGAAATCTGGTCGTGGTAGGAAGGAGTGGGACGTACTCTTGCCAACCCTGTTATTCGCCTATAGAGAAGCAACTCACGAGGCGACAGGATTCTCTCCCTTCGAATTAGTATTCGGTAAACATGTTCGAGGCCCGTTGGATCTTGTGAAAGAGCAATGGGAAGGATTGGAAGAATTGCCAGTATCGGTTGCAGAATACTTGTCCAACTTGTACGAGGCAATGTCAGATATGGCAGAGATCGCTAAGGAACGGGATCAGCAAGCTAAACTCAAGTACAAAGAGCTTTATGACAGAGGAGCACTAGAGAGAAACTTCTTATTTTGGGCCCTACACTGTGGCAGAACGAGTGTCACCAGTAACCTATCGCCTGAAGCTATCGGGACATGGCAAAAAGGGAAAAATTGTTCATATAAATTTAATGAAAGCGTGGAAATCTCATCCGGTATCGACAATGACCGTAGCTACAGTGTCGGAAGGCTGGACGGAAGGTGAGGGCGACCTAATCACTTTGGACATTTCCGATGTCGACAAACCACAACTTGGTGATAATTTGAATTCTAAACAAAGGTAGGAAGCTAACGGTTTGATTGAAAAATACACGAATATATTTAGCTCATGTCCTGGAAAAACGTCGAGAATTCAGCACGAAATTAGAACGGGAGAATCCTAAATCAAACATATAAAAGAATACCTACTCACTACTCACTCTATTAGCATTGTACATAATTTAAAGTTGAAATATGTTTTAGCAATAAATTAAACTATTTTGATTACCTCATCAATGACTTGCAGTGGTGGATACTTCTGTAAAACACCATTTAATGAAAATTCACTATTCAATATGTCCTGTCTTCGAAAGGGGAAAGTAGCTCCATTAATATTGTAATTGTTCTGGTATTTGGATTTTTTTTTTGTTGACTCGGATAGCATTAGCTTGTAATTTCTTGCATTAGAGTGCTCATCTTCATTATCCGGTATAGTTGGGGTTGTTGCTGCTGGAAATGCACGGTATTCTTTCCTTTTCTTTTGTGCAGTAAGACTTCCATTTTCTAACATTCTCTTGTTGCTTGGTCTGCCAGTGCTTCTTAAATATTTCATTTTGTCTTTGAGTGCTTCAACCAAGTAACCCTGTGCAACAGTAATTGTTACGTGAGTAAATATACTAATATTTAAGTTAGGTCAAAATATCTAACAATTATATGCATCCCTTTATTATTAACAACTGTGTTCAAATTACTATTGTCAGGATCTTACATATCCAGTTCCTGTAGATGACTTTAGGAAAGGATACTTGTTAATTATTTGCTGTCCAATATGGGTATATTAATCTTTAGTTGGATAGCTTTTAAAAGAAAACACTGCTGCAGCGACGTTGCCAATGAACTTCGTCTTTTTAGTGCTTCTAGTCATAACACCCTGTAGGCCTGACATTACTGCTGCTGGATAATTTTGTGGCAAACGAAATGGTATTGGCAGAGGTGGTTCAGGACATTTCTTGGTTATGATTGTCCTTGGGGGTCCTTTTGAATATACCAACCTATTCGCTTTAAAATTAATTTTCTCCAATTGAAGTGATTAGTTGACTGAAGTCATTTTCTTCCAGAATTAAAAATGTTTCTCCATCTATGTCATTGTCTAAAATTAAAAAATATTGTCAACTAGAACAAAAATAAAAAGGTGTAGACTTTACCTTGAAAGCTATCAACAACTTTTTCAGAAAACTTCTGCTCTCTCAACCAATCCCCTACATGTACCACATTTTTACTAGAAAAATCTTCCATTTGTCTGGCCTCAGTCCACTACTCTCCTGAGAAAAGAAAACCAGTAAAAATATAGCCAATCTTTAGACAGAGTATGGAAAATAGCAGCTGCACTTGCGTCATGTGACTACAAGATACAGAATATTGTTTAAAAATTATTTTCTTTAAATAGAAATTTTCTTGTAGAGATGTTTCAATGTTGCATATGTCACCAGCATGCAAGAACAACTATTGCCGGAATTCTAAAGCATATTAGAGAAGTCCATCCATTTTTTCGTGGTGCTGTCACAGGAAAAAATCTGACTTCAGGAATTGTATAGGACAGTTGAGCGCATGGCCTGTACTTCGCATTTCCTGTACCAGGTCAGATGATTTCTGACAGCAGGTCACATATCCTGCATCAGTACAGGTGAACTTTCTTGCACTTTTTCTATAGTACCTTCTAGGTCCACCTGGAAGGTTCCTGGCCTGCACCAGTACAGATGAACTTTCCTGCACTTTTTCTATAGTACCTTCTAGGTCCACCTGGAAGGTCCCTGGCCTGCACCAGTACAGGTGAGCTTTCCTGTACTTTTTCTAAGTACCTTCTAGGTCCACCTGGAAGGTTCCTGGCCTGCACCAGTACAGGTGAACTTTCCTGCACTTTTTCTATAGTACCTTCTAGGTCCACCTGGAAGGTTCCTGGCCTGCACCAGTACAGATGAAATTTCCTGCACTTTTTCTATAGTACCTTCTAGGTCCACCTGGAAGGTCCCTGGCCTGCACCAGTACAGGTGAGCTCTCCTGTACTTTTTCTAAGTACCTTCTAGGTCCACCTGGAAGGTTCCTGGTCTGCACCAGTACAGGTGAACTTTCCTGCACTTTTTCTATAGTACCTTCTAGGTCCACCTGGAAGGTTCCTGGCCTGCATCAGTACAGGTGAACTTTTCTGCACTTTTTCTATAGTACCTTCTAGGTCCACCTGGAAGGTCCCTGGCCTGCACCAGTACAGGTGAGCTTTCCTGTACTTTTTCTAAGTACCTTCTAGGTCCACCTGGAAGGTTCCTGCCCTGCACCAGTACAGATGAACTATCCTGTACTTTTTCTATGGTACTGTCTAGTCAACCTGGAAGGTTCCTGACCAGCATAAAATGAATGTTGCTGAATACCTTAATAGGTTCAACTCAAAGATTTCTGCCTGCATTGGTAACATTTCTTGAACTTATACTTAAATTAGCTACTTAGATGCAGACTTCTAGTCTACACTACAATTTCCACGTGAATGGTACAATAACCATTGACTAAGCCCTATACTGTTCTCCTGGCCCGTAAAAAACTAACTTCATTTATGCAAGGTTTTGTAAGATGAGAATTGTATATAAACTCCAAAGTTCGGGTTAGTAGGGTTTGTAACAAAACTACTATTACTCCAGCTAAAAACCCTTTACCAAAATTCATTACCTTGCCTGCAACTTCAAATACCCTTTACCCATTTTTAATCTCTTTAGACTTGACTGCTATGTACCCTTTACCCATACTCTATTAGGGATTATGGCAACTAAAAAAAATACTTCATGTTATAATTATCGCTTGAGTGAAAATATGCCCCTCCCCAAACACAAAAATTGTGTGTTGTTGTGTTTATTATTGTTCATAAATTCCTCTACAGCAAGCATAAAGCTCCCACTTTAAGTAACAAATTAAAAAAAAATCACGTGATTTTAATGGCACGTAATATACAAATTCCCAACTAAGTGTGATTATAACAAAACGAAAAAAAAATGACAACAAAGTAAACGATTCGTAAAGATTGAGGTTGGGAGAACAATTATAGGACACACAATCATAAGATAAGATTCCTTAGGGATACACAGTGGAACTGCCTTGTTGACAAGGTAGCTTACAAACCTTTCAAACCTGGCTGTAAACTCAATTGTTAAACACCTTGACAAGTCTGTACCGTTCTGCAACCACATTGAAAAAGTCTGCACCTTTTTGGCAACCACCTTGACAAAAACTGTAACTTTCTACCAAACCCACCTTGATAAGGCTGCAACTTTCTTGGTAACTAATTTAATAATGTCTGGAACCTTTACATTAACCCACATTGACAACCATGAATAACCACATTGAAAATTTCTTTTTAATTTCATTTCGATATAAAATAAAAAAATTAATATCAATTTAACAATAAAAGGTAATGTCAAAATGAAATGAATTAACTTGAATTAAAATTTCAATTGTTTGTTTCCTTGAATGCTAACTTGGTCACTCCATCTACAATACACAAACAATGTCAATAACAACTGATGGCAAAACAGTACTTTAAAAGACAAAAAATACAGTCCGTTCTCGCTCGTTCAAACCATCTAAAATTATTCATTTGAATTATAGAAAAGTTCAGATATGAAACACATAGAAGAATAAGTACAATAATATAAAAATTAATATAATTACTTTCACTCTGAATGTTAGAGTAGTTCATATAAACGAGGATGCACCATAATGTACTTAGTTACACAAATCGTAACAAATTTCACCATTAAAATCTTAAATTAAAGTATTTATAAAAGCATAATGCATGGATCAACACCCAAAAAGATTCAAAAACTACACTTCAACTGTAATAATGCTATCAAAATAACAAACAAACATGACTGGAAAAAATTAAAATGTCAGCAGTAGGCATTCTGTGCCAGTGGCTGCATCAGCTAGTTATGCTACCCTTTACCAAATCAATAAATTACCTTACCAAATACATGGTATCTCTTACTAATAAGGTATCCCTTACCTAATCAATGACACACTCAATCTTTAAACTAAATTCACAACATTTACCAATCCTAGCCAACTCCTCAGAATGTAAATGCAGGATTAGCCACACCCACTAAATAAATATAAAAATTATGATCAAAAAGACAAATATCTCAATTGCTGCCCATTCAACACAAATTTTGTAATTATGGAATGATCTACTATTAAATATTATTGTGCTTTAAAAGTGCGAGAAACTGGAATCAGCTTGAATAGTTCATAGGGTAGACTTCAGGAAAAAATTAACTAGGAGAATCTCAGTAAAACTGGGTTGGTTGGCAACTATATTCTATCTATCATATTCCAGTTTATTCACTGTATATTTTTCTCCTAAATAATGCTTCACTCTTTATATAAAATAAAATATACCCAACACAATCTATTTACCTTAATCACG
>WLWD01004761.1_pt1 | contig 17407 bp, 6 predicted proteins | sample 6712731 | NCBI WGS metagenome assembly WLWD01 (sample SAMN12718690, study PRJNA576275) | sponge metagenome | isolation source: marine sponge | host: Mycale hentscheli | place: New Zealand: South Island, Marlborough, Capsize Point | collected 2014-11-01
AGAGTACTTCTCCAAGAAGGTCCTGATTATATAAACGCTAACTACGTGAACGTAAGTCAAGCATTCCGTGGAAAGAACATCTTATTGTTTAAATGTCACTATTAAATGCCTGATTGTCTTAAGTAAGTGTCCCCACCCCATCCCCCACCCACTAAAGCCAAATAGCACCAGTGCTGATTCAACATTTGACACACACACAATGTGTCACACATTGTAAAGAAGTGTTGCCATTTTAAAAAAAAATTGCCATTTATACTACAGTAAAACCTCACTAATCCGAAAAGTATGGGACCAAGGGGTGTTCGGATTACTGAAATGTTCGGATTGGCAAAATCATGAATATCGTCAAAATATAAACGTCTTTAATTTGTTTTTACCTTATACATAATTGTATGACATTACATATGGAATTACAATTTCTAAAAAGTATATAAGAGGAATTAGAACATAAAACAATATTTTGTGAGTCAGAATGAAATGTATAGTTAATCTAACTTTTACTACAGGGCCTGCAAAAATAGAGTTTCATTAAGGACACTAGATAAACTAGCTAGTTTGAGCTAACAAGCTAGCCACTGTATATTGGTCCAGCTAACTAGATCAAAGTAAGCAATTAAATTAATGTAGTGCTTGCCTGTTATAGGAAATCCTTCTTCTCTTTTCTGTTTAAACCATGAGAAAAGGGCCATTTCAAGCTGATTATCATTTCCTATTTTCATAGTTTTCACTGGACGACGGCAACCCATCTCAGTCAGCTTGCGTTTATGCTCGCGTAGTTCGCTGCCCTTCTTTTTTATATCAGCGATGGTAGGTACACCAACTCCGTATTCCTCAGAAAGTTGCCGGTGAGTATATGGGAGCCAAGTTTTTCGAAAATCTGCAGCTTTTCATCTAGAGAAAGCGTTTTGTGGGCCCTTTTCTTGGACATTTTGTTAACAGAGAAACTACAAGGAATCGGTAAAAACCGTTTGGCGGGAGTCTCCAGAAGTAGCTGCATTTTTTACGCGCGCACTTAGACACTATTACGTCATAATGACGGTCTGTCTAAATTGTTCGTCTAAATTGTTCGGATTAACGAGGTTTCGGATTAACGAGATTCGGATTAGCGAGGGTCTACTGTACTATGGATAGATCTGTACCCAAAACAATTTGTCCAAAAAAAAAAAAAAAAGGAAAAGAAAAAAAAAAAATTTTTAAAAGTCTTAACTGGAAATTAATAATCTAGCTCCTATTTATGTAGTTAAGGATTATTATCATTGTTATCATTATTTTAGATTATTCTCTCTCTTTCACCGGCTTTTTTAAACACTACAGAAGTTAATTTATTATTATTCTGTCTGTATGTCCTCCAGATGGAAGTGTACGGGACAGGTCAGATCACCCGCTACATTGCGTCTCAGGGTCCAATGCAGCACACGTCTAAGGACTTGTGGCAGGTACACTGTTAGACACGCCAACACGGTACATTATGGGTGGTCCTCGATGGAGTCATTAGGCTATGTATATTTATTTATTGGTCACCATAGCAACCTTGCCACGTCGCTAGGGGGAGGGGTGTGATAGAATACGTATCGGGTGTTGCATTGGGAGACATGGTTTGTTTTGCTTTTGTTTCCTTTGCTTTGGCAACTAATTCGATTGTTTAGCTACTAGGTGTGAATGGCATGGCAAATTCTTGTGGAATTAGCGCTATTAAAGTTGTTGATATATAATAGCACCAGCTGAGAGCCTGGAGTGACAATGGCTTGCCACTATGTGCTGTAACGTTTCCTCGTCAAGTGATAGAGTTTTAATATACACCTCACAACTGAAGAAGTGCTTATGAGCCGAAACCTATTGTGAATTTATATATCTAATTTTAATGCTGCTTAAGCTAAAAATATTAAATTACCAGGAATAATTAACGTAGCAATGAAAATCTACGATATTATGTTTAACACTTGGATGTGGCTTATCTGCACTAACCAGTAACTGGGACTGGGATGCTAGACTTCGACCACTAATGCGCGCGCGCACACACACACACACACACACATATGCCAGCACTCAAACTTTTAACTGCTAGTTTACTCAGCTTAATGTGCATATGTACTTAATGTATGTATGTTTGTTTGTGTGCAGATGATATGGGAGGAGCGTGTCACCTTACTTCTAATGCTCACAGAGTTGATAGAAGCTGGTAAAGTGCGATGTTGCCGCTACTGGCCCGAAATTAACTGCACACAAGAATACGGCAAGTACGGGGTCACGACCTTATCGGAGCAGAAGGACCGTGTATTTGTCACCAGACAGATCCGACTCAAGAACAAAATGGTGAGTGTGACATCATCACATAGAGTCACCAATGACACCGAGTCAATGAAATGGATGCAGTCTTCAATCTAGAGTGTATTGTTTGGGAGGGGAAGCTTGAGCAAGTCTACCGCCTGCTCTAATTATACCAAGTTTGTTGGGAGTAATTTAATTACATAGTATGAATTTATGATGAGCTAAATATTGTAATTTTTGATACATCATACTGCACACAGCATGAAAATATATTAGGGATGTGGGAAAGCTGAGAAGTTTGGGGGGTAAGCTTACATGACAGTATGAACACAGCGATCACTTGTTTGGTGTACAAGCTAAGTTGCTGGGTGCAGAATGAAGATACTAAGTTGCTGGGTGCAGAATGAAGATACTAAGTTGCTGGGTGCAGAATGAAGATACTAAGCTGCTGGGTGCAGAATGAAGATATATTTGAAGCGGTATCATTCCAAGGCTTTATCTAGTGGGGGGAGTGGGGAGTGAGGTATAGTGGATAACATGATGATGAGCTGATATCATGCTATGTACATACAATTTTAGTAACTTGACTACTTGGAATGCCAGACATGTTCAAGTGCAGCCCTGGCCAAACGCTCCACGCGTTCTTAATGATATTCATTGCTTTCCAAGCGTTTTCCAAGCACGGTCATTGTTGCTGTGAGAATTAAATGTGTTCATGTCTCATAAAAGGACTAGCAGCCAATTAGTCTGTTTGTTTTATCACTTGATAATGTAATGAAGGGCACAAAAGGCAATTCATTTTATGGAATGGCAATTGCAGGTGGTCTGTGAATCTTGTGAGGTGTTAGAATGTGGACGAGCACTTGTGGTATGGTATGGATGAAATTCTACATAATTAAGTGTCAGTTAACGAAGGAGTGTAAAGTATTTGAACCAGCTCTCTATTCTGAAGTGTCTGAATTTGGTGGGTATCTGGCAGGTATCTGGTGGGTATCGCTGCAAACTTTGGAATAAAATTACATTGTTACACACTAAGTCTTTTTGTTGTTGTTACCTTCACGTTCCCCCCCCCCCCCCTTGTTATTTTGGTGGAATATTTCGTGGGCTCACCAGTGGTTTCAATGGGAAGCTCCAAGCACTCCCTCCGGTAAACTGCTAATAATATAGTGTAATACAAAACTACCAGGGCAGCGAAGAAACTATTTGCACCATCAATCGCTAACGATCGTACGACCTAAAAAAAACCTAGCTTTTTCTGAAAAAATATATCGAAACAAAAATTTCTGGCACATTAATGGGACTTAAAAAAATGTTCAATGCACTTCAGGAGGCTGCCATCTTCAAGATCTACTTTTGTTGTGTGACAGAATGACTTACTGACATACAAACTGAGTACTGCAACCCTCTCGTGCATGCACGCTGAGGGTTAATAATACGATACATACATACACACATATATAGGGCCATATTAGTCTTATGGTATACTACAATGTAGCAATCTATTTTGCCTCCAAGTAACCTATTTTTAGAGTTGAGCTTTCTAGTGTCAGAATGAACAACAAATGGATTTTTAATTTTATCCAATTTACTGCACATGATTTTTCTCCCCGTGTGTCAACAGTCAGCGATGTTGCAATCTGAAAAATGAATTAGTTTAACTTGCTATTGTTTTAGAGCGGCAGCAACCGGTATGGGTGGCATTTCCCGCTATGGACCGTTTGTTTATTTACTCTCTTTAAATTCCACAATGTCTAATATATTCACGACTGCCACCCATGAGGTGAATAGTTCAACACATGACCGCGCTATTAATATTGTTCCAGGTCTTTCCCTGATGAGTGCCACGCCCTTATTCATGATTAATGTAGCACCTTTACGGTAATACTCGAATTGTTGCTATTATTAAACTGTTTACTAACTTGTATATATAAATGTCGCAGGTGTTATTGAATAATTGCTATTATTAAACTGTTGACTAACTATATATAAATGTCACAGGTATTATTTGAATATGTTTATTTCATAAAATGTCATCAATTCCACTGGTTTTCTTAGCTAGTCGTTTTCTTGATTGTACCAGATGAGATGAATGTTGCAGTCCACTGTGACTACCCTTAACAGCATTCCCTCTTGGGATTTTTTAGTGGTGCCACACCAATTGGTTTGTGTGATGCACCACTTGGATACTTGTATATAGAGCATTAATGCACCACTTGGTTGTTGTTGTTGTTGTTGTTTCTTTCTTTCTTTCTTTCTTTTCACTAGCACATGCGCCACTACATATTTACGCCCACCATTATAAGAACACGACCCTTTACCATATTATCATCCACACCGTATTAGATCCAAGAAACTTAGAAGGAGCCAGTTGATATTAACATATGAGCCACTTAATCATGTTGTCTTTCCGTACTCACGTCGGGTTTTAGATGCAGTTCTATTTTTGAAAGTTACAAGCTTCTTTCAATATTTTTTTTAATACTATCAAATTTTTCTCGTTCTAACAGCCAATATTGTTAATTAAAACTTAACCTGACAGCTTCTTGTCGAAGTCCTCTTCAGGGGTCAGCAATTAAGAGAACTTTGGCAAGAAGTCGAAACGTCGGTTAAGTTTTAATTAATAATATTAGTTGTTAGAACGAGAAAAATTTGCTATTATTATAATTATTTCAGCCGAAAATGACTGAATATTTTTTTTTGTGTCTTTACAATTGTATTTCTTCTATAATACCATAGCTGAGTCAAAAAAGTGTGGTATTATTTTGAAATACCACAGCAGTGGAAAACTGAAATAATGATCTGATTTGTCACTGCGATCTCTTCGCAACCTTGCCGCACTTTTACCCGCTAAGCAATGTCACGAAATTCCAGGGAAACGTTATTTAGCAACAGTAAGAAAAGTATGAATAATAGTAGAACTGGGATGAAAAAAATTCTTTCACAGAAATATAATACAAGGATTATGGTTTTCTTAGCTGCAGAAATGAACAGTTATCTTTGGCTATAGTATTAACATATGATAGCACGGAAAACTGTGGTATTTGGATAAATAGCACTCATGCGGCGAGAAAATTCACTCGACTTTGCCTCGTGAAAATTTTCTCACTCCACTCATGCTATTAATCCCGAATACCACAGTTTTCCATGCTATTATATCTCCATATATCCAATATAACAAAGTGGTGGCAGTAATTTTCAATTTTTCTTGTTCGAAAGCCAGAGGTATTCCTTATGAATATCCACACCAGCTGTGTCTCAAATGAATTGTATTAATAGCTAGTAGCATACTAATGCATGGGGTCTTTGCTGTAATCAAAAAATGTGTTTATTAGTTTTAATTGGATTCACACCAGCCATTTGCGTCAGCTCTGAAAACTATAGTCATTGATTAGGGTTGTTTTTTTTATGTGTAAGTGTATTAAATCCTGCTAACAGGCTTTTGTGTAAAATTATATACATTACTATACTTTATGGTTATTAAAAAAATTTCGTAATATATCATGACATTTTTAATGTTTGTTTATTAAATCAGTTTTTTTGTTTTTTTTTTGTTTTTTTCCTCCTTCCCTTCTAATCTCATTGGTTGTTTCCTGGACTAACAATGGATGTCATATCCTCCCTGGTCTGTGTTTAGTATACTTATGTATATTATATATATATACACCCAGTATAATTTACGTCTGTTTGGAGTAATGTCTTCATTGTGGTGAATACCACTTCCCTGGTAGCCAGCAGTCAATGAGTGGGTGGAGGTCAGAGAACCTGTTTCCTCTCAAAGCTCGTTGAGTTTCCTTTGGTTAGCTCAGACTTGGTTTGTTTTGCAGTTAATAGGCTGCGTTCGTGTCCATTCAAATTTCAAACACTCTCACAGGAACAGTGTGTATGGCTTGCAGGCTCTGTAGCCATTACTATCAGTGACTGATACTTCCTATCTATGTTGTTCTTTTAGCTTGGAATAATTATTGCGTATGTGTATATTAGTTGATTGTTTGCTTGTTCAATATAGTGCCCATGTCATATCAATAAATATCTTTAGTGTAAGTGCACAAGAGGATAGTGGCACGCTCTCTTTATAAATTCATTATTTCATTTTCTGATTGACTATTTTGCTATAATTATTTCAACTAATTGCTTTTCTGTTGTTTTTTTTTGTCATACCCTGACATTGTTTAATTAATACGAAGGTTTCCAGTTCTGAAATATTACTTTTTGTTGTTTATTGTTGTTGTTCTTTTAATGGGCGTGGCTACATTATTTACTTGGTGGCTGTGGGGGTGTCATTAACGAGTGCTCTGAAGACAGCTGGTACGTCATTGAAGGATTTACATATTTGTATAAATCAATTAAGAAGTAATCGGATCCATGCAAATGAAGTTTACACAAGTCTACAACCAGCAATGGGTTGTGTAATCTCTGGTGTGTGGTCCTGAAACCACATGTAGGACATCACCAATTTATATACCACATGCATTGCCTGCTTGTTCTCACCCCTGAACTCTTAACAGTCTGGACTAGACTACCCCTACTCGGCTTGGTTTACCAGCAATAGTTGCTGTGTGAGTTCTGCGAATTTGCCTCTCCTGTGGCCCTTCAGTAGGTGTATAGCCGTGTGTGTATGTTTGTGTGTTTGCCAACTGCTCAAGAGGTATTTTGTTTGACATCACCGATATACAGTAATTGATTTAGTTGTGACAGTCAGAGACCGGCATTTTATATTATTTTCCATGAAGAGTTTATTCGATGTGAAGTTTTGCACAACTTCTTGGAAAAACTCTACTGGAGTCTAATGTCATCTGATGTTAATCCTCATAATCTCATTTATCTTGTGGTAATTGAATTAGCACATACGTGTAATTGCTGGTTTATGTACCACACTCATTCATTGTGACGTGTCTTGGCCCCTGAATTCTGAATGGTCTAGCCCCCTACCACCTCCTCCTCCACCACCTCCTCCTCCTCCACCTCCTCCTCCTCCTCCTCCTCGTCTGATTGATGTCAAAATGCTTGACACCGAATTTGTCTCTAACTCTTCAGCATGTGTATAATCGCATCTATAAGTTTGCATGTGCATTTTTCAGCTGCATGAGTATTCTGTTTGAGATCACCAGTATGCTATTTTAATTAAGGTTAGGGATCATGAGAATGCAGGTTTTTTCCTGAATTACTTTTATTTCCATGAAAAGTTCATTTGATGTGAAATCTTTCACAGCTTCTTGGAAAACTCGACTAGGAGTCTAACACTTTTCAAAGTGTTTTCTTAAACTAATTAACAATGCTCTTCATTTTTTTTTTAATTCCTTGACTTTTGGTGGTTACAATTCTCTAATTAATCAGCAATGAAGAATGCAGTGACGTACATATGCTGTGTCTCTCAGCTTACTAAGCCATGTCTAACTTAATTTAATATATATGTGACCATGCACAGGAAAATCGGGCACAACGAGGGCCCCATTAAAAATATTTTTTATGCACCAACGTTGCATCCAGATATTGAGTTCTTCAAAATTTATAGCTGTAGCTTCAACTGTTGCTGATGTATGAGACTAGACTAGTCTTTTCAATCCACAGGCTTCTTTAAATACGTTTTTAAGTAGTAAATCGGTCTTTTCCTATTGTGTATGCGCTCTATGCCTGATTTTCCTGTGCACGGTCATATATTTCTATATATATATATATATATATATATATATATATATATATATCTGATACTTTAGGTTAAAGCCTGTAAAAATACAGTATTAGAAGGTTGATAAATCATTTGACGCTTATTGTCCAATGATCTACAGCTTTGTTTGCACCTGTTGGTCTCCTCCACCCACTGAAAGTGTGAATAGCGCATCTCTGCACTCTTTGGGAGTTGGAGGACTTCTATTTATGAACTGGCTGTGTGATATTGACCAGATGTTGTCACCACAAACCTCAAAATAAGTTACGTGTCCCAGAATCTAATTCTTGCAACTCACCCCTGTCTTCCCCACGATGCTGTTAAGTTGAACAGTTAACCTTAAAAGGCTGTCTCTGCTCAATTTTTTTTTTCCTTGGCTGGTCTATAAAATTTGTAATGTTTACTGCCCATTGCCACAGATTAGCCAATTACGTTTATATCTTTCCAAGGCCAGATACATCCCAGAGAGACTGGTTGTAAGTAGCTTCATCAACTTGTGGCCTCTGTGGGCCACCAAATTGAGAGCGACATCTGATGAGTGCGGCAGACTTGGGGAGACGTTAGGCGAAGCTTATTGAATAGCTGCCTCAATCTTTCAGTTATTGTGTTATAACTTTGGGGGGGGGGGGGGGGGGGGGGGGGGGGAGGGGGGGGAGGAGGAGGGGGTTGAATACATTGTGTATAATTCATTCAGTTATTTTCACTGGAATTAATAACAGCTGATTTCTCTGTTTTCACAACTAGTAAATTTTTAATTTTGGACTTCAGCAAAAAAAAATTAAACATTGGGTTAGTACATATATTAATATACATATTAATATATTATATATAATATTATATTGGCTATGTAAACAGAAGTATATCAGCTTGCAGTATAGACATGCTTGACACTTGGGGTGAGAAATACAACTGATGGCATGGATTAATCAGTTTGCTGGACACTGCAAACAATGAAGTAATTATCATTTATTTGGTTGTGTTTCTGCAATACTTGACACTTTTTAGGAACAGAATTTTAATTTTCAGTCATGCATTGTTGGGTTAGCTACATATGAGCATCTATACTTGTGTAAGATATCTGGCATGCTATAGACATACATTTTTAAATCAATGATATATTTCTCTTAGAGAGCATTAAAATATCAAGTTGATGTAATGTACCTTCTGAGATATTCATTGCATGTAATTTTTTTTTTTTTTTTTTTTTGTAAAGAAGTTCCTATCTAAATGTTTTTGTTTAACTCCTAATTACTTCACATTAATTTAATGCATTATTAGTTGCTATGGCAATTTCCAGCAGGGCACTCGTAAAAAACCCGACAGACTCCATTTTGCGTGTGACTGGAGTTGGCTATCATTAAAGGGTGGGTTGAGATCATGGGCAGTTGCTATGGCGTTACTAGTAGTCATTGTTGGTAAGGTGTTTGCATTACTGCCCATCTGCTTCTCACGTCTGATCACATAACAAGATTTCTTATTCATTGCACATGCCTGAGGCTAGCTGTCCTGATTGCCTATCATATTTCTATTTGTAGAATGAACTCTTTTGTGTTCTTTAGGCTATGTGTTGCATTTGATTGCATTGATGAAAACCATTATATAACAATGATACTAGCAAGTACCCCACCACACAGTAGAGCCTGACATATTGGAAAGTGAGAATGCAGATTTTGCTCAGCAATTATATAATACAACTTATATCAGTAATGGATCCAGCATAAATGACAAGGAGGGGCCCTTATTTTAGGTCATGATTAAATATTTATGATTGATTATACAATTAATGATTCAATATTAATTCATGAATGAAGATAAGTTGTTTGTGTGCTGTAGTCTGTCAGTCTTGGTTGGGTTGGAGAGGGGAATGGGGCTTGGTTCCTTGGTCCCCCTTACCCTGTATGATGCATATTATATATAATATATTATTACTAAGCTGTTAATATAATATGTGGACATATTGTACGCTGACTCGTGCAATAAATATTATATAATATATAAGACTTATTGCACGAGTCAGTATACAGTATGGAAAGATATTTCAAGAGCATGCGTGAGTATTTTCATGAGCCAAAGGAGAGTGTAAATACAAGCATAAGATTGGAATATCCTACCCATATTGTGTGATTAGTGTAAAAAATTGTTTATTGTGCATAAATAATTTCCTAAACAGTATAACAGTTGTGCTTCAAAGCCTCGTCGTTCAGAGGTAACTCTGCCTTACATCTAAAAATATAGTTTTCTTAACTACGCACAAGCGCGTTGAAGCGTTCAATATGGGAAAATATTGAACTGTCGGTGATGCGGAATACTCAAGGAAAATATCCAATGTACAATATATATATATTATTATAGTGATTTACATTACTGCGTGTGCTAAATAGAAATGTTGTAAATATTGCAAAGAACATAGCACTCTGGAATGTAGTAGCTATTCATGCCATACCTGACACTGTGTTGTGTAAAGTGCAGGTATTTGTACAGCACTGGTATTTGCTGCAGATACATTGCTGCTATTTATCACATAACACACTTCCCTCATACAACAGATTCTTGGCCTTTACCGTTTTTATGTTCAATTAGTAAGTTGAGGTTTGGCCAGAGGTGCTGAGGTTTAGACCTAAGTTCTGTGGTGAGATTGATGGTGGTAAATTAGATCAGTGGTAAGTAGTTGTATGGCTTCTGTTTCGCTGGAGGCATGGGCAGGTTGGCTCGCTAATAAAGACAGATGCAGCCTGTGCTAAGTCAGGCATCAATAACCCTTTATAAGAGGGCATGGCAGATGGCTTTTAAGTGAAGTTTTACTGGCATCCGGCCTCTGACGTCTTTAACTTTATTCAGGGATCGCAGTAACTATAGCTACGTAATAACAAGTATTCTTAAAAGATTGAGAGCTTAATTTCGGGTAACAGCAGGTCAGGAATTCGGTAGTGTGTGTGTGTGCGTGTGTGAATAATGAAGAAACATATGGATGGAACTCTTTGCTCGTGAATATAGACGGTTGGCCTTAAACGATCGTTTGATCTTTTCCAGACTACAGGAGACTGGTGGGTCTTCACTCGGGGTTGTTTATTTCTTTTTTACAATGTTTTGGTGAGCGTTGAGCACGCTTGTCACCACCTGTTTAATGAAGAGCTTTAATATTCATCTGTTTTAATATTCATCTGTAAATTTTCACACCTATATAGTTGATTACATCAGCTTGTGTGTACCATTTCTTAATTCAGTAATACCATATTCATTACTTTAAATAGACCTGTGTTACTATTATTAGGTATTCCCATATACAATCTTTATTTTTAACTTAACTAGCCATAAATATACTAAGGTTACTGTATAGTGAAATGTCTATTTATAAATATATTGAGGGCTAGTGAAGTTAATATTATGATTTGCTTAATTCATTACAACTTCTAAACTATTACTGCAAGAATAGTACAAATGAATTTAGAATTATATAAAATACTTATTGCACGTGTCCGCATATGATATGGGGAGATATTTCAAGAGTATGTGTAAGTATTTTCTCAAGCTGAAGGCAACTGAAAATAGTGAAAGTTAAATGTCATACCCGTACCGTGTGACGAGTGTAATAAATTGTGTATTTTACATTTGACTTCTTCCAAGGCAGTAAAATAGTTGTGCTTCAAAGCCTCATCGTTCAGAAGTAACTCCATCATAATTATATTAGCATTATTTCATTGTCCTCTTTAGCTAATGCATATCTTCTGGTCAGCTCAGACATGTCAACCTCCTGTACCTGTCAGTATAAAGTAGTGTTAGCACGACTCAAACCATCGGAGCACAGGATGTCAATCTGTACCCAGATCTTGCTGACATAGAGCCGCACACTACGTGGGCAGTAAGATGGAGGAATGCCTCGTGAGGAGCGTCCTAGAGTGCTGATAAGGTCCAGTGAACCGTTTATCCACCAACACAAGTTGCCTTGTTCTTTTGCTACTTTTACACTTCATCAGCTGTCTAATGCTTGCTAGCATTTGAATATGGAATTGATTTCAAATGTATGATGATTTTGGAATGCCAGAGTACCAAGATGATTGTGTTAGCAGAGGAAGTTTGCTTGTCCCCTGGTCTGTTGTTGTATTTCTTTATCATGTACTGGGTTTCATACAGAGGTAGGGGCACCCTGGGATTCCCCCCCCCCCCAGAATTTCATAATATTTACTACTTAATGGTATTCTGTGGATATGGTATTCTGTGATTTTATTGTTTGTATATATGTAATATTTGGTGAAAGTTCACTTCAGTTAATTGAGGTCTTTCAATTGCAGTACACATTAGTCTTCCAATTGATGTCACTAATTCTAGACCCGAGACGATTTTTGATAAGGGGGGGGGGGGAAGAAAGAAGGGGGTGGGGGAGAAAAAAACGGGGGGAAAGAAGGAAGAAAGGAGGGAAAAAACAAAAAACCAAAACACCCCCCCCCCCCCCCCCCCCCCCCCCCCCCCCCCAGAAAAAAATCCTGCATGAAACCCTGAGTGTGCAGACAGTCTCAAGCGAAAGCAATTTAATGATAATATTGCATACTATAACTTGACTAATTTCAACTCAATTTACTCTTTTTTTCTACTCAAAGCTATAGCCGTAGTGATTAATGCAATATCAGAATTCAGCTTATGTATAGGAATACCCTCTCCAATTCTCACAGTACAAGTGTATTCCTGAATAAGAAGTGTTGACCTGGAGTATGGATTCAGTTGCATTCTGATTTCAGCTGTTGAGCGAGTCTGAAATATTGCTGAGCATGCTCCGGAAGTGGTTTTTATTTCTTCTTTAATAAATGATTTATTATTATTATTATTATTATTATTATTATTATTATTATTGTTGTTGTTGTTGTTGTTAATATTTATTATTATTATTATTTATGTATTATTATTATTTATTATTAATATTTATTATTATTATTATTAATTATTTATTATTATTTATTATTACTATTATTATTATTTATTATTATTAATAATTTTATTATTACTATTATTTATAGTTCTTAATATTATTATTATTAATATCAGGGTTTTGTACAGGATTTTTTGCTGAGGGCGGGTGACGCTATGTGTACTTAACCACACCCTTTTTAACCCGTAACTACTTTGCTATATGAAAGTATGCTTCACACTGATCAATATGGTCACATACATGATATGTAATTTTACTACTCGTAGAATTCAACTTTAGCCAACATATTATTTTAACATATAAAATTCTTTGGAGGGCGGGGCAGGGGGTTATTTCCCTTCATTCTCTCTGTCCCATTCATTCGAACATATTCATACTTCCTTTAGTACTTTAGACTCTTTCTTTCACACCTTTAATAGCTGTAGCAAGAGAAGGAAGTCTGTGGATTGCATTGAGGGAGCGAAATTCACGGTCGGGAAGCTAGTCGTTCCCAGAATTGTCACTATTGTGACCCCCTTACACTTAGCGTGAGTTTCCAAGAAAGTTGGCCAGTGAATATAATCCTAGATATTTTAGCCTACAGTATATGATGTCATCATTACAGTATATTCCTCGTAGCTAACTAGCGTTCAATATGGAGGAGTATTCTTGCGATAAAAAGAAAGCATTCGTTGATGAATTATTTTATGGAGCAAATGCAATACTTTGAGTACGTTTTGCAGCTATGTGCTGGGGGTAGTTTTAGTAAGTTAATTATTATTAAAATTTGGTTCCCATTGAAGTCAGCAAAACAAACTTTGCCAAAAAATGCCATGGAAATTCATAGCATGTGCAGCACTTTAGTAAAAAAAAAAATAAAAAAAGGGGGGGGGGGGGGGGGGGGGACACACGTAGGTCTATAGAATTGAAGACATAGTTGCTTTGCTGCATTATTTTTTGAGAAAGTATTGAAATTCACACACGCTGGGTGGTATAAGGTGTGTTATAAAGTGATTATTTAGTGGCAGCATTTAGTGCCCATGTGTGGCCACACAAGGTGATAATTGGGCGTTAATTTGTTTGCATTTGCATTCCAATATTTTCCTGCTTGCCGAAATGAAATTTATTGGCGATACAGTCAGCAGTAGCTTTACGGCCCCTCCCCCCCAGTGTTTGCTCAGGTGTTATATTTTTAGATTATAGGCTTTTTACATGAAGGTGATTATAGTGTCATGCCTGATATCTCATAGTCTCTGCAGATGAAGAAGGCTGAGTTATTGGTCTGGCATGACACTGAATGATATTCACGACAGACCTCCTGCTGTAGGTGACAAATTCTTTTGGAGGAGGAAAACTTTGGGATTTACAGTAGAGTGGTCATAGTGTGTTGAGCGGTAAAGTGGTGAAAAAGCCGTGTGATTGAGAGTCGGCATAGTTTATTCATTGGTCTAAGTCCTTAACTTAAATGTACTCAACTTGAACACTCCCTCCCTCAAGTATATCTTGGTGCTTGTCATGTTGTGCTCTCCACACCCCCACCCCCAGCCCCACCTCCATTCCAGTTAAGAAATTATTCCTACACCTGGATAGCTCCTTGTCTATGTCTGACTGTAGTTAGCACAAACATTGGAGAAATTTGAATTGGTAGAAGGTCATAGTTCGCTAAGCTTGGGTTGTCTGATTCAAAGCCTACAAGTGTTTAAAATAATTTCTGGTAAAACCCAAAGAAAAAGTGAATTTTAGCTTAACACTAGAAATGTGTTTCCACATAGTGCCCTTTGATCAGGAGACTGGTGTTTGCATGTTTGGAAGTCAATGTTTTAGCGCATTCTAAATATAGAACCAATCAATCAAAATTCTAAATGTCAAGGAGCAGTGGTATGCAAAGAGGAAAGTAATGATTGTGTGAAGTGAGGCTATAAATACAGTTATAACTATCCAATATGGGAAGCTATGAATAATTACTGGCTTCATAGTTAGAGGGGAAAAAATAGAATATTAAAGTAAAGCCTATACATAGGCCATGGTACGTGACTTTGAGGTGCTTTATAATTTTTTTAATCACTTTGAATTTTTTTTTTTTTTATTTACCCACGTGAAGTAAACATCTGTGGCAAGACATGGATGACAAATATAGAGGAATGGAATGTACTTATTGTTTGATGCCCTTCCTCTCCCGCTCGCTTCTGCTCCTTTTAAAAAAAAAAAGGAAAATTTTTATTGAACTCTCAACTTGTTACATAAGAGGTGTGGTCATTTTTATCTATAATTTATTTTTATTCATTTTAATAGTCCTCATTTTTTTTTTTTTTCAGTAAAGCTGGTGAGTTTGGCAGAGATGTCTGTCACTTTTAACTAGAGTGGGGTCTAATACTCCAGAAGTATTTAATTGTTATTTCTCTTTCCTCTCTTCATTTCTGTTTTGTATTAGCAGTGCGTTATTTCAAACTTTCAATCATAAATTTTGCTAGTTAAAAATACATTGCAATTACTGCAAAAAATCGTATTTAGTTACGACTGTGATGTATTTGACCCCAGCTCTACTTTTAACAAGGCTACAAGCCTCAACAATTCTAGTCCATAATTACTCTAGCATTACAGGGGTCACCCATTTGCTGGTCAACCAGTTGGTGCCATTTCCTGTGCTTAGCCCCTCTAACACCCATTTATGCCAGAGTGGGGTTTATGGTAGGCTAGATGCCTTGCTTCCAGCACAAGGCTTGGCCAGTGAGGTACGTAGCTCACTGACAAGCTACACTTGCTCTAATCACTGGTTACATTCATTATTTCTGTATGCATCTAACCACTTACAGTGCTCCTCAGATTTCTCCCCAAATTTTCGCCAATGCATGTATGATAAAGCCATTGCACATTGACTTAGATGATATAAGATGGTTATGTATCCGTATTTGCTGGTTAATTAACAAAAACGATCTGCTCATTTCTACTTGTTGCTTGGCATGGCATGCACTATAAAAAATTATTAATTGGTTTGTATACTATATAATATTGTTGAGTCTAATTTAAGCTTAGGTTAAAAATAGAATGCGACACAATAACTTTTGAATTCTCAAACGCTTCGAGAAAATAATGACGATATATATATTAGCTCTAATGAATTTGGGCTGTATGAATAACTCAATACATTTAATGATTTTCATAGCATAATTCTAATATTGAGGAAACCCTTATTGAACATATTAGGTATTTAGCTAGGTACTGTCCAATAGCACATGACCAAGAGGCCCTTACTGTTTTATTACTTTGAATATTTGTTTTATAATTATATTTGAACATATTTAGGTCTGGTACGTGACTCCAGGGCTCTTTAGTATCTCTGAATATATTTTTATCACTATTACCCCCATGAAGTGGCATCTGTGGAATATTGCAGTGTTGTAGGAGACATGGGAGACACATGGAGAGGAAACAGTCCGGTTGCTTGCATTATAGGATAGAATATAATGATTTGCTATACTTTTAAATCCACATTTGTGGATGTAAAAGATAAAAATATTCCGAAAATCCTAGATACAAATTTACGGGATTGGTGGTATTTGTTACTGTTGCTTCTCTCTCAAACAAGTTATAAATTTTTTAACTGAGTTAATTGGTATCAATTATAATGCCTTCATCTTCAATACTATCAATGCTATCCACATACTTTTTTTCCTTCCCCCTTCTTGTGCCCCTACTTTTTTCTCAGGCATCTAGAGCACTTCAGTTATTGTGGTTAAACAAGTACAGGACAGCACCTGCTTGATGTGTAGCAGCTGCGAAATCAGATTAAAACTATAGGCTGCTAATGATTTTTTTAAAAATTAACTGACTTTGCCGGCCCAGCAGCTGGTGATAGTCGGGCATTGGTTGATAAAACTAAAAAGTCTGGTCGCTGTGGGAACTTTTTTTTGACCCCTACTAGTGTCTCATCTGGCAATTACTCACTTGTCAAATAAAAGTGTGTTTTATTGCAAGCATTTGAGCATGTGCAGTAAGAATGTCCATCAGGACAATGTCTGTCCATATCACTGCAGTTCTTTTTCCTTTTTTTTTCTTTTTTCTCCTTTCTTTTCTTTATCTTTTTTTTTTTAAGTGAACATGCTGTTTGCATTAACCTTTCCATAAATTTCAGGTTTTGTTGTTGACATTTGTGAGAGACACGTGTTTGTTAGCATGTTAAACATCTTATTTACGTGTCATTTGCACGCGAGGAACTGGTTCGAGTTATTTCAAACAGCGTGAGGGACATCATGAGATACTTGTTGATTGGCATGGAGTTACAGGAAATATGGCAAATCTGTATTATGTGAAATAAATGGAGATGTTTTTAAAGTCTTGGAATGAGACTAAGGGCACGTTTTAATTTGTTTAAACTAAATCAGCATTACAGGTATGTATGTATGGAGCTGGCTATTTACAATCTGTCATTTGTCAGATCAATTGATCTCATTATTTATTGCAGTTGTCAGGAGATATTTTGAGAGATTTCTACTGATCCTCTTTAACTGAATAATTGTGTGTGTATATAATGTGCATATATATATATATATATTATATATATGCATATATTATAT
>WLWD01004811.1_pt1 | contig 17401 bp, 9 predicted proteins | sample 6712731 | NCBI WGS metagenome assembly WLWD01 (sample SAMN12718690, study PRJNA576275) | sponge metagenome | isolation source: marine sponge | host: Mycale hentscheli | place: New Zealand: South Island, Marlborough, Capsize Point | collected 2014-11-01
CCCCCCCCCCCCCCCCCTTGAAGTATTCTAGAAAAGCTCAAAAGCAAAATTAAAAATAAGGTGAATGCAATAGCTTAAATCATAAGTTTATTGCTGTTCTAATTATTGTCTTGGTAATTGAAGCCCATATACTGTACTTTCTCATATTTGTTCTGTATGAAAGTTATGATCCCCTTGAGATAGCGCAAACTCAATCTCACCCCTTTTTAAATTTCCCCTATGTAAGTATGCATCTATACTATAGCTCATGGATTGGGCAATGAAATACTAGTATCTTTATTAGGTGGTAGCTAATAGTTTTCTGGCTTATTCAGATTATAGTAGATGGAGCTTTTCACACATGCTAACTCCTCTGAACAGGTGGCTATTGTAATGACTAATGCAGCTAGTGGGAAGCTACCTGAACACTTCCCTGAACCAGACAAGTTCATGCCAGAGAGATGGAGCAGAGATAACAAGCAACTTCCAAACCCATTCACATCTTTACCATTTGGGTTCGGCAGAAGGATGTGTGTTGGTAAGCAACACAAATGACTGTTTTTAAAAATTTGTTTTATAGGTGGGTATATGTTGCTGAGTATTGGTAATTGACAGCCTTATCTACTAGTAAATCCCTCGGCCACTTAGAATAGCCTCACTCTGTTTTTTTTTTTTTTTAGTGAAAAAGCTGCAGGAATAGTTTATGCCTACATAGGATTGGTTGTATTTAATTGAATCAAGTTTTGTTTGTTTATTCATCATTGTAGGTAGGAGAGTAGCAGAATTGGAGATGCATATTTTGTTGGCTCAAGTTGTAAAGAATTTCGACCTCAGATATACTGAAGACAAGCCATTGAAGTACATTTTTAATTGGTTTTATCGGCCAGAGAGAGAAATGAGCCTTGTTTTTAAGGACTTATAGTAAGGATTTTTTTTATCACTTATGTATGTTCTTATTATTTTTATAACAGTAACACTTGTCAGTCTTTGAAACACATTTCTTCTCTTATGACTCTAGGGTATGTTACTGACAACCATGCAGTTTACTTAAAAGTACACTACTTCATGAAAATATGGTTGAAATACAATGGTGTCTGGTTAGGGGGCATGTCCAAACTATTTTTGTAAACATTATTATCCATTTTTACCCTCCCTGACCCCTCACTTTGGCATGCCTCCTTTATGAATAGGCCCTGCTGGATTATGCTAGCATTTTTTTCTAGATTAATAGAAATGAAATTGCACAGTGGAATAATTCTAGAATACCTTTAACTCAATTCATCATGACAAAAAGTTCTTCAAGTAGTCCAGGAACTAACTCCTGACATCTACCCATTGCCCACTCCTCATACTCTGCCCCCTCTTCTCTTATGTGGGGAGATAGAAGACAATTGGTTCGCAGGAGGAAGGTGTTGAACAGGGAGATCCTTGGTCGACTTTTGTTCTGCTTGCCAATTCATTGCCATTGTGAGCAGCTAGACCCTCCTCTGTGTGTGATGTATGTGGATGATGTGTTGGTGGGTGGTCAGGTAGAAGATGTGCTTCATAATTTGGAGATTATCAAAGCTGCCGAGTGCCACGGCCTTACTTTGAAACCTGTGAAGTGCGAAGTTGTATGCAAGAATCACTGTGTGAGGGGTCACATCATTGTAGTCTATCTGGTGTGTTGGTTATGGACCCTGACAAGGCTTATCTCCTGGGTTCTCCTCTAGGTGATGTACCAGAGATTGATGCATTGATTGCCATCTTGGGTTCTCGTTTCTGGCACCTATCATACCATAATTCTCTCACTCTATTAAGACACTCCTTTTCTGTACCCAAGCTACAATATCTCCTATACGTACTGCCCCACCCCATGTAGTTTCATGTCTACTACCTGGTCAAGTTTGATAATACTCTTCACTTCATTCTTGACAACATGACTAATACCCCTCTATTTCAGAACAAGAAAGCCTGGATACAGGCCACTCTGCCTGTGAAGTCTGAAGGCCTGGAGTGAGAAGAGCTGCTGACCTAGCTCCGCTCATATCTGGCATCTACAGCTACTGCTTTTGATCTTCGGCAATTCTCCCCCTCAAGTTTCCGGTCATCATGTGCCCCTTCACTTACATTGAATGGTCAAAGAATCATGACTGTACACCACCTACAGGAACTGGCGCCATAATTATTAATTAATTTAATTAATATTATAATAAAATAATAACAATAATTATTATAATAATAATTATAATAATAATAATAATAATTATTATAATCATCATCTGCAAACTATATAATTTCCCAGAACAAATAATGATGAGAATATAAGCAACAAATGAATAAAGAATAATCAGTCCATATAATCCATAGTTATAAAAGAAAAGCAATTGTATTTTATTGTTTTACAGCCAACTGACCTATGAATTTGAAGGGAAGAGGAAGAGCATCCACTGCTGAGCAAATTGACTTTAATTCCCTAGGCCTCATTTCCCCCCAATGTTTGGTAAGGTTTATCATAATTGACACTTTTTCCAGCTGCAGCAGACCATGTTTTCTCCAATCATTGAATATTTTTACAGGTCACATTCAAGGTTTTCACTGAAAGATTAGCTATATTATAGCTAGCTATATTAAATCCTCTATATTGAGTAATTGAATATAAGTAAAAGAGACTTTATTTTTACTCATTCATTTGATAATGTACTAGCTAACTCTAGCTATACGAGTTAGTACATTATGAAACAGAGGTACTGTTATCTTCACACTAATACGAAAATGTATGGAGTAATAGCTAATGTATTATTCTTTTGGAATAATAATACAATTTTTTAAAATTAAAAAAAAATTTTTTTTTGGCAACTTGGAAAAACAGGCAATAAGCAAACAATGCAAACAGAAAGTGCTGGCAAGGCAAAACATCATGCAATTACAAAAATAATAAATAATTAAATAATAACATCAATAATAATAACAACAACAGCAACAATAAAAAAATATACTCAAGCAGACAAGTAAATAATTAATTTTAGGTGGGCACCCCAATTAAATAGAAATAGATTATTTATATTATTATTATTATTTATTTATTCTTTTTATTTTACCATCATTTTGTAATGTTATGACCTCTTGCTTTGCCAGAACTTTATTTTTATTGCATTGTTTAGTTTTTACCATTTCTCTTGTTCAGTCAATAAATAATAATAATAATAAGAATTATTTCTTAAAAATTCAAGCATAATCCAGCAGGCCCTATTTATGAATACAGAACAGAGCTTTAATTCGCTGTTGTTCTTGCCACCTGGACTAGTGGCACTGATAATCAACATGCCATAAAGTTCAATAATAGCTTTAGCTATATAGCTAACCGATTTGGTATCATAGCTAGCTTAGATATGTGAAAGTCAAAGAATGCATCATGTTTTCATAATGTACTAACTCGTATAGCTAGAGTTAGCTAGTACATGAAATGAATGAGTAAAATAAAGTCTCTTTTACTTATATTCAATTACTCAATATAGAGGATTTAATATAGCTAGCTATAATATAGCTAATCTTTCAGTGAAAACCTTGAATGTGACCTGTAAAAATATTCAATGATTGGAGAAAACATGGTCTGCGTCAGCTAAGCTTTCCAGGTATTGTAGCACTTTTGATCTCAAGAGATCTTCATCAGTTGGAATGAGCTAGCTAGCAATGTGATATCATTAAACCGTGTTCCAATATAAAGAAGTTCCACTAGCCATATTGCCACACTTAATAAAGTTAAATTATTGTCATTATTGTTCAGTTTATGGGAATAAAAAAAGTGACTCAAGAATGACTGTTTACATAGTACTAGCTACTGGTAAACAAAATAAGATTGAGATTACATCGAGAAAAAATGAAGTTAAAAACAAACAACAACAAATACAAACGTGCAAAATCTACAAGTCCTTAAAAACGAGATTCATCTCCCTCTCTGGACAATAAAAGAAATTGAAAATGTACTTCAAAGGTTCGTCTTCAGTATATCTGATGTCGAAATTCTTTACCACTTGAGCCAGCACTATGTGCATCTCTACTTCTGCGATTCTTCTACCTAATGAAGCACACAATAAATAACTCAGACATGATATCAATACGCAGCAAGAATGGCAGATAAGAAAAGCTCAATTAATCTACTTTTGCTTTTGGTTCTTCAGTAATCTCTGCTATTGTATCAAGGAACTAATTTTCAATGTAATTGCACAACCAGCCTCATTAATTGAATGCATATAAATACTTGAACGGTTGCTATAATAAATAACTGGGATATAGCTAGCCATGGGATATTCAAATGTACATTTTGTATTGAGTCTCCTACAGATGGACTTGTTAACAACTATCGAAAAGTTAGAAAACTAAAGGTTAATGCAGATAAACATGCCATCTCTGTCTTACCGATACACATCCTTCTGCCAAACCCAAATGGCAAAGAAGTAAATGGATTTGGAGGTTCCTTGCTGTCTCTTCTCCATCTCTCTGGCATGAACTTCTCTGGTTCAGGGTAGTGCTCTGGTAGTCTTGAAGTAACACCAGTCACAGGTAAAATGGGAACCTATGTATGGGAAGGAGAGAGAATACCTAAATGATAATGATGACAATAATAACAATAATAGTAACTGTGGTAAATGGAAGGAACTTCAGGGTGCATCTTGACCCTTCAAGGTCATTGATAATAGCATGTGATGGCTCTGATTATGGCATAGGAGCTGTTTTGTCCCACCTTGTTGATGAAAATCAAGAGCGACCTATTGCTTACTTTTCTCGCTCACTTATAGCTGCAGAAAAGCATTGTTCACAGTTGTCTTTGAAGTAAAAAATTTCATCGTTACTTGCTTGGGTGTCATTTCACAATCCAATAAGATCATCAACCACTTAAATTGTTGTTCGGTAAGAACAGGAGAATTCCCCAGATGGCTTCCTCTCGCATTTAGCTAGGGGGCATAACATTGTCAGCCTACAACTACACCACGAGGTATAAGCCAGGTAGTAACGCTGATGCTCTCAGCTGTCTCCCAAGTTCTACAACTTCACCTCATGTTAGTGTTCCAGAAGACCTCGTGATGGTTATTGACCACCTTTCAGGTACATCAGTTAACACTTTCAGAATCAAAGAGTGGACAATAAAGGATCCCCTGCTGCTATTTATTGTCAGAATTCTAAGATTGGGTTGGCCAGACCAGTAACTGGATAAGGAATATCAACCATATGTTGCAAGGAAGAATGAACTCAGCATGATAGACGGATGTCTCTTAAGGGCATCTTGTGTCATTGTCCCACCTCCTGGACGAAGGTTAATTTTAGAGGAACTCCACGAGACACATCCTGGAGTCAATCAGATGAATGCTCTAGCTTGGTCCTATGTTTGGTGGCGTGGAAGCAGCCATTGAATAACACGTCAGAAGTTGTCCAGTTAGCCAAGAGTCCCGGGCTCCATTGCATCCATGGGAATGGCCATCCCAGCCCTGGAGTCTCATTCATTTGGACTTCAAAGTTCCTTTTCTTGGGCACTACTTTCTGGTCATCGTTGATGCCCACTCCAAGTGGCTGCACGTACACATAATGTCTTCTATTACTTCCTCTAAGACCATAGAGAAACTCGCTAAGTAGTCACAACAACATGATATGGCCAAACCATTGCATTCCTTCATGATCAATGATTCGGTGTATGTCAACGATTTCTCCTCACCAACTCTCTCTTGGATACCTGGAAAAGTTGTGAAAGTCTCAGGTCCGCTTTCCTATCATGTGGAACTACAACAGGTCGAGTTGTTCGTTGTCATGTTTGATGCAGGTTACAAAGACTAGCTCCTCACCTTCCACTTGTCACATCCTAACCTCCCGCACTAAATGGAGAAGATTTGTATCTACAATATTCCGCAGATACACCCAGACATTTCGGAAACAGCACGTGCTCCAACTCTACCCTTGCTGACCGACTCCTCCACAACAGTGTGATTAACCTCCTATTCGTAGATCTACTCATCATCACCCGCCACCTGATCGACTTAGTTACAGTCTCAGAGGGGGGAAGTGTAGTAAAAGGTAAAGAACTTCAGAGACATATAGACTGTAACACTTCTTGTCACTTCCATTCATGTACCACTTCACACCAATTAACAACTCTTTCATAGCCTCAGCGCGAATGCGCGAGAGGGTTATAGTAGTCATCTTGTCTGTCTGTCTGTCTGTCACACTATGATTTTTGAGATTACTGACAATTAACCTTTGATTTATGTATGAACTTTCTCAGAATGGCAATTTAGGACCTTTCATTGTGCTACTTTTCTGAATTTTGGCTGATTTTTGAGAAAACGGAAAGTTTTCAGCTCCTGTAGGTAGGGCCTGCCGGATTATGCTCAAAATTTTTGGAATTATTTTATTTCATTCTAAAAAATTGAGTTATTTCCAAAAGAATAGTATATTATTCTAGAAATTTTCTTCATATTCTCTCTTATTATTCTAATTACATGTAGAAATAAGTGAAATTAGTGCTGATTGCAGTAGCAAGCAGTATAAAGTTGGTATGTTATGAAATAAATTAGTAAAACTATCGGTCTCTTATTGAATCAGTGAAAACCTTGAACATCCCTGTAAAAATAAATGTTCAATGAATGGAAAAAACATGCTCTGCTGCAGCCGAAAAAGTTCAATTTTGAGAAACCTTGGCAAACATTTATGCTCAGCAGTGGATGCACTATCTCTTCCCTCTACATTTGTAGGTCGGCTGGTAATAATTTATATTTTTTGTCAATTCTGATGCAGAATAATAGTTGAGTTGCTCAAGAAGAGAAACCATTTAGCATAATTCTCCAGATGACTTGCTGACCTTCAAACTTTTTCTTTTTGGAAATACAATAATAGAGTGGCCAACACTAACCCAGCTTCTTTGATCTACCTCATAACCACATTTCTAAATGTTCATGTTCTTTGTTGTAAAAGAAAATGAGAGAAAACAAAAACACTTGATTTTCTTTTATAGTTCAGGATTATATGGACTGATTATTCTCATTTGCCCTTTATTAAGACATTGTATACACGTACCATTTTCATTGCTTGAGGTATATTGTTCCATGATACCTGATTATAATAGCCAATAAAATATTCTTTTTGGTCTGAGATTATATTGTAATGGCTAGTTAGTGTATAGTAGCACTGAGGGTTTGTACCTTTGGTGTTTCATTCTTTTTGTAACTTTAGTCATTATTTGGGATTTATAAAAATTATCAGACTTGTTCTTGTCCTGCTTTGCATGCTAAGCCAAGTTATTACAGCAACAATAATCTATATAGCAATATGCTTGTGTGTCAGTAACGACGATGATGGTGTGTATTTATGAATAAATTGAGCTTAAACCGTTTGGTAAAGCATCGTGGGTAAAGTGTCATCATATTTAGTAGAAGGCGATTAATTGTAACTAAAAAGGCGGGTAGAACAGGCTAGGGAAGACAGGATAGGTTTAAAAAAGGAAGGTAAAAGTATGAAAGAGTTGGCAAAAGTTCGCAAAGCTCAAGTCCATCATAACGATAAAAGACAGAGATTCAGAAGCAGGAAAGATAGAATAAAAATAATTTATGCTATTGATTTTCCCTTTGCAATACGTCTAGCACCACTGAGTGGTGGGGTACTTGCAAGTAATAAATGAGGCACCAGAAGTGCAAACACTCAGAGTTACAACATCTAAATAACTTATACAAAATCATTTCTCAGACTGAAAGAATAATGTATTGGGCTATTCCTAATCAGGTATCAATATGGTTCAAGCAATGAAAATAGTTCATGTAGTTTCAACGCGAAACTCCAATTCCAGCATTCTGTTAACATTTCAGCATAAAGCAAAACTACCGCAGGCAGGAAGAAATTATTTGCTCAGGTGGTTGCGACGTGACGATAGGGTGTTACCCACAAAAGTTCGTACTTATATGGAGCTGACAACTTGCTTTTTCTAAAAAATCAGCCCGAAATTTGAAAAAGTATCACAATAAAGGGTCTCAAATCATCATTCTGAGCATGTTCACCACAATCTGCAGTTAATTGTCAGTTTTCTCCAAAATCAGAGTGTGACAGACAGACAGAATGCTAGACAGACAGACAGACGAACAGATATATAAGATGACTACTATAACTACTCGTGCATGCGCATTATTATTATTATTATCATAATAATAATAATGGTAATAACACTAATAATAACAACACCACCACCACCAACAATAATAACTAGCAGGTACCCCGCCACACAGTGGTGCTTCACATTGCAAAGTAAGAATGCAGTAGCATAAGTCATTTTATCATTATCTACGATTGGTTAAGGTTACATCAGTTTCCCTCTCTTGTTCTCTTTATTTCATCTCAGCTTTTCTTATCCTCCATTTTTCCTTTTTTGAGCTTTCTTTTTGAGTTACGGAGTCCCTTCTCCTCCTTTGTGTACCTCTCCTGCTTCAGAATCGCTCTGTCCTTCTATAATGATTGTGAACTTGAGGCTACGCGAAACTTTTGTCTTCTTCTTACTTTAGCCTTCCTTTTTGAAACTTACGCAGCCTTAATCGACCATTTTACAACGCCGACTTATCTTACTGATTTCACCCGCTTTTTAGTCGCCATTTTGCCTTCTCTTTCGCACTTTCGCCTTCCTTTTTTTACACCTATGTCGCCTTACCTAGTCTATTCCACCCGCTTGTTCGTTACAACCAGTGTTGGGTCAAGCCCTGTAATTAAGAGCTAAAGTCCAAGCTCAAGCCTTTATAGATTTTTCGAGCTTAAGCTCAATCCCAAGCCCATCAATTTCGAATCGGACTTAAGTCAAAGCTCGTCTCTATTTAAAGGCTTAAGTCCAAGCTCAAGCTCTATTCAGAAGTTGAAATTCTTTATTATTCATTTTATTTGTGAAAGAACATTGAAAATTACATAATTCAATAAACAAAAAGGAAATGACTTTAATAGAAGTTACTACTTCAATGCATTTACTAAATAGCTGTGCTAATAAAAATATTTTGCACTTACCTGGCTGTGGCTAATAGCCTATTAGGTAAAATGGGAAAGTGTTATTGTCTGCTAATATTGATTCTTTGCTTCCATTCAGCAAACAACTATCAATCAATTGAGCTTAAGCTCAAGCCCAATATTTTGTGATAGAGCTTAAGTCCAAGCTCAAGCTCTTGACCATTTTTATGAAATGGGCTGCAAGCCTCTTCAAGCCCTTGACAAACCGGCTTAAGCTAAAAAACCCAACACTGGTTACAACTAACCACTTTCTACTGAATGTGACGACACTTTACCAATCCAAACAATGATGATGCTTTACCAAACTGTTTAAGATCTTGAATTACACACACCTTCGATCGTCAGTGATCATTACTGACACACAAAAGTATTATTATATAGCTAGCAGTTTGTCTCTGTTTATATAGCCGATCATTCCAAACCCAACCTAGCACAAGATATAAAAATGTCAGTTTCAATCAAAAACTGCATTCGAGAATCACTATTTTCACAGATTTCAGTAAACATTCTTACCCCAGCTGGAATATTGTACCCAGATAGTGTGATGTCTTCACTTAGAATGCGAGAATGGATAACACCAATAGGATACAACCTAAGTACATAGTAAATGAAGTCAAAGTGTAACTTTTGGAATTACAGAGCAACATTACCACAAAACCACACCCACCTTTGTGTCTCCTTAATGCAGTCCCTTAAGTAAGGCATATTTTGAATGTGCGTAGGGGTGACCACATCTTCATTTCCTACAACCTCCCTGACTTCCTTCCTCAGTTTCTCCTGGACACCAATGTTTCTTCCCAGACTATACAAGCACGCTGCTGTGATCAAGCTAGTCTGAAATAGGACAATATTGCAACCAACTTGAACAACCTTGATAGTGAAAGCAAAACAACAAATTTCACAGCACCTGCATTAACCTTCAGCCTCTAAAACTTTCTATGTGCTGTAGTGAAAAAAGCTAGAAAAATAAAACAAATAAAAATTGACTACCTATTTGTATTTAACGAGACTGTACTTCTACTCCCCTTGATTCCATAGAGGTCATGTGACCAATAGATACATTACAGATGCTGAAAATTATTAGCATTCCTGTAATGACTAAAGCTACTTAGCTGATATCAAAACAGGTGGGCACACACCTATTGGAGGACAGATAAAAAAATGATAAATGGACGGATAGCAAACACACACAGACAAGACAGAGTAACTTAATACTGAAGTTGACAGCAAGCTTTCAATAAACATGCATTTCACACACCGTATCTACTCCTGCTGCCATGAGGTCCACTGCATTCGTAGCTATTTCATCCACAGACATCTTGCCAGAGTGAATCATGTGACTCAAGAAATCATCCTCTCCATCACCTTCTTCATCTTTGGACTTTGTATCGACCTCTTCAATTCTTTCGTGAATGTAACCTCTGGCTAATATAGAGATATCCTCAGTGTGCTTCATCAACTTTTTGTAGTCCTTTGTCTTGAAGTACTCGTGTAGCGGTAAAGAAACCATAACCTTGCCGGTTGTCTGCAACATGCCTCGTATACTATCCACAAACAATCTGCAGTTTTCAGGCATGGGTTCTTCCAAACAACCAAGTCTCTTACCAAGAACAAACATGGAGATAGCTAAAGGAAAGAAATCAAACACTTTAGCAAACCACACCCATTGATTCGATGTATAATATATGAGAGTGTAAAAAGTGGAAGTGAACAAATCTTTGGTTGTCCTAATTAAAAGAAGTAATAATTATTTCATACTAAATTAACTCTCACAATTTATGCCTGAAACCTATACATCCACTATAGATCCATTCAGTAATTATTTATATGATTTTTGCTATTATCTTAATGGTATTCATTAATTATTGCTTGTTTTTGTTTTTAATTCAGCGAAGCGAGCGGAGCTGACTCTCTAATGAGTTCGCGATATATATATATATTTAGGTCTAGAAATTGTTTTTGTTCTTGCGTGGGCGTACGTGTGTACCTTTTCTCCTACGCGCTTGCGCGGGCCGGGTAACCTTCTTAGCAACATTTTGTTTTGTTTACCCGCCGTACGAAGTAGCGATGCCCAGTGAAACAAATTCTGTGAAAGAGAGACAAAACGTTAGAAACCCTCGGTCAAGAGCTTTGAGGGCGTTAGAAACTCCAGAAGAAAAATTAGTAAGGAGAGATATAAGAAATGAAAAAGACAGGGCAAGGAGGAGGAGAGCTAAAACGAAACAGAAACAGGTAGCAAAGTAAAGAATTTTTCTTTTTGAAAAGCCATTAAATGTTCCTAATTTATTTATTAGACTATTCCTGAGGATTACGGTACCAGGAGCCTTCATCATAGAAAAAAGCTACCACTATTGTTTTCTCACTTTGACAGTATTTTGTAGCCACACCAAGCATGCATGGAATAGCTGCAATTACAGGGAACATGCATTGCTCGCTTCGCTATTTTGCGCTATTCGAGCGCACCACTAGTTTTTAAATTTTTAAAAAAAAAACCTAGACAGAATTGATTACACTCTTAGAATTAATCCACGGAAACTTATAACTTGCATTTGGGGTCAAAGTTTAGCATTCTTCAAAATAATTTGACCAGGCAGTCAACTGGTAAGGTCATGATAGCTATTTCAAGGAAAGCCTTGAAAAGAAGGGCACTGGAAATGCAATTATAGATATACAAAAATGAATAACCTTTGACATTTTGGGTGTAGATTTTTTCAGTCAATGATATTCTTGGAACCTAACTTTTTTACATTTTAAGAATCATTGCTATGTGCTTGCATCCAAAAGGGTTACATATTGCAACAACCATAAAGCAGTACAATTTCAACTATTTTATCCACAAAATTTTGCATGAATCTGTCAACTTCAATGGTAGCTAGTATTCCACCATCCAGCATAAGAGAAATAGTGCCTAACATTAGACTATCTGGCCTCAAGTTAATTTACACTACTCATTTGATCTTGAACACACAACACCTCAACAAAGGACACTCCCCCAAAGTGCCTGATATTAATATATTGCTACCACATTGAAATAGTCTAAAGGTATCTAAAATTGTGTGGTAAAACGTTAACACTATTAAAGTCCTAATTTAGGTTTAATAAACTATTGAAGAAAGAGTTCACAAGGTTTGATATTAAAATTTTTGCTAAGGGGGAGAAAACATTAGCGTTTGAAGCGTTTGACAGGGGAGGATTCAGGGGGGGGGAGGAAATAAATTATAAGGACAATTGTACTAATATGGGGCAATACATTTAAGGGTCAACTGCAGGGGGGGGGGAGGGCATGGTCCTAGTGTTCCCCCTCATTCTGTAACAAACACTTGTTCATGACAAAAACCTGAGCAATATATAACAAACAAACAAAAACTTACATTCAAATGACCACTTGGTGAACAGATCGACAGTGTCCGATATACGATCTCCTTCTCCTCTCTTCTGTCTGATATACTGCATGAAGTCTAGTGCTACTTCATTAAAAGGTAGATAGTAATTGGCTATTTTTTGTGGCATCATAATGTATTTTGAAATGGGAACACGCTGATTCAACCACTTCTCATTGTCTCTAAAAAAGTAATAATAGCTAATCAATTTTCTAAGTTTATTTATTTATTAACACTTACTCAAAAAACAATCCATATGGCAATTTTAACTCGTCACGAATATGATACCAAAATTTTATTGGAAGACGCTTTGGATAGCCTTTGTCTCCAACACGAAAGACTTTCTCTATATCCGTTGGGTCCACAACATATAGGAGTTCTGGAAAACCTGGAAAAGGTTTATCTCTAAATATAGTTCCATACTGCTCCACTTGCTTAGAAACATACTCCACCAATTTTTTAGAATCCTTCATAAATTCCCAATTCACGCCGAGAAAGCACTTTGTTTTAGGTATTTCTTTAAAAGGGCGGAGGTCAGGCTCTGAAGTTTGAAGACGGTTGTGGGCGTCCGAGAGTAAAACACGCGGGGCCCACTGGATAGGGCGAGTACAGTGAGTAGGGCTAAGTAGCCTCACCGCACTTGTACCGTTCAGCCTACTGAGCAAATAAGCCATGTTAATTACAGACTTCTCCCTACACGGTAAACAACACAATAATCCGCAGCATATGTGAATTTGGTGGTAGTCTAGACCCCTTACCAACCGGAAGTCGGGTGTGGCTGGTGTGGTAATCTCCTTTTCTACTCCCCCGATATAATACGCGTGCTATATTACCGCACTTAGTATGTGTAAGAAACACTACTCCTTTGAAAAAATGGCGAATAGCATTCTAGCAAATAGCAATTTTGTGATCTGTGCTGATGTGGCGGTTCATGTCATCTGGATTGCCAAGGAACCAACAACTAAATTTTATGACTTTGCATCAGCCAAAAATAGAATGTCCCCACTACACTACAACAATAGCTAGACACTGCAGATTTGATGTATTAATTCTTGTATGTGGAATAGAACAATCACAATAGTACAATGAAGCTACATGTAAAAATAATACTAAAACATCTCGAGCATCTTAGGTGTTGTTATAAATAATGAAATGACTTTGTAAATATTTGCACTAATAATTGCTGTATATACTTGGTATACTTACGTCTCAACATAAATTAGCATCAATATTGCTGCAGAAACCAGTGGAATGATTTAGCTATTTATTTCATTTTTTGTCCATTCCCTTTGCCCTCACTCCTAAATACATGCATACCTGCTACTGGACAAATGGCCACTGCAAGTGTGTAGGCTAAATTTCTGCTGTTAGCTAATATGGTAATCCAATAACTATTATTTATATACTTAATCACTTAATTTATTGTGTACAAAAGCTAATGAATTGTGCTACACCCTGGGGAGACATAGTAACTAGATGTAATAACCAAGAACACAGGTGATGAGGGCAAATACAGCCTGAAGCAAACACATGTTATCTTTAATGTTTTTTCTGTATTGAGCAAAAGTTATTGGGTACAGTTCAGTACACAATATATTAATATAATATATATATATATAGTACTTATTACATGAGTCAGAGTATGATATGGCTGAAATATTTTATGAGCAAGCTAACTTATTTTCACGAGCCAGAGGTGAGTGAAAAAAAAAAAAGCCTGAGAGTGAAATATCTTGCCATATCACTCTGACATGTGTAATAAGTGGTTTATTCTACCCTAGATATCTTCACTGCTATAGTTAGTACTAGTGGACAGGTACTGGTAGCTAACTCAAGGTAAAGTTGGTTGTAGGGGCTACCCACACCCCCCAGCAGTTATAACTACTAAGGTAACGAGCTTGCACAATACAGCGTGAAATAACAATGTGAATATTGCGAGTTAATTCATGGGTCATGTACCTAAAGATATCATTGTGAAGATATCTAGGATGGAATAATAAATGTAATGTGTATTTTTGTGTAGATATAAATAAATATTGTTCACATTTTATTTTATTGTTACTAATTGCTGTCCATAAACTATCGCTTGAAGAGTACACAATATTTAACTTGCTCTTTCTCAGTGAGACCTAAGCTTATCACATGGTTTGCATAACCTGGCCATCTATCTAATTGTTATTTTTTTAAACATTAACTAAAGTTCACTCATGGAAACAGTTTGCTCACATCATAGTAAGGAGTTTAAAATGGAGTAAAAGGTACTGTACATCTCAGAGATAATTTGGGTTAATAAAATAATATGTAATTTTTTTTGTTGTGAACAGTAGAGATTAGTCTAACATACGTAGCTAAAGATCTAGAAGAGAATTGAAAATCTAGTTTACATGCACACCAGGCCAGTGTGGTGGAGTAAGTTTTAAGTGTTGTGACAGATTGAAACAGAAAATGATCTTGAAAGTAGTTTTAGCAGTTCAATAACACTATTAAGTTGTTTTCATCTGTATGTGCTATTCCAATCACAAATGTATTCCTAGATGATAAACTGTGCTAGTAAAGTATTGTTTGTTACTTTGTCAATTGTGCCTCAAGGTGAACTATACAGTAGTGTGTCACTGAGCAAGCCTTTATTATGGGCATGATTGCATATTTAGTGTTGACGTTTTTTTCAAGTCACCTACTACTGGAAGTGCTTACTCAAGAAATTAGGTTACTTGAAGAGGACAACTCAAATGTCATATCCAATCCTTGTGGAGAAAGCGTGTCTAATGAAGTCAAGTGTTCAGTCAATGACACTTGTGTTGAGAGTAATGAGATTAGATTAGATGGTGCACATAATTGCCCTGTATGGTTCTACTGCAAAGCTGGCAAATGCACGTGCTACCCAAACTATGGTGATATTGTTTTGTGCAATGCTAAGCAACAAAAAGCCAGTGTTGTGGACTGCTACTGTGTCACTTATGACCATAAAAATAAAGATTTTGTAGTTGGACACTGTGAAGATACGTGTGCCAGCCCACACCACAAAGATCTTGTGGACAATGTCTACCATCAATTGCCTCAGAATTCTATACACTTCAATGAGAAAGTTTGTGAGGGGTCCAGCAGAACAGGAGTCTTGTGTGGGAAATGTAAAAATGGCACATACCCTCTGGTTTATTCCTACAGCCACAGCTGCATTCCCTCACACAAATGTGGGACCATATCTATGGAGGTGATAAAATACATTTTTGCCGCATATGGTCCTTTGACTATATTTTACTTTATTGTCCTTTTGTTTCAAATAAATGTGACATCTTCTTTTCTTCATGGATTTTGTCTAATCAGTCAGGCTTTGACAATACCCATGCAAGTCAGAGCTATATTGTCTGCTATTTCCAGCAGAAAAATACTTTCTAAAGTTGTCAAAGGACTGGTCTCAATTCTTGCCATCTGGAATTTAGATTTTTTTAGAGGCATGTACACTGAATCTATCTGCTTTCCCATACCACCCATGGCTGTTACAGCTCTAAATTACGGTGTTGCTGTCTATCCACTTGTACTATCTATTGTATCTTACTACTTGATACAACTGTATGACCGAAAAATACAACTTATTGTGTACCTCTGGAAACCCATACAGTATCTACTCTCTATATTTCAGAACAAATGGAACAGAAACACATCAGTGGTAGATGCGTATGCTACATTCTTTTTGCTGTCGTATATGAAAGTATTGGAGTCATCTATGAATTTGTTGGTGCCGGCAGTTTTACAGTACCAGAGTTCGAACCTTACTAGAACGGTTCTTTTTTATGATGGTACTGTTGAATATTTTGGCCGGGAACATTTGCCTTATGCTTTCTTGGCAACATTCTTTTTCATGGTAGTCAACATATTTCCTATAATAGTCCTTTTGTTCTATCAATGTAAGTGTTTCCAAATGATTCTCTCTAAGCTATCTCTGAGGCTGGATGTCGTGCATACATTCATGGATCTCCTTCAAGGCTGCTACAAGAATGGGGCCACGCCACACACGAGAGATCTGCGATGGTTTTCAGCGGTTTTCTTGATCTGCAGATTTATGCTTTTTATTGTCCTTGCCATGACTCTGAATGCAATGGTTTATGTGTTTGGCACATTAGTAGGTTTAGTAACACAGGCTCTCATAATGCTCATTCAGCCTTTCAAAAACACGTTCTCTCACTTCGCTTGGCTAAATTCAGCATTCATAATAAGCCTTGTCCTTACTTACATTAGCTTTATCGGCATCAATATTGTTGCAGTAGTTGAAACTGGAGGAATAATTTTTGAATTTTATTTCGTGTCTGTTGCTACTGTCCTTTTTCCAATTATCTACATAAGTATGCACACATGTTACTGGATCGTAATTAATTGCCAAGTTTTTCGGGCATGAATGTCTTCTGGATTGAAAATTAGTATGAAAATCTTGTATTAATTATATAGTTTCAACATAATTTGAGTTTAGTTTATTTCACCACCATATTAACTAAAATTCAATTTAATGTTATCATATTATATTATAATATTTGTACACATATTATGCAATATATAGGATTTTTAAGTCAGTTCATCAAATTTTGTTTTAAATATAGTAATATTTGTTTTGCACAATTCTTGCACTTGATAAGTAAACAAGGCTGTTTATACATTCCTCATTGAGATCTAAGGCTAGTAATTTTGGCTATGTATTTCCTGATGTCCTAACTCATTGGAATTTATCTGATCATTAAATATCCATGTGGCAGAAGTTGCTCTTTGTTGATTTGTCTTCACATAACTATCTGACTACATCATCATCATTGTCGTGTTTACTACCCCCACTGATGCCACTGCTGCTAGTACTGCTACTACTGCTGCTACTGCTACTACTATTGCTACTATTTTGATTGACAATCAGGAGATTGTTTCACTCTTGTTTGAGCTCATCAGCATGCCACAACACCATTTGGTAGACATGGACAATCCCATAGGTAGAGAGTATGGCAACAAAATAATGCAAAGGATAATGTGATGTGGTAGAAGAAGGAAAGAGAAGAGAA
>WLWD01001467.1_pt1 | contig 17399 bp, 18 predicted proteins | sample 6712731 | NCBI WGS metagenome assembly WLWD01 (sample SAMN12718690, study PRJNA576275) | sponge metagenome | isolation source: marine sponge | host: Mycale hentscheli | place: New Zealand: South Island, Marlborough, Capsize Point | collected 2014-11-01
TGGTGCGAGTGTAGTAGTGTAGCTATGTTGGTGCGAGTGTAGTAGTGTAGCTATGTTGGTGCGAGTGTAGTAGTGTAGCTATGTTGGTGCGAGTGTAGTAGTGTAGGTAGTAGTGTAGCTATGTTGGTGCGAGTGTAGTAGTGTAGGTAGTAGTGTAGCTATGTTGGTGCGAGTGTAGTAGTGTAGCTATGTTGGTGCGAGTGTAGTAGTGTAGGTAGTAGTGTAGCTATGTTGGTGCGAGTAGGTAGTAGTGTAGCTATGTTGGTGCGAGTGTAGTAGTGTAGGTAGTAGTGTAGCTATGTTGGTGCGAGTGTAGCAGTGCAGCTATGTTGGTGCGAGTGTAGTAGTGTAGCTTATAACATCTTAATTTCCCTGTCTCTCTTTAGTTGGTGCAGGAATGACAAAATTCATGCATCTCTTGCATAAGTTGAGTAGTCGACTGTATGTGTGCGTGTGTGTGTGTGTGTGTGTGTGTGTGTGTGTTGCTTTTAACTGTCTCTCAGAGAACGAAGTAAGAATCAGAAGAACTTCCAACTCATCATCATCACTCACGATGAAGAATTTGTGCGTCTTCTTGGTCAGAATGGCTTCACAGAGTTCTTCCACAAAGTCACCAAGAACGTGGGGTGAGTGTGATGGTGATGAGAGTGGGAAGGGAGAAGATAGGGATGTGTTTACACATGTGTGTGCATGTGTATTACATGTCTTATAGGCAGACGTCACATGTTAAGAAGTATTACTTTTGAATCTTCGAGGGAAATGGGTTGTTGACTTCATTTCTCATTGACTACCTGTTCACAATATAATTGAAAAACTTCCTAATTTCATAGTGTCAGTTGTCATGCCAATGCTGTACATACATTATTATTTACCAAGTCACAGTTTGGAAACTTGATTATTTGCCACATCAAGACGCGTGGTATGAAGCATGTGAGGAGTCAGGAATGTAAATCTGTTCACTTTGTGTGCTTATTCAGCATTATCACATCGTTACAACCAGAATATTATTATTGGGACCACACAAACTTCCAGATATGTGAAACCTGTACTATTATTATTATTATTATTATTATTATTATTAGATTTAGTCATTCTCAGCTGAAATAATTATAATACAGTAGGACCTATTGTGCATGCGCACAAACCACACTGCAAAAGCAGCTGTTTTGCTCCCACCGGTCTCCATTGCTGGCATTTACAATTTGAAGTCAAAACTTTAATTAAACTCAATGAACCTCAGTATAACGAACATTTCACTACCCTGTGGTCCCAAAGTGTTCGTTATACTGAGGTCCTACTATAATAGCAAAGCTGTTAGGACAAGAAAAATGAGCTATTATTATTATTATTTATTTGTTGCTAGTGTCACTGTTTCCCCCTCCCCCCAAAATAAGGTTTAAAATGATTGAAAAATACATAGTCACTCTAAACGTGCATTGTTCTGTTGATATAAATAACTGACTACATCTGAGGAACAGATTCTGACTGATTGTGACAAAGATTGAAATTGAGTCTGTTTCAGTTTGTTGAAGAGTGCTGAGACGAAGAGTGAATGAATAGAAAAATTGGTAAGGTGTGGTAGGTGGTCACTAACGTGGCAGCATATTCTGAATGAAGTATAGCACAAAGTCGTGTATTATCTGGTAGTGCTCCTAAACACATTAAACTTACACTGATAATAATATCATCACCATTATTATTATTATTGTTGTTGTTGTAAAAGAAAGGAAGGGTGAAGAAGAAAATATGGTACAATCCCTTAATAGCTTATAATAACCACCATGATTCTGGCATAGTGGGTTAACAGCTAGCTAACTGCTTCTTACCACCGTGGGTATGGCCCCAGGGCGCTGTGTACGTAGTATCTTGACCGCCTGGAAGACGTCCACCACTCCCTCTATCCTACAGCAGTCTATGGCATTAGATATGGCACAGAAGATGGCAGACCTCGTGACTGTATCACTGCATGATGGAGGGAGAGAGAGTGGATAAAAGACTAAAGTCCTATAAGTCATTTTGAATATGGATAGCCCAGCAGGAGTGCTAGGATTAGGAAAATGAAGTTGTTTGTTGTTGCTGTTGTTGTTTTTTGTTTTGTTTTTCCTTCTTTTTTTTTTTTTTTTTTTTTGTAAAAAGTAGCTCATATAAATGAAAGTCTTGTATGTGTATGTATGTGGGTATGGATGTATGTCATGGATGTATGTCATGGATGTATGTACCTGCAGTGCAGTACTATGGGTCCTAGTTGGTTGGCGTTTTGCCTGGTAGAGGCAGCATTGATGATGTTCAAGATGGCCATCCTGTTCAACATGATGCCATACTTGTCCCAGTTGATGACTTGATACTGAGTCACTCGGTGAGCTTGCCCAGACTGCACACACACACACACACACACACAATAGATTAACACTAGGAGCAAGTAGAGAGTGACTTATTGGACTAGAGCTGAAGTTACCATACGTGGTTACTTCACCTGGTGACAACTAGAAGAAATCAAGTCGTTTTTTGTTGTTGTTGTTTTTGTTTTGTTTTTTTGTATGCCAGATTTGTTTTAAATACTTCAACAACAGTAAGTGGGTCTTGTACTGTAATTAATAACCCGGTGTGATCACACTGTAATCACATGACCAGTAGTTCTTCCTGCCCCTTGTCAGTTATTTTGTGGCCAAACTCTTTCAAGCTATGTACGTGAAATCTTCCCATTGGGGAGAAAATTAGCAAATTTAGAAGGGACAGACTACCCCAGTAAAGTGTTACTGCGCAATACTTTAATAGAGTCACATGACATTTGTTGTAAGAATCCGGTACTAACCCAAGCAGCTGTTCTTTGAGCAAGTCTTGACTTTTTGTTTTCTATTGCACAAATGGGCATAGTTCCTGTGAAGTGAAAGAGAGTGTTTATATTTGGGGATACAGACTTGAACAGTATTTCCCCACTGGGCACGTAAAAAGACTAGAGAATAAAAACAGCTCTTTCAGAAGGCCAAGAGGAGAATGTAGTATACAATGAGACCACAGGAGGAGGTACCTGTCTGTCTGTGCGTGCATGTACGTGAAGGAGGCTTTTGTGTCAAAGAGCAACACAACGTCTAGCGGAGAGCACATTGTGAGCAGAACTCAAAGTGAGCAAACTTACTTATTCATCCTTACATGCACACACACGCACACACACACATATACACACATGCCTACTGCACTAACTACAGGCACAAGCCTCGAACCTTGGAGTCAGTGATGCTGTAGGTCCTCTCCAGATAGCTGTCATGCATGGACTGCTCCAAAAGACTGACGGAAAATTCACCGTAGCTCTCGATTCCCCTCGTGGGCCAGTACTTATGACACACCTCCTAGAACACGCCCATAACAAACAAATACATGGTAATGGATATCAGTTTGGCACGACACATCATTCCCCTACTAGCAACTGCCAAGTGCTTCAAATGTTAAGACTAATCTTTAGTAAAGTAAACAAAAAACCATCCATTTGTCTTGGCGCAATGAACCGACTCACTGTCGGCCATTGTTCTCACCTCTTCATCCTCGATCATGCCAGAGAGCATAACAATGCAGGTGGCGTTCCTTTCATAAACCATCTTCCAGAAGTCTCTGCTGGTGTGCTCCAGTGGACCTTGAGTGAGGATGTACTTGTTCTTGTGTTTGTAGCCCTGCACACGAGTGGCATACATACATGCATAATAATTGTGTTTGTAGGGCATGCATGTCACATGCTCAGACCTCCACGACCAGATTGCATAGGTAATATGCATGTGCCTTGGAGGATATGCATGTGACATGCATGTGACCACATATGCATGTGACATGCATGTGACCACATATGTATGTACATATGCATGTGACATGTCACATGCTCAGAACTGCTTCATTATGTATAATCTGATGGACATGTATGTGATTACAATTGAACTGTGTAAGCAGATCTATCCATGTTGCAAGCATGTACTTTAGACATGCATGTGACATGTACGTATCTGCACATACATGTGCATAAAAATCTAAGTCAAAGAAGCACTGGTATGTGTTGCCATAGGAGTGAAATTCTTTAAGTTGTTGAAATGAATGGTCACGCGCTTTCTTATCAACTGCACAGTGTTAGTTTCAACATGTAACATTCAATAACAAACCTTTTGTTACGTGACAGTAGGCGGAGGCACATACACACACATGTACATACATACATACAGACAGTATATGATATGTTTAGTGATCTAATGTTGCCTGAGGAACTATGAACAGATATTAACCAACAATGAAGTTTTTAGTTGCGTTATAACTAACTGACATCCTGTATTTTTATATCAAATTCTTCTCGGATTCAACTAGCCACATTCTTCGTTCATTACATACACACACACATACATACATGTACGAAAGTGGCGTTGATGTAGTCCGGCTGTTCGGCTCTCAAGACTACTCTGTGTAAGTCAGCTGTAAACAGAACAGAACAAATAATAACAAGGAATATAAAGAAGGAATATGTAGCCATGGGCACTATTCCCGAGGTAACCAGAACATGCATGTATCATGTGATGCTTCATGTGATGCATGTGTCATGTTACATTGTATGTAATATGTGTCATATAACATTGCATGTGTTGCATGTAACTCAAATGTGTATCACGTGATGTTACATACTCGGAAGGAGAATGTTGGGTCGGTTTTTCTCCTTGTGTTTTTCTCCAATGGAACAGACAACAGATGACAGTTTGGGGGACATTTGCTCCAATGCCTGAACATAAAAAATGTATCAAGAGTAAGAAATAAAACTAAACACAACACAAGTTGTTGTTGTTGTTTTTTGTTGTTGTTGTTGTTGTTGTTACTTTGCCATTGGACTGACCTGGAATTGGGTCTGGAATCCAGAGAGTCCTGTTTTAGAATCCCAGCGCTGGAGGTTCTCCATGGCTTGCTGCATCTCATGGATGAAGATTTGTGTATTCCCACACACCAGGCTCTCTAGCACTGCGTTGTGAACAAACATGTACTGGTCCTGCATCATAACACATAGCATGTTTATTATTATACTACTACTATTATTATTATTGTTATAATAGGGTATTGCAAAGCTGTACTGTTAAGTTGTTTGTTTTTTTTGCTGTTTTTGCTGTTTTTGTTGTGTTTTTGCTGTTTTTGTTGTGTGTGTTTTTTTTGCACAAAAAAAACAACATTTGTTTTAGTCTCTGGTTTCTCAAACAATGCTTCGAATTTTGTGTTTTTTTTATTAAAAAAAGAAAAAGAAAAAAGGATGGAAATTTCGGTCATTTTTTATTGTAATAATACAGTTCTATTATTCAAACCTTGGTTCTGACTTTCTGGCTGGTGTGTCCATCATCTAGTGATTACACAACTCAGCACTCAAACTTTCATTGTTGTTGTTGTTTTAGGTCTAAGGCAATTTTATCTTCAGACAAGTGAATGACGTTGTTTGTTGTTGCTGTTTTCATTTGCTCAGTACACTAGTCATTTCTTATAATAATAGCAAATTTTCTCGTTCTAACAGCCAATATTGTTAATTAAAACTTAACCCAATGAAAACATTTGCTTTATTATAATTATTTCAGCCGAGAATGACTGAATCACTATTTATTTCTTGCCTGTGTTTGGACCATCTTCATGCGCTGGTTGCGCAGTCCTGTAACAATGGCTGGTATGTCCAGGTATCCTTCTCCACTGGCCTGCTGCAGAGCTATGTCTATGGCGATGTACGTGCCACTCCTCCCGACACCAGCACTGGAGGTGGGCGTGGCAGGGAGGGGAGAGGAGGGGAGGGGGAAAGAGGAATGGGGAGGTAGGAAGGGTTACTAGTAATATACAATACATGTGTGTATAGATACTTTGACCAGCTTACAAAACTATTGATGACGATAATGATGATGATGATGATGACGATGATGGTGATGGTTATAAAAGATGAAAATAGCTAGAAATGTCACCAACATGCAAACTTCTTCTTTATTCTTTATGCTACCTGTCTTTTTGGAATAGACACGATGACAATTGCACTAACTTGCGATTGAGAAAGATTCTCTTGGGAGAGAACACAGTCACATGCTGTATTTAGTGAAGAAATACATTTCTTTATAGTAAACACTTACGGGAAAACGTGGAAGTAAATATTGCAACACTATTGGCAGTAATGTGAGGAATTTATTATGGAAGATATAGTAAGGTGTTGAGTTTGAGCAGTGAGTGTTCATCTCTCTCTCCCCTCCTCTCTCTCCCCTCCTCTCTCTCTCTCTCTCTGACATAAGTAGCTTATAAGGGAGTGTATAAACGGTCCCTGATTCCCCGGATCAAAGAAGGTAAGGTATTGAAACTAATTGAGTTAAAGACTTTATGAAGTACCTAATTGAATTACCAGCTAATGGAATTTACCTACGGGTATCGTAAGTCTGCCTAACAACCCCAGGCTCAGTGTTTACACAACTGCAATTAGCAGCTTTGCCACGACAACCAAGGGATTGAGATCCTCACTGATTCTCTGGCCATATTTGTAAACTTGTGGTTTGAAAGCACTTGCAGAGCATTCCTCTGTAAACCACATGCCCCCCCCCCCCCCCCCCCCCCCCTCATTCAGCTAAGCTATACAAGATAACCTTTTGCAAAACAAGAAAAAAAAATTTTTTTTTTTAAAGTTTCCCCAGTGGTATACTAAATAATGAGATGTTTGGACAATCAGTTGTGTCTATTAGTTGAGTCAATGCAATTCTTGTTACACGATAAAGTTTTATATAAAAAAACAACACTTAAGCCTGATGTCTGAATTATTAGAATTTCTCCTACTATCATATGCATGCATTAGCAGACATACAGAGAGATATTCTGGCGATTCCTTACCTGCAATGCACTAGAATGGGTCCCAGCATGGATAAATGCTCCGCCTTGATGCGCCTGTGGAAGGACAGCATTGGCCCCACGTACTCGGGCACTCCGTGGTCTGGCCAGGACGTGAACTGGTACTGGACTACCTTCAGAGGATTTTGCTGCTTCAGAGTGAACTACAAACATTAACACAGTGAAAAATTACGAGAGAGATTGAAGCTAAAAAAAAGAAAAGAAGAAGCAGAAGAGTGGGAACTGAAGTCTTACTTAAGAGTGTGGTAGCCACTAAGACAAGACAAATTTAGGACTTAGATACAATATTGACATTCTTTCTTATAAACATCCAACGGATGTGAGCAATCTTGCTGACTGGTATTGTTTGACAAAAATGTCCAAAACATAAAACATGTACTGCATCTCTTTTAATCCCATCCTCCAACACCATTATTAAAGTACCCATACTTTTATCTGCAGCCCAATTCAAACAAACAGAGACAATAATGAATGACTATGAAACAGCATACAGGAAGTTCAAACAAACAGAGACAGTAATGGATGACTACGAAACAGCATACAGGAAGCGAAATTGCCAAGTTTTTAAAAACTCTTTCAAGGCCAGGTAGATTAGAAAGATTGTTCGTTTGCGGACTATATCCTCTTGATGTAGCTACTCATCAAAAGGTAGTAGGAAGACAGCAATTAGATTAAATGACAGCCTACATGTATCTACCGCGCATGCTACAGTGCTACCAAATAGATATATGGAAGTATTTATAGTCTTTCACTAGGCATTGGGATATCCACAAAGTAAACACTACCCACCAAAACCAGCAGAAATATGTCCAATTGACTTCTTTATAAATCAGATTGCTTTTCCTTTATAGGTTTTAGTTATCTATTTGGAGCCTCATAGACAAACAATTACACACATATATACCACATACACACACCACACTTATACACCATACATACACACACCACATACACACCACACTTATACACCATACATACACACACACACACACACCACACTTACACACACACACACACACACCACACTTACACACCACACACAAGCTTGCAATCTTGCAAATCATTCAGATGCCATTCTCACCTCGGTTTATTTTAGCTGATTGGATTTAACGCATGAGCTGATCTGTTTGTCCGTTCCCCCACATATGCCAGTGTGTGTGTGTGTGTGTGTGTCTGTGTGTGTGTGTGCTTGTGTGTGTGTGCGTGTGTGTGGATACGTCCATACATGCATGCATGTGTGCCTGGAGTGAATATGACCATTATTAAGAACAATTGAAAGTAAAAGGAGACATATCACCAGTATACTCATGGTATCACGGTGTGAAAAGTCTTGCCATTCCTGTGCATGCATTCCCAACACTCATTTCCATTCCATGTTCACAGGCTTTGTTTGGTGGATAAAGGTTAATCTTTCGTCAGTTAGTCTGGATTACTGCTTACATGGCAAATGGCCTCCAATGGGATGTGCCTAAGTGGATTAGCCATAAATGTATGGTACATGCCACAATTCATTACAAAGTGCATTCTATTCCATGCCCATAAAAACTCTATTCCAATTTATATCCATACATTCATAAATTGATTTTTTACACCATGAAGCAAACAAAAGAAGCAATAAATCTCATCTACAATTCATTTCTGTAGGAACAGTCCCCTAAATTTATTCTTGCCTTCATCCATATGTTCACCTACTACCATATGTTCACCTACTACCATGGTTACATGCATGTGCCATGTGCTCACATTGACATGGAAGCTCCTGATAGTGTAGTTACTGTACACTTTCTCCCCGGACACTACGACCCTGAAGGGACCATAGTCTTCCTGCGCTCCTTCCGGCCAGTACTGGACACACTTAGACTTGCCCTTCTCTATCAGGTTGGTGATCATGACGATGGTGGGTGTGCGCAGTTGCCATACCAACCGCCAGAAGTCCACCATAGTGTTTTCCGTAGGACCTGCAAAAGGATGGCGGGGGGGATAAAGATGACAGACATGAAGGGAGGACAAGAAAAAAAAGATAAGAGAAAACCAAAGTAAAACAATAAACACACAGAAACACACACACACACACACACACACACACGAACTCATATACAAACCTACCTTGAGTGGTGACAAATTTCTTGCCCATAAAGTAACCCTGTGAAAAAAACAAAAACAAATAAACATATATAACTATATATAACTATAGGCTGCAGCATAATGCAAGTATAAAATACCCTGTACAGTACATAATGACATGTATATAAGGGTTTTTATGTAGTATGCATGACTTCACAGACAGACATGTTACATTACAGAGATGTGCTCGTGAATAACAACAATTAGTATGGGACAAATTAGGAAGTCCTTGTGGATACAACTCTGCAACTAGACCCTGCCCCTACTAATAAGTCACTGATTAGTATCTTGCATTTGAAATCAAAAGAGATTCAAACGGGTTATAAAGGGAACCTCAAAGCCATAGGGATTGAGCAGAAGGGTGGGTACAATATGTACTGCTTTAGAAGCAAATAGTAAAAGAGACATGTTTGTTGGCATACGTCCTGTGTTATTTTCATTATAACTTGTATAAAGTCGAGTGATATTGATTGATGTAATAAAAGGTGCACGCCTTTTTCTAGTTGTCTGTCCTGTTGGCTGGTCGCCATAATTCTGCATCTCTAAACCTCTTCAATTACTGTAAGAAATGTAGAAGGATGCTCAGATATGCCTTTAACCTTTAAATGTCTGCCATAAACCCACCAAGAATTCAATTATTTTTATTTTTTTATCAAGCAAACCATTGAAGAGCCTGGAGCTTTGCCAGCATGTCTGCTTTACCGGGAAATTCCAGCCTCATCTCTACCCAGCAGTTTCAGAAGAACTTACGTTGATTGGGCTGGCATTGACGTAATCATGTTGGTAGTCAGGGAGACCAGATACCGGCTTCAACTTCACTCTATTATCATCATCTAATGCAAGCACACATGTACACACACAAAATCATGCATGTACAGTATGTAAAACCATACATGTACATGATCAACACATGTACATGGATGCAGACACATGTAAATTGCACATGTACATGAAACTCAGTCACACATGTATTAATCACACATGCACCAATCACATGGGGGGGGAGAGACACATAGTAGTATAAGTTATAGTAGAGTAACTCATCCTTGTAGTAGCACAGCATCAAGTTACTACGAACAATGACATCTCTTTCAACGTCATCACTCTAGGAAGACGCTTCAACATCATCACTCTAGGAAGACGCTACATAACTCATTCTTACAAACAATACAACTCACTGCTACAAATGGACAATTTCACTCACACTGAACTGTCAGAAAGCACAAAACATGCGGAAGACAACAAAAGATAAACACGAGCCAGCCGTGAAGGGAGGGGACCAGCATGAAGGAATTTTCTGCCTCAGGCTAAAAAAAGCCGGTTTCCAGCTTCAAACGAAAAGTCAAAAAGCTAATTGGGGGATTACAAGGTTAATAATGTGTGTGCCAAGAGAGGTTTAATAAGATTGAGAGAGTAAACTATTTCTCAATTAGATTCCCCAACTCAGACTGCTTGCTCACAGCTCACTCTCTTCAGAGGATGTGTCAATTAATTAATACGTGCTCCTACACGTCGTTCACCAACCAACCCGGACCCCTCATTAGTGGGAGGAGTCTAGATGGAATTACAAATGAATGTGATATCACAAACATACAGATAGAACACAATACAAACAAACACACACACATACTACCAACTACACACACGCTTAAGTATCTACTGCCACTCCCACAGCTGACGACAAAGCAAAATTAACACTGTTGGGTTAAAACTGAACTACTAACTCACAGACTCAAAAAGCGGTACATATGACCACTGACTGCCCTTAGGGGCTGATTCAGAGCTACTTTCGTCCATGCACCTTCACCAGTGGGAGGGGTCGGGTGATACGAGGCAATCAATAACATCCCATACCCGTAGCCAGGGGGGGGTTCGAGGGGTTCGGTCGAACCCCCCTTTAGAGTGACCGGAAGTAAATATTTTAGCCACACCCCACATATAACTTCTGGAATATCATCATCTGTTCAATCGTGCTGAACCTGCGCTTGAATTCTCACAGTTCCAGTATTTTTCAATTAACTTAGCACGGAGAATCCTGCTGCACTGCCTTACGCAACTTTGTTTCAGCCAAAAAGTTTATAGCTACTCTCTTCTTGAAACAATTGTGAAGTCTTTGTCAAGCTGTGCTTCTTTGCCACTGCTTTCGAAGTTTATTCAGGTAATTCTGTTATTGTTACTACAATGCATGGGTCCACTTCCTTAGTCTGGGATCAGAGACTTTAGATTCTCTGATGCTAACTGGGAACAGAAAGTGTTACACTGTGCACTACAGTTAGATGTAATTTCTGTCCTATTTTTCTGTAGTCTGCTCGCTCGCCATGCATTTGCGCTATTCGAGCGCACCACTAGTTTTAATCGTGTTGTTCGTGCTATTAATCACGAATAGCACGCGGGTCACACGCTAATAGTAGGCCAGCTTTATAAAACCTGCACGAGACTACAGTAAGCTGCACGAGACTACAGTAAGCTAAACATCATTTACAGTGTGGATACTATGTATAGTGCAGTCACTATATCTGTATTTCAGGATAAACTCTCTCTTGAACTTTGCTTTAATCGATTGCTCCTCCTAATCTGTTGGAAAAAACTCTGTCTAATAGGGGTATAGCTTCTGCGCTAAAGAATGACGTTGTCTCCAACTAGAAACTACAACTGTACATTTTCAAGGCTAGAGCTGCATGTTTGCGCTCTTACTCTTAAGCTACCGTGGCATTTCACTTTGTCCCGCGCTATTTCACTTAGTTATAGCGATTAAGGCGTATTAATGTTACACTGTTTATATACAGCTCATAGAAGCCTGATTACACGTGAATAATATCTCTCGAATATCAACAGTGTTTAATGAATTATAGTTTTGAAGTAGAATACCTAGTGCACATATCTTTCTTTTTTTTTAGTATTGTAGAAGAATTAACGAGGAAACAAAAGTAGGTGTGGCTTTTTGCATCTTAAAATCCGAACCCCCCAATGCGAACCTCTGGCTACGGGCCTGCATCCCTACCAGTGTCTGTCTACATGAACTACTATCCTCCTGTACTAATTCACTCACACACGATGATGTTGGTGAAGCGGTTCCTGCTGCGATGTTCAGGATGCTGGCCCCACTTATCTGAGTGACCTTCCTCCCCACTTGGTAGTTTCTAAAAAAATAAAATAAAATAAAATAAAATAAAATAAAATAGAAAGTTCAATAGAAGCAGCTGTTCTTCGACTTTGACTGGCACTATGCATGCAAGCCCATAAGCCAAGATAATTATAAACATGCCATGCACACAAACAATTCCTCACGCCCACTGAGTTTCTCACATAGAACTGCTCTCTGAAGCCTTTGCCATTGGAGTCATGAAGACTCTCGCAGTAAGTGCCAAATTCCTCCACTCTGATCCGACTGCTCTCCACTTGATCGGTGCAGGCTTCATCTCTCTGTTGGTCCTCTGTCACCACTGTCAGTTTCACCTAGGAACATGTGCATGCACATGTGCGTTCACAACATGTGCACAAACATGTTATATGAACACATGCAATCCAAAAACACATTCACACAGAGATGTGTAATGCTCTCTTGCCACTTGCTACTAATAGCATCTGCATGAACACCCCCAACCCTCCCCCCCCCTCCCCCTCCCCCTCCCCGCTCCACTTCCTTCCCACCCACCCTTTACTCCTTCCCCCTCCCCCTTCCTCTCTCCCTTCCTCTCTCCCTTCCTCTCCCACTATCTTCACCTGTCCCTGAACTGAGCCAGCACTGTTGCTGACTGTGTAGCGATACGTCCCGGAGTGCTTTGTCTCCACACACACAAAGGTCAGAGTGCCATCCTCAGACAGCTCCGTGGCGTAGTCCGAAGCCATGAGCTGACCTTCGTAATACCAAGCCACCGTAGGCTGGGGAGTACCCGTCACTATGGGCTGTACGCGAACGATCTCTCCTTCCATAGCAGTCGTGTCTGCTGGGCGCTGAGTGACCACTGGCTTTGCCACTGCAATAGTATAATTGATAATGGAGAGACAGCATGAACAAATGTTTCCCTTAAAAAATCATAAATAAATCTGTTAAGAAAAACAACAACAAACAACAACAAACTGTTACACTCTCTAGAGCACATACAAACATTTACTTCATCCACTTCTAACTACTATAAGAAATTATAGTTCAAGTTAAATTAGTTGTTGTTTTGTTTTCCTCAAAATTGTTCTGCCTCCATTCTCATTATCACTTGCTCTCGCCCCTCCCCTTGCATATATCACACCCACTCACTGTTGTTTAATTAACAGCACTGCCTTCAGCCTCAAGACGCTACAAAATTTCTGAGTTTCTCTACTAAACTCATTGAATATACCTTCCCATTCGTGCATACCTGGAGAGAAAGGTTCAAAGTCTGGCAGTGGCAGCACAATGGAAGCTGGACGATCTGGCTGCTGGTCATAGCTTCTTCTCCTAATGACAAACTTGCCGTGTCTTTCTCTGTGCCTGTAAATGCATGAGTCAGGCAACATCAACAAGTATGGTCACCTAAACCGGCTCCATGCTTTACCACAAAGAAGGCAGACCAGAATGATTGGTAATTTTTAATGAGACAGAAAATGAAAACTGTCTAATTTTCTAAAAAAAAATTTTACTTCAAAATCTAGTTTCTTTAACCCAAATTATTATTATTATTATTATTATTATTATAGTGGTTTTTATACTGTTGTATTACTAGAGGAGATGACAAGGATGTGGCTATGAACAGGAGAAATTACCAAGCGAAACCAAACACAGCACACAGCACACAGCACACAGCACACAGAGGCTGTAAACACAATATAAAACACGAACTAGAGTTTTTGTGCTAGAAGGAAGAAAAAAAAGACATTAGTTTTTTCTTTGAGGCACAAACATTAAGAATTGCTGATTTAATCACTACTAAGAGTTGTTGACTCTGGCCACAACTTCTAACTGCATCATGAAACTAGTTAGGAAGCTAGCAATGAAATTATAGCTCTTTCAGCTGATAATGAGATTCACGACTCTGCACAGCTGGGCACATATTGTTTATAACGGACTCACCATAGCTTGACGCCAACAAGGATGACCACAGCCACACACACCAGAGCAATCACCACTGCAACGACGATGCCAGCAATAGCAGAATCAGAAAGGCCACCTCCTAGGAACCAATTAATAAGAATGAACAATAAAACAATAGCAATGCCAAGCTACAGGCAATAACTCACAATGCTAATTGCATTCCATATCAATGAAACCATTTTCTTTATTTTTCTTTTTTTTTTTGTTGAGAATTTTAATTTGATGGTTATACAATTATATACATAGTTTGAATGGGAAAAAAAGCCAAATTCTATGGAACTAACAATTTAGTTTTTAAACATAATTTAGTTTGTATGGAAAGTGCATGGAGTGGGTGGATGGTATTCTTGACCCAATGTTTGATGACCCTTACCTGCAGGCATGAGAGCAACAGCCGAGTCCACGGTTATGATGGACTTCTCTCCCTCTCTGAGAACGCCAGTCAATAGCACGGCTGCAGTCACTTGAAACTCGTATTCCCTACCATCTTGCAATCTGCTGACCACACCCCAACTAGCGTTGCCGGGAAACTCCTCCCTCCCTGTCACACCCACCGGCTGCTGCCGCCTCCTTCTGGTCACCTTGCCTGAAATTGCCTTTTGGTAATAGTCCACCAAATACATTGTGACGTCGCTAGAGTCGATGGGGACCCAAGACACGTTAACGCTCGTAGGGGAGAGTGTCTGAACTTTGACCCCCTTCACACGATCTGCATGGAAACGCATGGGTACATTAGACATGGTAGAATGTATGTCATGCAAACACTGAAACAAGAAACACACCACATGTTAGCAATTTTTTTCCATGCACTATAATCACTACATGGCTTTGAGGAGAAACTGACACTTAGAGAATGATGTATAACTTTATTTCATTACTTACCACAAAGTTTGAATACTACCAGTAAAATTATGGTGGTAGCATAACAATGGTATTGGAGTGTCACAAAATTACCACAATGTATTCCATCTTTATTAAACTCTTTCTCTCTCTTCTACCTTCATACAAACTGTAAAATGTGTGTGCAGCAGGTGTGTGGACACCATCACTCATTCCTTCTGTCAACAAAAAAATGGAGGATCTTAAGACCTTTAGCCAGAGGTTTATTTTTTTATCAAAGTAGAATTATTTCTCGTACCAAATACAAACTGTGGGGAAAATGGGACGTATTGATACAGATATAATTTCGTAAGTTTTGGACTGATTATTGTATCTGTTTTGGATTTTCTAACTAAAAACTTTCAGTATGATGTTAATTCAGCAATAGATTAGTAGTCAAATAAAGTTACATACAGGATAGCTGGAACAGTGCTAAGGGTTATCAGCGTTTTCAATCTACACACTTAAAACTGGTGGGACAAATCTTTGAAATTTCTAAAAATTGAAACCAGCAGTTATACCTCCAAATCATCACTGCTTACATAATCAATACTTGCCCCATAGGAAAGGGGGAAACCCCTAGTGAAGGAAGCAAGCTTTCTCACCCTCCATCCTAACCCAATAAACTGTCTCCATGGATACCATACCTATTGATTTGGTAGCGACCACTACTGCGACCACTTCACCGGCCATGGCTCGCACGACTGCTTGCACTCTGACCTCATAAGTAAGGTTAGGAAGAAGACCCTCCACCTCGAAATGGGTGGCGTCTCTCTCCAGGGAGACTTTGCCCAGAGGGTTTATGCCTTTCCAGAGCTGGTGAGTGATCAAGTACCCGGTGAGGTAGTCCCTGCTGCCGTCACCTGATGGAGGTCCCCATGACAACTGGAGGGAAGTGATGTCTGACTCCACCCCCAGGCCAGTCACTTGGTCGGGGCCTGCAAGGAAAAGGAGAGAGAGAGGGAGGGAGGAGAGGAAGGCAGGAGAAGGAGGGAGTTTGAGAAAGCAAGGAGGGACAAAATTAGAAGGGAAAAAATATTTGGTAAGACTTCATCGGACATAAAAATAAAAAAAAGGGTTGTGGGAGGGGGAGGGGAGGGCAATGGCAGGGAAGAGTGATCGGGTGAACAAAATCATTAGAGGTATTAAAAGTTGTTTGTTGTTGTTGTTGTTGTTATTTTACCTGTTAATATGACAGCCATCATAGTTGAGCTGTAGTTGCTCATTCCCACTGAGCTCTTGGCGGCCACAGCCATCTCATACTCCGTGAAAGGTCTGAGCAAGGAGTTGCTAATAGAGGTGGAGTTGGTGGAGGCATTCACCATGGCCTTCTGCTCACCTATGGCTGCGTTGCCATAGCGCACAATATACTTGTCCACACTTTCCGAGTTGATACTCTTGCAGTCAAGACCCGCCCACGAGATGACCAGAGTCTGAGAATCATAGCTTGTGGCTGACTTTAGTACTGGAGGATCGGGGACTGTGGAGTAAAAAAGAAGTCTAATTGAACATCTAATTGTGATGTCTTGAGTAGCAGCTCCAGACACAGATAATAAGATTTCAGATTAGAGGCCCTTGGATGCATATTTACATTATCCAAACTAAAAGTAGTCTCAAATGTGTCAACACCGTCCCTATGTGTATCATTATTCAAGTAATAGACCAATCAGATTGCTTGCATGTGACTAGCCATGGCTAAACGTCACTGACATACCTGCAGGCAAAGTTCGTTGGTAAACTGGAGCTGAACTCTGTCCATATCCTTGGTTTCCCTTAGTTTGCAGGACGACACTGTAGTTGATGTACTCCTGTAGTCCTGTTAGGAGATATCCAGTAGTGTTGCCCTCATTGACAATTACTCTGCCCCCCAACACTCCCTCGCAGGAGGTGTTCACTGGAGTGTAGGTCACCATGTAACCGAGAACATCGCTTGACAACACCTGGTCCCAACTCAAAGTGAAAGTGGTGGACGTGTGTGAGACTACGGCCACTGATGATGGAGGGGGCGGAGCTGTATCAATCATGGAGAGAAATAGTGTCAATGTTTATGTAAAAACAACAAAGAAAGTTTAGTTTTAACTACTGGACAGAGTAGATTACTACTGGACAGAGTAGATTACTACTGGATCAATTTCAGAAGTAAGCTGAGATACAAGAATCATTTTGAATTTTTTTTATAAATAATTTAAACATTCGTGGAAGGCCGAAACGTTAGAATTATTGCTATCCATGAAAGTTAAGTATTAAAATTGCTATGTATTAACATAATTTTTATGAAAAGCAATAAGAAGACCAGTAAGTCCACGAAATCTCGAATGTTCCCACAATTATACTGGTATGTGAGGAAGTCCCAATCATTAAATCTGACCTACATCTCACACATAACATGTAATTTGATTTCTCTCTTACTTCCCATCTCCATTTTCTCTCTCCCCCCCCCCCCCCCCCCCCCCCC
>WLWD01004651.1_pt1 | contig 17389 bp, 10 predicted proteins | sample 6712731 | NCBI WGS metagenome assembly WLWD01 (sample SAMN12718690, study PRJNA576275) | sponge metagenome | isolation source: marine sponge | host: Mycale hentscheli | place: New Zealand: South Island, Marlborough, Capsize Point | collected 2014-11-01
CATGATTTAATCTCTCCGGAGAGGTCGGTCGCTTCTCGGAGAGGTCGGTCGCTTCTCGGAGAGGTCGTTAATAGAAGTTTTACTGTATGTGGCCAACAAGCGGCACTTAGCATCCAAAAAATGGTGGAGTTTTTTTAAATTGCAACTTAAAGGGTTTACAATGCCACAGTTACCAATTGGAGCAACTTTTTTGTACCTTGAAAAGCAAGCATTTCGTCCAAAGAATTATCATACTTATTGTGGGATTCCGCTCTACTATTAAGAACTTAGCAATAAGTAGTATTTCATTATTGCACACTAGCATCATTAATTTTATTGCATACTACCTTATCTAGTTCCATAGTAGCACATATTTAATACATCCAATAACTGGAGCCATAGCATTTTAGCAATTAACAAGTTGATTAACTTGAATGGTTATATAATTAGAGAAATCAAGGACACTGTCATTGAAATGGATTCCGCTGATTCCAATGAAAGTTCTTCTAAGGAGAACAGTGAGCCACAAAGGAAAGATAATTCTGAAGCTATCGCTAATGAACATACTTCAGAAGTCTTAGAGTCCAGTTCAGAAGTGCATACATCAACAAGGTATACCCCATCTATCAGGTACATGATTATGTATAATTTCCAACAGAGAGTATCTAATTCTTTTAATTGCAAGTTTACTGGTATAAACATAAATTGAAACCATGTGTAGCAGTCTAATATTACCAGTAACAGCAACTTTTTGTGACAAGTATTTCACAAGAATTCTATCAAATTTTGAGCCCAAGTTTAAAGTAAGACTTTCTGAAGATATCTAGGGTATATATTATTATATAATATATACACCCGGTTTTTAATTGTTTACTGCTAACCGTATCTCGCTGGCTCACCAATAAGCAATGTTTTACTAATTACAGTGGTGGTCATTGATAAGGCGTGGTCAAAGATGAAAATTACATTAATCAAAGCTCAATATCTTGTAATTGATAAAACATTATAGCTGCAGAACTGTTTCCTTATTACTTAGTATAATGTAAGCTTTTTGTTGGAAGTGGTGAAAATGGTAAAGTTAAAATAAATTATGCATGTACATGTTTATGTCTTGCTTCTCAGAAAAAAGTTTCAGAAAAGGAGTTCCTTATATTCAGAGGACAAAGATTCCAAATGCATGAGTAATTCAAATAAAAAAGTTGATCATGAAACTAGCAGAGATGACTTCACTTCTGGTTCTTCAAGTAGACGTCACTCTGGTAGCAAACAAAAAAAGATTGTTTTTAAGGACAAAACTTCAAACAGGTACGTCTCCACATTTTTATTGAACAAAGTATATTTAAATGCACTCTCAAATGAAAAAATATCAACATTATTTTCAATAATGAATTTATGACCTACATGTCTATAATTGTAATGTGCTGTAGTGATGAGGTTGTACCAAAAAGTATGAGCACTTGCTATAAGTAAGTTGAATTAAGTTTTTTCGCATACGATTTCATCATTGTGATAAGTTTTCATTTTTAATTAGGCTTAATTATCATTCTTAGAGTGAGTGAGTTATTTTAATATATGTGCAATGCTTAGATTATTTAGTTGTGCTAAAGGGTGGGTTGATGGATAAATTTGTTTGATAGACAATAACTGGTAAAGTAGTATGTGAGCACACACATGAATCTGCCAGAGAAAATGCCAATATGTTATGCAGTTATGTATGTAGTAACTATAGTTATGTTTATTATTTCAATTAAAAGGAAATGGACACCTGCTATGGAGGATATTTTATTAAAAGTAAAAGATCAACTATTAAAAGATATCAAGAACTATTTTAAGAATGAAGATAAAAATATTGTCATGGTATGTGTACCAATTATTATTAGAATTAATGTGTTTAAACCACTTAATTTATTCATTATACCCACTTAGTTTTCAAAATTCTCTCTAAAAAATGTGAAAGCATTAGGCACAGCAGTTACAAGTGGTTTGATTGTTGATGAATATGGGATCCCTTATATAGAATGCCCACTCATTTTACAAATGCCTGCCTGGGAGCCCCTAAATGTTAATTAAACACCTCCCTAATCTTGGGGCTAGAACACCAAGATACATGGTTTCATAAAAAATGGCAATATAATGAAATGTGGAGGAACTATAATAAAAACATTGATGTGTTTACATAAAGCTGAAAATTGAATAAAATTAGTCTTTTGCATATCCTATAGCCTAGAGCCATGGTACAAGTCTGTTGCACCCCTCCATCCGGTCGGTATCGAATTTACACTATCTTTGGGCCTTTGGCCCTCGGTTGTGTAAATTCCATACAAGACTCCACATCGTGATGAATCCTATTCAAACACATGATTACGTAATTTTTTTTATAGATATTGAATCTATGTTGTTGTTTTTGTTCTTGTTTTCACAATGAGGACACAAAAAATCTTTTGAAAAGCATCAATACATTAGTCAATGATGTATTTCTCACGTAGCTAACTGAAACATGGATACTACACGTACTCCATATTGCTTCTTTTTCATAATCTTCATAGCATACACAGCATGTACTAGGTACAGTTATACAATTTGGCTTAGTCGGTTCCTCTTGAACAGATATTGAGCACAAGTGTCATCTATAAGTACGACCCCAGCATTGTTGGATTTTTCGTTCTTCTCTTCTTTCTCCTTCTGTATCTGTTCTTTCTCAGCTATTGTCCTTTCCTTTTCTCGTAGCTTATTTTCTGCCTTGGATGCTAATTCTTCCACTCTCTTAGCCTTATCTTCAGCTATCATTTGTTGATCTTCTAGCCTATGCTGTTTTATTTTCTTTCTCGTTCTTTTCTTTTTCTAATCTCTTCTTCCCCTTGCTGCTTCTAGTTCTGTTCCTGTTCTTGATAATTGCAAAACATTCGGCACTGCTTAGTACAGCAGCTACAGTCATTGCTCTCACTTTGATTACCTGTGATGTTTTTACTCGAGATTTTGGTGTGGCATCTGGTAGAATCAAATATTTTGCCAGTGGACTCACTTTGTTTGATGAAGAGGAATTGCAATGAGGTGAGGTACTACAAAAAGTAGATGCTTAAGAGGTAGATACATCTGTGGCAACTTCAGTTGTAATGTTATTTGGAGTTTTAGTTTGATGCAAAAGCGGCTCGTCCAATGTTTGTAACCGTGCAACAACACTGAACATCATTGTCATCACTTCAGACAAATGAAGGTGAAGTATGTGGCAAAAACATATCAGGAGAAGTCAGAGTTATTTCGTATGCTAATATTTCATCATCACTTTCTCTAACTGGTTACAAGAGCAGACAAATCTTAAAGCGTTGCTAATAATGCCAATTTTCATATTCAGCATATACTAGTGATGTGCTTGAGCACAAATGGCGAGCCTAAAGACTATACTATTTTTATATGAATGATTTTGACTTCTAACACTGAAGCTACTGAAAATAAGGTCTAGTTTTTAAATTTCGCATACATGGTAAAGGGATTTTAGTGCCATAGTAACAACTCTCTGCAACTGCCTGAATTGAAGTAAAATAACAACAACAAAACAATACACGTTATTTAAAAGTTTTCTTTGTGATATTCTTTAGCTAAGTAGTGGTTGTAACACACAATGCTTTGACACAACTGGACATGCACCTACACAGACTTACCTTCGTGGTTAATCTAGTGGACAATGCATTTCCAAGTAAATATTGTTGTGCACGGCTTATAACCATGACAAAGAGCGCATTGACTTACCACCGTCACAAACTCGAATAGAAATGGAAGTCCCTTAAGTTTTCAGGTTTTAACTGCACCCGCAAAAGAATTCAAAACGGTAAACAATTCAATTTCTAGGGTGATACGGGTACTGATCGATAAACCAGAGGATTCTGTTTAGTGCAATTTGGGACGGGGTTGACAAGCTCTCAGCTACGATAAAAAATAAACCAGTGTTATTATTTGTAATTTTAGCCAACAAATATGGAAATACTACTTACACCATTCTTGAGTATTGATAACTTCTGTAGAATCAAATTGAAGTTACTTTGACCATCTGAATTACCTTGAATTCTTGACAACAAGCTCTCACCTACAAAAACAAAAGACAATCAATTATAGCACACAAATACAAAATTACTTTCTTACCTCATTTTCTTGAGCAGTGGTAACTTTTGTAGTACCAAATTTGAGCCAATCTGACTATTTGAATTTACCAGTCACTGTTGACAAGCTCTTAGCTACAAAAATGAAAGGCCAGAGTTCATTTTGCATATTTAGCTAACAAATATGGAATTACGTACTTACCTCAGCTTCCCTCGAGAAGTAGTAGCTTCCTTAGCATTAATACTACGGCATTCTGACTACCAACGACTCCTGACCAACAACCGGCACTCCGTATCCCCCCATAAAGCAGCGAAGTTTTGAAATTAAGTCTGGAAAAGGGTCTTCAATGCCATAGTAACCAGGCGAATCAACTTTTTGTTTCTTGAAAAGCAAGCGTTTTCGCCTGAATTTGCTCACACTTCTGCGCTTAAGTATAATGTAAGGCTTGCTTAATGCTGTAGTTTCAGAATAAACTGGGGTCAAGCCTAAAAAGCCTTGTTTTTTGGAGTAAAAAGTTTCCCGCGCGCGCGTTAAAAGGGCATACGTACCATCCATACATACATACATATATATAACATATACCCGATTTTGCATTATCCACCCCTAATAGTATCTCGCTCGCTTCGCTCGCTCGATAATAAATAAACTGACATCCCCGATTTTCGATTGTGTTACCCCTGTAAGTGTCTCGCTCGCTGCGCTCGCTCGCCAATAAGCCTGTTACGTTACTAGTGATGTGCTTGAGCACAAATGGCGAGCGAGCTAAAGACTATACTATTAAGATTTTGACTTCTAACACTGAAGCTACTGAAAATAAGGTCCAGTTTTGTAATTTAGCATACAGGGTAAAGGGATTTCAGTGCCATAGTAACAACTCTCTGCAACTGCTTGGAAGGAAAAAAAACAAAAAAAAACAATACACGTTATTTAAAAGTTTTCTTTGTGATATTCTTTAGCTAAGTAGTGGTTATAACACACAATGCTTTGACACAACTGGACATGCACCTACACAGACTTACCCAATGTATTTTCAAGTAAATACTGTTGCGCACGGCTTATAACCGTGACGAAGAGCGCATTGACTTACCACCGCCACTAACTCGAATAGAAATGGAAGTCCCTTAAGTTTTCAAGTTGTAACTGCACCCGCAAAAGAATTCAAAACGGCAAACAATTCAATTTCTAGGGTGATACGGGTACTGATCGATAAACGGAGAATTCTGTTTAGTGCAATTTGGGACTGGGTCGACAGCCGAACTAACACAAAAACGCGAGGGTCAAAGTACAAAAATGCCTTACGTACGTCCATACATATATACAAACTAGTGGTGTGCTTGAGCACAAATGGCGAGCGAGCCTAAAGACTATACTATTTTTATATGAATGATTTTGACTTCTAACACTGAAGCTACTGAAAATAAGGTCCAGTTTTTATTTAATTTAGCATACAGGGTAAAGGGATTTCAGTGCCATAGTAACTAACTCTCTGCAACTGCTTGAATTGAAGGGAAAAAACAACAACAAAACAATATACGTTATTTAAAAGTTTTCTTTGTGATATTCTTTAGCTAAGTAGTGGTTGTAACACACAATGCTTTGACACAACTGGACATGCACCTACACAGATTTACTTTCGCAGTAGTCTAGTGGACAATGTATTTTCAAGTAAATACTGTTGCGCACGGCTTATAACCATGACAAAGAGCGCATTGACTTACCACCGCCACTAACTCGAATAGAAATGGAAGTCCCAAGTTTTAACTGCACCCGCAAAAGAATTCAAAACTGTAAACAATTCAATTTCTAGGGTGATACGGGTACTGATCGATAAACCAGAGGATTCTGTTTAGTGCAATTTGGGACGGGGTCGAACGCCGAGCGAACACAAAAATACGGAGGGTCAAAGTACAAAATGACATACATACGTCCATATATATAAATAAACAAACATCCCCGATTTTCAATTGTGTTACCCCTGTAAGTGTCTCGCTCGCTACGCTCGCTCGCCAATAATAATGCAATGATTGGTTGTAAGATTGCACAGTTGTTTAAGTAGTGACAATGTTAAGATTTTTACTTATGTTTTGTGATTTCAATTTAGGCATGTTGTACGCAGTACTACGACAATGCACTCTCTATACTGAAATCTTTTGACACTGATGAGGCTACAGTTATTAAAAAAAGTTTGAAGGAATTAAAACAGGTTAAGTGCTATATTTTATTCCATTTATATATTATTACAAACACTTTCATATAAATACTTGATTACAGTGATAAACGAACAGGTCATATTTTTCTATTTTTAAAATATCAAGTATTAAATATTATTTTGTAGAACCTAGTCACTTATCAGTTATTTATGTATTGTAAAATTTTGAGATAGAATGGTTACTCATTCTATGGCTGTTCAGCTGTAGTAGTGCACTTCACTAGAGGCATATCTTTAGATATACAGTATGTTTGTGATACTAATAAAATAATAGGCCTTCCTCATATTATGGTATTCCAGTTTCAAAATATATCTTGTAAAGGAGTACTAATAAATAACTATTTGGATAAACTACTATTAATTATGCTTTTTTATGGTTGAAACAATAGAAAGTAAGACTGCTACACTTTTCTGCTTCAATGTGATGGGATGACCAAATCTAGGCAGTGTGAAGTGACATGTGGAAATAGAAGTTAAAAATTGGTTCTGTTAACTGTGAATGTTATAAGTATCAGTGGATGCTCACGTTATTCCATCACTTTTGTAATATTTGGTCTAGCTTGTACATTAAGAGTACATGAGAGGCTATCTCATAGATGTCAAATTCATAACTTGCCCTCATACAAAAGTCAGATATAATATATATATATATATATATATATATTTATTGCAGCTTTGATATTTTTACTTGAATATTTCCTCATCACGCGAGCGTTCTGTATTCTCCCATATTGTACGGTTTATATTGTACGCTACTTGTAGCGCGCGCGTTGCGAGTAAAATCAATGAAAATTGTATTGTAACCGGTTGAGAAAAATTTCAAAGAAGCAATAAATCACTTATCACACTCGTCGTACAATATGGGAATGATATTTTACTCTCACGCCACATTTTCACTCGCCTTTGGCTCGTGAAAATATTTTGCGTGCTCGTAAAATATTTTCCCATATTGTACTCTGACTCGTGCTATAAGTATTATATATATTCCACCCTAGATAACTTCACAATGATATTTTTGGGTACATGACCCATGAAATAACTCACAATATTTCAGGCTGTTATTTCATGCTGTACTGAGCAAGCTCATTACCCTTGCAGTTATAGCAACCAGCCAAACTTTTCAATTTTCTTGGGTTTTTACAGCTACCTTCCTCCTGTGTACCAGCTGCTCTACAGGGTTAGAACAGCTGCTAAAATATCAGCTGGGGTGTGGGTAGCCCCTACAATCAACTTTATACTGTGAGTTACCCTTCCTATAGTACTAACTATGGTAGTGAAGATATCTAGTGTGGAATAAACCACTTATTACACTTGTCAGAGTGTTATGGCAAGATGTTTCACTCTCTGGCTTTATTTTCACTCCGCCTCAGGCTCTTGAAATTAAATTAGCCTGCTCTTGAAATATCTAACCATATCACACTCTGACTCATGTAATAAGTATTATATTATATATATATAAGTGTGTGTGTGCTTTGATATACACCATTAGCTCTATTCTGTACACTCTGAATAGTTTTTTGTCACTTATCATGTTAGCTAATAACATGAAATTGTATTATTTCTCTAGATAATAAAAGACTGGGAAAGTTATTCCAACAGTGTTGAACAAATGACGGCTCATCTTGACGAAATTATCATACTACTTGCCGGAGTTACTAATTGTTCAAGTCCAGCAACAAACAGACCAGAACAATAATATGAAACTCATCATGTTAATTGATCATGCAATTTATACACACTACATAAGGGCTGCCACAGCCATATGTTTTTTGTTCACTTGCTGTTCAGTTGTCATTGCTCACTTGCTGTTCAGTTGGTATTAAAGAAAAAAAAGGTTGAATTGAAACTTTTTTCTGTGTGAAGAGCACTGGTCCTTCGGCAAAGCTAACAAAGACACCATATGCAGTCTCTGACATAAAATAAAGTTTCAGAACAGTACACTAATATTTGATAGCTGAACATATTAAACTATTACTAACCTATTTCGTTATACTATGACTAATAGTTGATTCTTTTGAAAATATTGTGTTATCCTCTAGAACATGCATAATTGAATACATATATATTACACACTTCGCTACATACTTGTAATCTCCTGGGAGGTTTGTTATGGGTTGGGATCAGTCGTGCTGCACCACCAAGGGATAGTATAGCAAAGTTCTGCATTGCTGATTTGCCACTTAGGCTAAGTTAATCTATTCATGTCCAAGTAAAACTATACACTACCAAATTAAAGATGGTGAATGATGTAATAGCATAGGTAAAATAAATTTTATATTCCATTTTTTTAAAGTACCTGTGCTACATGTATGTTTTATTATGAATTTATTATTTTATTTGTTCCTTTTTAATAATAATAATAAATTTTATATAGTTTTAGCAGGAGTTGTAGTTGATAATAATCATTAGTGGGAATAAGGATGATTTGTTTCAGATAAGGTTTGAGGTAGCTACTGGAGGTGAGCTGCGACTTCGGTGGTTGCTGAATTTAGAACATTTAGCATGTTGTTGTTTTTTTTTTTGTTTTTTTTTATTGTTCTCTTAGCAATGTAAGCACCATCCATACTCCTCTATCCAGTTTTGCTCATCAATGGTATTTTGGAACAATCTTACCTTCAGATTGTCACTCAAAAAACACTGATTGCCCATGGATTGTCACAGAAGCTTTAAAGGGTAACTGCAGTGGAAAAAAATTCTGCAAATATCATGAAAAGTACTCTCATACCATGTATAAGCATGGCCCAAAACAATTTAACTCAAAACTGAATGTGGTTGCTCCACAATGGCACCAATCTTTACAGCTGTTTTGCTTCCTTAAATTTACTTCCTATTGTGAGTGGGGCTTTCTGATGATGCAAAATGGCTTCCTGTCCAGACTTTTAGGCTTGAACTATGAATTCTGACAGTACAAAGTGACCCTGGCAGCTACAGGTGTAATAGAGTAATTTCAGCAGCCATAGCTGTTGAATTGGAATATAAATCATCCTATTGTAATATGGAAGAACCTGTGATCATGAAGTTAATCCATTTAGCTAACTATGTATGAACCAGTAGAGACTAAAGCAGCATTGTAGCAGATAGCTAGTGATTTTGATAATGGTGCTTTACCTAGTATCGGTGAGCTATCACACAGTATAATTCCACACTAGACTATAACTGCCACATATCTCTTATGCAGAGACTTCCAAGACATCAGTGTATCTACCCTTCTTATATTTGAGGTAAAGTAATGACCACCATAATTTATTTCTCACCATCTTTAGTCACCAATTGTTGTTGTTACTGTTGTAGTAGTAGTGGATTGATGTTAGTACTAAACAAATGAACAAAAAAATAACCTAACTTTTGTTTTTTGACAAAAAGAGCTGTTTGGTTAGTCAGCCATAATTTTATAGTACTGCAGTATATCATCAAAGAATGCCTTAGGGAACATTCTCATTGGCACATAAAATTGTATTTCTAATTTCTGTTACAGTTCAAGAAGGAAACCCAACCGGAATATTTGTCAGCCCCAGAGCTGAAGCAAGTTGATAAACTGAATGACTCAGTTATCTATAGCTTACTAATTCATAGCTCTTTCTCTCCATAGAGCTGTTTGTAGCTCTAATAAGATATTAGCAGAGTCTCTAGCGGCCCTTATTTGGCTGGGACTCACATGATATCCTTGCATCTATCCTAATGTATGCCCAACTAATCCTTCTGTCCAGCATTTAGAATAATGCTAAGTCAGCTAATCTATCATTGTGATTCTACCAACACAATAGAAAGAGCTTGTTCTTTTGGTAGGCAGAGGTATTTTTTGAAATTACTGCCAGTTAAATCTCTAGCCAGCTAATTATTGTAATTATTTGTCATTCCTGTCGAGAGGTCGAGTTAAGTAGTAATTACATACATATTGACTGTTCAAACAGAGAAAAACTGCTGGAATTTTTGCAAGACTTATATTAAAAAGAAAACTTCTTTATTATTTTAATAATCCTGTAAGTTCTGTTTCCTGTAAAAATAAGTCAGCTCTAGTAGTTGAGTTATTCAAATATAACATGCATTAAGTGCATTTAATCAACAACAATCTATATAAATTTAATTCAAATTTTTAAATACAACTACGTCTCCCTCAATATCCCTATCAATGCCTGAAACCTGTCCTTATGAAATAAGGAAAAAATGAAGAAAATGTCCCTACCAACCGTTTGTTTAGGTTGGAACTATGTGCTTGAGCAGCCAAGGTTCCAAATAGATGCCTTGACACCCAGGATGAATAATTATAAATCTTCATCTGCCGATGCTGTATTTGATGTCTAAGAAATTTCTGCGCAGCAAATAAATTCTGTTGCAGTGAGCATTATTACACAATTACCAAGTCAATGCCTCAAAATGACTAGCAATTAAAATCTAGTCAGAAATTATTTTGATTGGTCCTGAATGAGCAAGAACAATACATCAAGTTGTGTGTGATTCAATGAGCAACCCACCCTATAACCTCAGAAATGGAAGAGGAAGGAGAGAAGTGAACAAGAGCTATAGACTAAGATATCGGAACCTCCACTAATTCATTTTTTAGTTTTGTTAATGGTGTCTCCACCTGTCAGTGGAGGTTGGCTGGGTCTTCGGTCTGTGTCGGCCTCTACGGACCCGGAGGCCCGGCCTTTTAATCCCTAACTATGGTATATTGATGTATTGTTCATGGTCATTGTGATCCAATCAACACTAATCAACTCACCACACTTTCCCACACCTCATCCTGAACTGTTCCCATATAATGTGTCTGTACAATCTCTTTGAGTTTTTAAGTACTAGAAGGCCACTCAAAGGCCAAGTGCGTATGAATTTGAAACTAATCCTGACAAGTCAATTCGACGAGTTTTGAATAACACTAAGAAAGCAAAACGCCTAGAGCGATTGAAGTTTTTAATTTCAGTTGCTATGTAGAAGAACTAGTGAGCCGAAGTTTATGAAATATAAAAACACCAAATTACTACTTCAAGTGAGTTAACTTAGCTAAATTAGTTCAAATATTATATGACATATAATTACTATAATATGAAGTTACTATAAATGAAATGAAGTTGACAGATTTTATTTTTTTCTCTTTTTTCAAGGCTCAGTTTCAGAATGGCTATGCCATAGAAGAAAGCAGTCTTCAGTTTCACCAGTGTGGCAGAGCCAAACTCTACATTCCATACAAAGCCATGGCGTGTCGTGTCTCTTCCTGTTCTTCAAACACAGAGAACACTTTCCTCTCTTCTTCCATGACCCAGTGACATTTTCAAATTTGCGAGGAAAATGTTGAATTGCAAGTCGAGGAAGGTAATGTCCACCAAATCGTCCAGCTTTTTGTCGAGAGCAATAATCCTCAGTTAGCTGGAGTGCTAATTTCTCACGAAAGGATTTGATGTTATGCTTTTTCCCAGGATTGTTCAAAATATAAGAGTTGGTAACAGCAACTCCAAAAAGAAAGTGTCCAATGTACTTGTACTTCGACTCTTGAAGTTACATTGGTAGTAGCCCCGTAGCTGATCTCCTCGATCTACACCACCCATATACTTATTGTATTCTACAACTGCTACAGGACACGAGACTTCTAAATGACTTCCATCGTTCTGACAACGAAGAACAGTGCCATCCTTAGATGTATCACAGCCTGTTGCCATGACATTCACCATTTTTCTATCCAACCATGCAGATGCTGTGATGTGATCTGATTGAACTGTGAGATTATCACCCCTGATATATATATATATATATATAATTGATAGTGAAAAAAAGTTTATAAAAATATTACTAATCACTTACCGCCTTTCAGCTTTGGATTCTGTCCTTTCGAGCTGTACCACACCCATAAGTGCCACGGGACTCCAAATCGCACAAAAGCTGCTTGGATGTAAAGAAATTATTGAAGTATGAATAATGATGCCACTTTCCATGAAAATCTTGGGATAAATCCTTTGCCACACGTGCTCCAAGACCACGCTCTGCACTAGTCTGGTGACCAGTATAAACTTGAAGTCTACAAAAATATCCATTTGTGCTATCAGCAAGTACCCACACCTTTAGCCCTCTCTTTATGGGCTTTTTGGGAATGTATTGCTTCAAACTTGATCTACCCTGAAATTTTGTCATAGCTTCATCTATTGCTAGATGCTTATATGGCTTGTACAAAGTGGCACAACGAGATTGGATCTGTTCAAGCAACGGTCGAATTTTCCCCAAATGATCATATCCAGCAGATCATCTTAAAGCTAACTTAGAGTTATCTGAGGTGGAGGTAACGACTGATTTCTCTATATCACCTTCGTGAAATCTTGTCAGCTACTGGGGAATAATGATAAACTTGAGATGGCTTCCAGTAATCATCCACAGATGGAAGCTTATTCAAACCCATGAGTATCTGAACCGAGGAAAGTCATTAAGTCAGCTACATCAATAGGATTCCATTCATCATACTCTTCAGAAGTCATGATCTGTTTAGCATATCTACTTGATTCCAATTCAATATGCTTGAGAGACTCAGGTGTAAAAAACAGGAGAAAAATATCTAGTGGTGTCTCAGGAATCTCGACAGTTGGACCAACTTCTGAACAAAAATCCTCTATTTGGTTAGAAGTGACTTTATCAGACCAATGTGTCTCAAACGATGATGTCTTTCTATAGGGCCATTACAAGTGACTGTAGATGCCTCATCGCTTTCTGTAAGCCTTGTCTCAATTTCTTCAACTATCTGATTCACATTCAGTTATATACATATACGCCATTTATAAGCTATTTAAAAAAATGTATTTACTGCCTCCTTTACCTTCTACCTCATCTGCTTCATATTCTATTTTACATCTATATAACCAAATTTATATGCTATTTTATTTTATATATTGTATTACTACCGCCTGTATTTTCCATCTCTTCCTGTAGCCACTCGAATTCTTCATCACTACCATCTACTAATGGCTCATTAGGGTCAACATAATCAGGTTCATCATTGTCAACAACAAATGAAAGCACCTCTTCTGTGGAGAAAACCCTTGAGGCCATTTTATTACCTTAGTTTATTAAAAAAAATTATCATTATAATTTATACACATTTGTGATTATTACTGTATTTTCAACTGTTAAAATCTAAAAAAAAATTATATGAAAACCCACCTTACTGATATGTTGATAAGATAGTGGCAGGACTGTAGAAACCACAGGAATCTGGAAAACAACTCAGCAAGGCTCTGGAGAGCAGCTATATACTAAAGTAACTACCCACTTTCTTGTACGCAAAATTGTGTATTTGGCAATCACTGCATAAACTTTAAGTGATACGCAATTTTGCTTATTTGGCCGGTAATCTATTAAGGTAGACACCTGGGGCGACCCCAGTAGAGCCTGTGCTCTACACCTTTGAAAAATTTTTAATATCTAATTATGGTATATTGATGTATAGTTCATGCTCATTCAGGCCCAATCAACACTAATAATCTCACCACACCTTCCCACATCTCACAGCTATTCCCATATAATGTGTCTGTACCATCTCTTTTAGTTTACCTCACCAGAAGCCCACTCAAAGGTCGAGGGCATTATGAGTTTGAAACTAACCCTGACAAGTCTTGAATAGCACTGGTTAAGGTTAGGCACCTGGGTTGGCCCCAGTAAAGTGTGTGCTCTACACCTTAAAAAAAAATAAATAAATAAATAAATAAATAAGAAACTGTGGTAGCTTTCCAGAATCATAGATGAAGCACATTTATCAGAATCACTAGCTGTCTCCTACAAATTTGCTGTTTTTGTCGGTACTGGTTCATACATGGATAAACTTCATGACACAAGTTCTTCCATATTATTTTTTTAAAGGGTGATTTATAATCCAACTAAACAGCTGTGTCTGCTGGAATTACTCATTGCTGCTATGGCTGCCAGGGTCACTCTTTATGCTATCAAAATTCATAGTTCTAGCCCCTAAAAAGCCTGGATAGGAAACCCCTTTCACATGCTAGTCACAAAGCAGGAAGTAAATATAAGGAAGCACAATAACTGTAAAGAATGGTGCCGCCGTTGTGAAGCAACCACTCAGTTTTGAGTTATATAATTTTGTGCCATGTTTATACCTGATATGAAAGCACTTTTCATATTTGCAGAATTTTTTTTTCTACCATGTCACTCTTTTGCAGCTAGCTTAATTGTTTACCCATCATCTATTGAACGATTATGAATCAAGACTTCCAGGCTCAATTACAACTGTCTACATGTGCTCCTTTTTTTGGACCTTTTCTTGCCTTTGTAGTCCAATAGTTGAGCCTCCTCCTGTTTCTTTTTTGACATAATTATGATGAAAATGAAATCAAATAGAAACATATCTTGCGGTATTAACTTGAAGTAACTTGAACTAGATACTTCCAACTAAGTTGCAGATGAACATATGGGAATCTGTGCTGATACATGAATTAGTCCTAATTGGAGTAGAAATACATGTATAACACACAACTATTCTCATCCTTGACGAGACAGAGCATCTGGAAAGACATTGTCTTTTCCTTATTGGTATACAACATCAAATGAAAAGTACAGTAGTATGAGGCACCACAGCAAAGCTGAGAATTGAGACTTGTAGAAATGAGCAGACCATTCAGAGTATGATGATTTGTCATTGTCACTGGAAAAAAATATCCAGATTTCCTGTACTATTGATACTTCTGGAAATGTATAGGATAGATAGCTGTCATCTTTCCTGCTCACATTGTACACCATCCGTACCATGTATCCCGGCTTCAATCTGCACTATTCCTATACTTACTGGAAACTTCATAAACTCTAGACTTGTACTGTATCACAGCACTCCATTTATCATGCGCCTGTCCTTGACCTCCTGATAATTCATTTTACCCATTACTAATCCTAGATAAGTACAGTCCATATAACATGCACCATGGCAGGTACTCTAGAACATGCAATGTTGCCCAGGATATGCTCTGTACTAATGACACTCCACCTTACCTTGCACGCCCTTGACCCCCTGATAGTTCTTTTGCTTATCACTAATCCACTCATAAAACATGCACCTGGCAGTACCCTAGAACATACAATGTTGCCCAGGATCTGCACTGTACTATGACTCTCCATCCTCCCTGCCCTCATGATAATTCATTTTGCCTGTACAATTCTCCAGGATTAGCGCTGGGAACAATCTAGTACATGTATAGTCAAATACCTATAATCAGTATGTTCTGTCACCCGCTTCAGGAATGTACGCCCGTAATGGTAAGGTAAATAAAAGGAATGCTCGCCGTAAATCTATGGGATTAGATGCCAATTAAACTCCGCCCAATTCTGCCTTGGCTTTTTAAATTGTAGTTTGAAGCCAGCTGATGTCAGGAGAAGCCATAAGTATGGCCACCAGCAGTGACATGGCTGAGAATGATTGCTGTACTCTTGAGAGCAATGAAGGGTCTTCCAGTGAAGAAAGTGTGAGGGAAATTGAAACTGATAGTAGGGCTGGAAATACCCGAAGACATAGTCCAGCTCAGTTGGCCACACCTAATGTTTATTTTAAGTTTGGTATGGTTGGTGTGGGAAAAAACTATTTGGCATTGATTACTGCAGCTGCAAGAGACAGCAGTTTGTCCGAGAAGAAAATTAAGGTAAATTTGTCCTTTTTGGGCCAACAAACTTCAACTAACTTTTTTTGCCCATTATTCCTATAGATAAATTCCGCCTTACGAAATTTTCAAAATTGTTGCTGTATTGAGTACAAAATTTTTGGTTGATCAGATAAGAAAATTAGTGACGCATAAGCACATCGGATTATATAATGGGGGAAACACTTGTCTTACCTGTATACAATTGATTGTTTAAAATAATCAAAATCCCTGTCTCTCTCATCTATTTTTCTGTCCATTCAGTCCATTCCCGCCTTTCTTGTTTTATGTATTATTCTCTTTTGCTCCATTGCTTCCATTACTAGATTTGTTGTTGGGTTTTTTGTTTTCCATCTTTCATTTTTTAGAGTGGTAGAGAAAACGAACTATGAAATTATTCATATAGATTCTCTTCAGTTCCTCTATACTCTTGCTTCCAGTTCTATTATTGTCACATGATTTTTTTTGTCCTTGTCAAAGGCTATATGATTTGTTGTTTCTCCGGCAATTTCCAAGGGAAGTAGATTTATTTTGTTTTGTTTTTATTTCAGCAATTTTTCAGAGCAACATATTTATTCCTATAACCAAATTGCTATCATAAATAATTGGACAATTATGTTATAGCTCTTAGGTTCCATGTTCACCTTGATTCCTCTTGTTCTTGGTTTACCATTCAGCTTTTTGCTTTACTCCCATTGCATACTCTGCTTAATTTTATACCTGTGTTCCTCCATTTTCACTTTTAGCTATATAGCTATCACCTTGCCATGTATTTGCACCCATTATCAGGTGCATTGTCATCTGTCACTGCTGCAATTTTTAAAAATTAAATTAAACTACTCTGCCCACATGCTGTAAATTTTTGGTTTGAAATCTGGATAGTAATGTGAATGAAAATAAGGATGCTAAAAATTATACTGTTTTGGTTTATTCAAATTACTTCATAAACATATAGTGTAGTGTGGTTTTGCAGAATGCTTGGAATGAAGATTTGAATTTCTGGGGCTTAACTAAAATCGAGCTTTTTTCTCTCTTCTATGTTTTATAGCTTGACCTTTCTCTAAATAGCACTTCTCTGTATAGTTAATCCTGAAAGTGACAGATAATGCTTAAGTTCTCTGTCTGATTCTTTCAAGTAAAGAGAGCTGCCACATACACAGCTATGATAAAAGTCTAAGTTTTTGTCGTGTTTTCAATAGGATGACATCAAGTAGTGGTGGGGATTGACAGAAACATTTTCCTATGCATATCGCTAACTGTATTTTTTTGTTAATTGAGAAATGTAAACTTGTATAAAATTGGTCCAAACTATTACTGGACTATAATTTATTTAAAATTAAAACTACCTGAAAATGGTATTCATTCTGATAAAGAAGTTTGGACATGCAGCTCAAAAATCCTAGCATGGAGAACATGGCTATTTGGATTTTAAGAGTATAAAGTATGTTTTCCTATAATAATTCCTCCATTCACTTGCCATAAGTTAACACTT
>WLWD01005734.1_pt1 | contig 17386 bp, 11 predicted proteins | sample 6712731 | NCBI WGS metagenome assembly WLWD01 (sample SAMN12718690, study PRJNA576275) | sponge metagenome | isolation source: marine sponge | host: Mycale hentscheli | place: New Zealand: South Island, Marlborough, Capsize Point | collected 2014-11-01
CCACTCCGAGTCAATCTATTCTAAAAATCGCCGAACAGAATTTGTAGTCGGGCTACAGTCTAACTAGACCGTATTCGGAAAGGCAAATTGCTCAATTTTGGCCGTGCCATTTTGGCGCAATTTGTTGATTTTAATGTCGGTGAAACATGGGTCTGACATAATCGTTGCCGATTCGCCAGCTTTTCTGCGAGCAACTTGTCGTTGAGACCCAAAAATAGTAATCAACCTCCTGCATAGCAGGAGGCATTAGGATTCCCCCTCGAAGGGGGACGTTACGTAGAAAAAGCCCCGCTGGGGCTGTATTGCCGTTATTAGAATTCTAAGTTTGGTTGATCGTTATCTAACTTTTCTTGATTCCTCATGTATTCTCTTATTGCCTCCTCATTCATACCAACAGTGCTCACACAGTATCCGCGAGCCCAAAAATGCAGCCCTGTCATACGACGGATATTTAACAGTTCCCGGTGAATGCGGACTGCACTTTTTCCCTTCACAAAACCGATCACACTAGAAACACTAAACTTAGGCGGGATACTCAAACACATATGAACATGGTCTGGCATCAAGTGCCCTTCCAGTAATTCTACTTCACGCTGACGACATAGTTCCCTCAACATGTCACCCATACGACTTCTTAATTTACCATACAATTTCTTCTTACGATATTTCGGCACAAATACCACATGGTACTTGCACTCCCATTTCACATGTGATAATCTCTTCCAGTCATGCATCTGTTCTTCCTCCATTTTGGCCAACGGGGCTTTCTTGGAGGAAGAACTTTACTCGATTTACATTACATCAAAAGCCACGGACCGGTCGAACCTATACGAGTCCTCCGCCAGAGGCGGAGGTTTACTAAGAAAATTATTTTTGAACACAGGACTCCCGGTTGAAGCCCTTTGGTGTTTTTTTTACTTCACTATTTTGTAGGGATCGTCCTAAGCCACTCGCCGCAGTTTTGCTTCAGCTTCTTTTTGACGGAGCTTACGAATATAGCCCCATCCGACAAAAATTATACGCAATGACTTTCTCAAGCAATTCAGCGCGAACTTCCTCAAGACCGCGTCGTCGAAAACGCTTCAGGCCAAACACATATTTAAGTGCAAACATGAGCGATTCAACAGCTGAACGATTGCGACGAGCCTCAAGATAGGCTGGACTATCCCAATCTGACTCGGGCGTAATCCGTTTCCCTTTTGAGCCGCTTATACTCACAGTGGCTACCCCTCTTTCTTTTGCGTCCTCTAAATTTGACTTTGATGAATAACCGTCATCAACGCTCACTAAAGAAGGCGCCGCCTTGGTGTTCTCAATGGCGAAATCAAGTACAGGGATAAATTCTTTCGCGTCGGCGGCATTCCCTTTGGGAACCTTACAAACAGGGATAAAACCATTGCCGCTTCGACCGAGTTGTGGTTTATATCCTATTTCTGCGGGCCGAGGACCTTTCTTTATATAAGCTGCATCTTCATCTGAAATGCTCAAAACCTTCTCCGCAGAAGGAAGATGGACATCATTCATTACCCGATTCTCCGAGTAAAAAAGAACATGATATCCATCTGCAAGATCCTCGTCTATTTGCTTAAAAATGGCATCGAGCATTTCTCGACGACTTGGCTTCATATCGAGTTTTGCGCTCCGTTCTTTCATTTCTCCAAGTTCCCTTTTCAGATAACTCAGCGCTTTGTAGGCTGTCTTTAAAAATTTCCGATAGAACTTCTTTATCCTCTTTTTACTATTCGCTTTTCCGGCAATGGAATTGATCTTGAACAGCAGCGTTTGCAAAGACGAAATCCAGCTTGCCATCCACCATGCCCGGAGTGACGGACCGCCATACTTCGAAAGTTTGCCACCCAGACTAAACAGACGCTCAATAAGCTTGAGCAGAATACCCGCATCGGTCGGCCACTCTACGTTTCCTTCCACGGACGTACTGTCGAATGTCAGCTCCTTGAAATCGTCTAGGCCCTCACTGAGAATTAGCCCTCACTGAGCACGGTGAATTTGTTCTCGTGTTTCATTAGACGCCGCATTTACATTCTCAACAATCGTTGTGATCCCGGGAAGAAGCAGATCACGTTTTTGCAAGTAGTCTAAAATTGTGACCGAATCCCGTAAGCGTTCAATTGATGATAAACTGCTTAAGGTATGGAAGTCGCCTCGCAGGACAAGAAAAATCAACACCAGTTCGGCTTCCATTCGCGGACGACCCACTTGTAAATAAAGGGATGGAGCTTCCGTTTGTTCCACTTCACTCAAAATTTCTGGAAGGGCCTCGAATTTTGATTCAAAATAGGCTTTATCTTTTTGCCGTAACTCTTTTTTCTTTATCGCTACTGCATCTTGATCCTTTCGAATGCTATCGCGAATTTCCGGATGTCTACGGCTCATTTCCAGAACCTCAGACAAGAGCTCTTTCAAGTTCGTATCCGGAACCGGCAAGAATAGGTTGCTGCTGCACACCGAGTCATTTGGAATTTGCTTGATCATTGTTGCCTCCATGGTAAATTAAATTAGATTTTAAATTATTGCAAGATAACACGTTACGCAATTTATTCAAGCCCAATTCCATGAAGAATATAGAAATTTTATACTCAAAATGCCCTTTTCGAATGGGCTCTAACTAATAGCAGTTATACTGCAGGCAATAGTTTTTCCGATCCCGCTGTGCGGGGCCGGAATTTTATGGCAACCTGTCTAAAACCTAACCGCGTTCGGCATAATTCAAATCAATACGAATCAATAAATCATACTATGATTTGCAGACATTGCGACCAAAGAGTTCAGATTCCTGACGAAGAATTAGGGAGAATATTCAGTTGTCCGAATTGCAGCAAGCTAAGCGTCATTTTAACAAACGAAAATGAGCCGATTTTTCTTGGTGAATATGAAATTCTCGCTGAAGTAGGCGAAGGCGCAAATGCTATAGTATTCAAAGCAAATAAACCAAATACAGGCGAAATTGTTGCGTTAAAACTGTTTCATGCAGGCATCAATTCCGATAGCTTGTCAAAACGTGAATTTCTAAGAGAAGTCGAGTTTTCGATTGAGCTGGAACACCAAAATATCGTCAAAACAATCAAGGGAAATGAAATTGATGGCATATTAGTGTTAGAACTTGAATTTATTGATGGTATAAATTTGGCGCAATACCTGGAAAGCTATGGTGCAATGGACCAAGGCGCAATGCTGAATGTTGGAACCAATGTTTCGTGTGCACTTGATTACGTATGGTCAAACTATCTTGCCATTCACCGAGATATTAAACCACAGAATATCATGGTCGATAACCAAGGAAATGTAAAGGTGCTTGATTTTGGGATGGTTACTGCTCATGAAAATGCGGCAGTTGATATAAGTTCGGTAGAAGGAACACCATATTACCTGAGTCCAGAATGCATTACGGAAGGAGCGTATCAGGATAATCGTTCTGATATTTATTCTCTGGGCGCTACCTTATACCACATGATAACAGATGTTCCACCATTTGATTATGATTCGCTCATGGATGTTGTTAATGCCCGATTGGAGGAAGATCCTCCTGATATTAGAGATATCATTCTAGATAAGCTCGGCGTAAGTCCTTCGGGTACGAATTGGATCAAGTTTGAATAAATGCGCATCCAGTATAAATGAAAATCGTGGGCGAAGTCCTTCTGCCAATTTTATCTATTAAAATTACTACCGTAATTTCCGTTTTCCCATTAGTTTTTTCCTCCGAAGGACTAGCGTATTTTTATCTTCCAGCAACCATTCAAATTCTTCACCTTTCACCAATTCCATTGCATCAACAAGAACTACCGGCACAGTGACAAAGAAGGTGTTATTTGTCGGGCGACTTACTTTCTGTAACTTAACCTTATATCCCATTATTTCTCCTATTTCGAACAAATTTCGATTTTTCAACTTGGTATAGATTATAAAATATATTAATGTCATGAGAATTCAATCTTTGAAAGGAGTGAAAATGACCAGATTACAACAATGCACGCGAGGAATCCCTCCCTCCCTTGAGGCTGAACCCGGATTTTCATCAAATCCTTGTTCGTCTGAACAGCAAGGCCACAGTCAGCAAAAATATATTTATCCGCAGCCGTATGCTTTTACACATTCATAACAAACCGATCAATTTTTCTCAGTTTGGCCGAGAATTGAATCATGACCCTGATACTATCAGCAAATGGCACTACAGATGCTCTGACGCCAATTATCAGTGGACCGAACTGGTCAGAAACACTATTGAAGAACCCGGTCATGCCGGAGAGTTGCTGCGCAAAGAACGTCTGGCCGAACAGCTCCTTAGTGATTCCCCTCGTAGCGGCGCCCCTGCGACCTACTCGGCAGAACAATATACGCTGATTGTTTCTCTGCCCTTATGCCCCCATCTGAATACGATCGACCGATCACGCATTGGACAGCCCGAGAATTGACAGATGAAGTTCATTTGCAAGAAATTGCCCCCGGCATATCTTCACGACAAGTCCAGCGTTTTCTCGATCAGGCTGATCTGAGACCACATCGGAGTGAGTATTGGCTTAATCCGAGAATTGATGATCGGGAGGAATATGAAGACCAGGCCAAAAATCTCTGCGACCTATATCGTCAAGCCAAGTCTTTGGCCAAAAAGGCAATTCATCTTATATCTACGGATGAAAAAACCGGCATCCAGGCATTGGAACGGTTAGCCGAAACCAAGCCGATGCGTTCCGGGCAACCGGAGAAAATCGAGTTTGAATACACTCGTCATGGAACGCTTTGTCTGATTCCGTCATTTGACGTTGCCACAGGGAAAATTGTGACTTATCATCTTGGTGAAACCAGGAAAGAAGTGGATTTTGCAGCCCATATAGAAGCAACGATTGAAAGCGCACCGAAAGATGAGTGGATTTTCATAAGTGATCAGCTTAACACTCACAAATCAGAGACTCTGGTCAAATTGACAGCCCGTCTTATCGGTTTCAAAGGGGAGCTTGGAATTAAGGAGAAATCAGGCATTCTTGAGAATACCAAAACACGCGGAGAATTTCTGAGCGATTCGAGCCATCGTATCCGATTTGCATATACTCCCAAGCATTGTAGTTGGCTTAATCAGGTGGAAATCTGGTTTGGCATATTGGCTAAAAAAGTGATCAAACGCGGAAACTTCTCTTCCAAAGACGATCTACGCCAAAAGATCGTCGAGTTTATTGACTACTTTAACCGGACAATGGCCAAACCCTACAAATGGACCTGTAAAGGAATTCCCCTGACAGTCTGATCGAACGATCCATATCATCAGGAAAAATCTTCGGATTGCCGGGGAGCATTCACCTCTGCCTGCATACTGGCAGAAATCGAGTCAAAGTGTCGTCGGAAGAGACTAAATGACTCTGCTGCTCCGACTAAGAAGAGCTGTTGAATTTTAAACCAATGAATTCCGACGCTACAGAACAAACGGGGTTTCGGCTTTGATATTTATAGTGAAACGCACCAAACCGCAGGCAATTAAACCCGAAACAATATTAAAGGGACATCGGAAGTATAGTTGGAAAAATAATCTGTGCATGTACTTGTCTAACATCGGCGCTACACATATTATGGTCTGTCGCGGTCTTCGGTTATTTGTGATTTGAGTAAAGATTGTGAAGTGTCCTGCTGCCAAAGAAACCAAATCGCATAACAAAATTGACAGCGGCGTCAAACGCTTGTCCTTCACAGATAGACTGCCACGTTCACCGGGTAGCTTGACGACTTATAATATTGTGGAAATCTTAGACAAATCCATACCCGGAATACATGAATTCGTACCCGAAGGACTTACGCCGAGTTTATCTAGAGCCCATTCGAAAAGGGTATTTTGAGTATGAAATTTCTATATTCTTCATGGAATTGGACTTGAATAAATTGCGTAACGTGTTATCTTGCAATAATTTAAAATCTAATTTAGTTTGCCATGGAGGCAACAATGATCAAGCAAATTCAAATGACTCGGTGTGCAGCAGCGACCTATTCTTGCCGGTTCCGGATACGAACTTGAAAGAGCTCTTGTCTGAGGTTCTGGAAATGAGCCGTAGACATCCGGAAATTCTCGATAGCATTCGAAAGGATCAAGATGCAGTAGCGATAAAGAAAAAAGCGTTACGGCAAAAAGATAAAGCCTATTTTGAATCAAAATTCGAGGCCCTTCCAGAAATTTTGAGTGAAGTGGAACAAACGGAAGCTCCATCCCTTTATTTACAAGTGGGTCGTCCGCGAATGGAAGCCGAACTGGTGTTGATTTTTCTTGTCCTGCGAGGCTACTTCCATACCTTAAGCAGTTTATCATCAATTGAACGCTTACGGGATTCGGTCACAATTTTAGACTACTTGCAAAAACGTGATCTGCTTCTTCCCGGGATCACAACGATTGTTGAGAATGTAAATGCGGCGTCTAATGAAACACGAGAACAAATTCACCGTGCTCAGTGAGGGCTAATTCTCAGTGAGGGCCTAGACGATTTCAAGGAGCTGACATTCGACAGTGCGTCCGTGGAAGGAAACGTAGAGTGGCCGACCGATGCGGGTATTCTGCTCAAGCTTATTGAGCGTCTGTTTAGTCTGGGTGGTAAACTTTCGAAGTATGGCGGTCCGTCACTCCGGGCATGGTGGATGGCAAGCTGGATTTCGTCTTTGCAAACGCTGCTGTTCAAGATCAATTCCATTGCCGGAAAAGCGAATAGTAAAAAGAGGATAAAGAAGTTCTATCGGAAATTTTTAAAGACAGCCTACAAAGCGCTGAGTTATCTGAAAAGGGAACTTGGAGAGATGAAAGAACGGAGCGCAAAACTCGATATGAAGCCAAGTCGTCGAGAAATGCTCGATGCCATTTTTAAGCAAATAGACGAGGATCTTGCAGATGGATATCATGTTCTTTTTTACTCGGAGAATCGGGTAATGAATGATGTCCATCTTCCTTCTGCAGAGAAGGTTTTGAGCATTTCAGATGAAGATGCAGCTTATATAAAGAAAGATCCTCGGCCCGCGAAAATAGGATATAAACCACAACTCGGTCGAAGCGGCAATGGTTTTATCCCTGTTTGTAAGGTTCCAAAGGGAATGCCGCCGACTCGAAAGAATTTATCCCTGTACTTGATTTAGCCATTGAGAACACCAAGGCGGCGCCTTCTTTAGTGAGCGTTGATGACGGTTATTCATCAAAGTCAAATTTAGAGGACGCAAAAGAAAGAGGGGTAGCCACTGTGAGTATAAGCGGCTCAAAAGGGAAACGGATTACACCCGAGTCAGATTGGGATAGTCCAGCCTATCTTGAGGCTCGTCGCAATCGTTCAGCTGTTGAATCGCTCATGTTTGCACTTAAATATGTGTTTGGCCTGAAGCGTTTTCGACGACGCGGTCTTGAGGAAGTTCGCGCTGAATTGCTTGAGAAAGTCATTGCGTATAATTTTTGTCGGATGGGCTATATTCGTAAGCTCCGTCAAAAAGAAGCTGAAGCAAAACTGCGGCGAGTGGCTTAGGACGATCCCTACAAAATAGTGAAGTAAAAAAAACACCAAAGGGCTTCAACCGGGAGTACTGTGTTCAAAAATAATTATTTTTGGGTCTTAACGACAAGTTGCTCGCAGAAAAGCTGGCGAATCGGCAACGATTATGTCAGACCCATGTTTCACCGACATTAAAATCAACAAATTGCGCCAAAATGGCACGGCCAAAATTGAGCAATTTACCTTTTCGAATACGGCCTAGTTAGAGCCCATTCGGAAAAGGGTATTTTGAGTATAAAATTTCTATATTCTTCATGGAATTGGGCTTGAATAAATTGCGTAACGTGTTATCTTGCAATAATTTAAAATCTAATTTAATTTGCCATGGAGGCAACAATGATCAAGCAAATTCCAAATGACTCGGTGTGCAGCAGCAACCTATTCTTGCCGGTTCCGGATACGAACTTGAAAGAGCTCTTGTCTGAGGTTCTGGAAATGAGCCGTAGACATCCGGAAATTCTCGATAGCATTCGAAAGGATCAAGATGCAGTAGCGATAAAGAAAAAAGAGTTACGGCAAAAAGATAAAGCCTATTTTGAATCAAAATTCGAGGCCCTTCCAGAAATTTTGAGTGAAGTGGAACAAACGGAAGCTCCATCCCTTTATTTACAAGTGGGTTGTCCGCGAATGGAAGCCGAACTGGTGTTGATTTTTCTTGTCCTGCGAGGCTACTTCCATACCTTAAGCAGTTTATCATCAATTGAACGCTTACGAGATTCGGTCACAATTTTAGACTACTTGCAAAAACGTGATCTGCTTCTTCCCGGATCACAACGATTGTTGAGAATGTAAATGCGGCGTCTAATGAAACACGAGAACAAATTCACCGTGCTCAGTGAGGGCTAATTCTCAGTGAGGGCCTAGACGATTTCAAGGAGCTGACATTCGACGGTACGTCCGTGGAAGGAAACGTAGAGTGGCCGACCGATGCGGGTATTCTGCTCAAGCTTATTGAGCGTCTGTTTAGTCTGGGTGGTAAACTTTCGAAGTATGGCGGTCCGTCACTCCGGGCATGGTGGATGGCAAGCTGGATTTCGTCTTTGCAAACGCTGCTGTTCAAGATCAATTCCATTGCCGGAAAAGCGAATAGTAAAAAGAGGGTAAAGAAGTTCTATCGGAAATTTTTAAAGACAGCCTACAAAGCGCTGAGTTATCTGAAAAGGGAACTTGGAGAGATGAAAGAACGGAGCGCAAAACTCGATATGAAGCCAAGTCGTCGAGAAATGCTCGATGTCATTTTTAAGCAAATAGACGAGGATCTTGCAGATGGATATCATGTTCTTTTTTACTCGGAGAATCGGGTAATGAATGATGTCCATCTTCCTTCTGCGGAGAAGGTTTTGAGCATTTCAGATGAAGATGCAGCTTATATAAAGAAAGATCCTCGGCCCGCGGAAATAGGATATAAACCACAACTCGGTCGAAGCGGCAATGGTTTTATCCCTGTTTGTAAGGTTCCCAAAGGGAATGCCGCCGACTCGAAAGAATTTATCCCTGTACTTGATTTAGCCATTGAGAACACCAAGGCGGCGCCTTCTTTAGTGAGCGTTGATGACGGTTATTCATCAAAGTCAAATTTAGAGGACGCAAAAGAAAGAGGGGTAGCCACTGTGAGTATAAGCGGCTCAAAAGGGAAACGGATTACACCCGAGTCAGATTGGGATAGTCCAGCCTATCTTGAGGCTCGTCGCAATCGTTCAGCTGTTGAATCGCTCATGTTTGCACTTAAATATGTGTTTGGCCTGAAGCGTTTTCGACGACGCGGTCTTGAGGAAGTTCGCGCTGAATTGCTTGAGAAAGTCATTGCGTATAATTTTTGTCGGATGGGCTATATTCGTAAGCTCCGTCAAAAAGAAGCTGAAGCAAAACTGCGGCGAGTGGCTTAGGACGATCCCTACAAAATAGTGAAGTAAAAAAACACCAAAGGGCTTCAACCGGGAGTACTGTGTTCAAAAATAATTATTTTTGGGTCTCAACGACAAGTTGCTCGCAGAAAAGCTGGCGAATCGGCAACGATTATGTCAGACCCATGTTTCACCGACATTAAAATCAACAAATTGCGCCAAAATGGCACGGCAAAAATTGAGCAATTTACCTTTTCGAATACGGGCTAGTTAAAAAAGTTTTGGATGAAAAAGGGATTCATACAGGCTTGGTCCATATTATTTCAGCCATGGAAGCCTGTAGCAGTTATAAACCATGGCATGACAAAGAGTCGGGCAAAACGTACGCAAGGTAAATGTTTGCACTATTACTTCTATTTCATTGACGTACATACTCAGTGGTCCCCGTTTTGCCCTCAAACCTAATTTCTTCTTACTGAATCGTTTTTTGCAGGAAATATAAAGAAAACAAAAAATCAGAATTTTTTCAAGGTCAAATCGTTTTTCACGATGATATTATTTTTTAATTTCCCTGGTCACATTGAATTTATTTCCTCCTGACTCATATCGCCGTTTTTTTCTATACACTTCTCAAGGTAATACTGCAAGTAAGTTCGTGGATTGATATTATTCTGTTTACATGTTTGAATGATCGAATACATACAGGCGGACAATTCCCCGCCCCAAAGTGAATGGTTTCCAATATAATTGTTTCTTCCCAGAGCACATGGTCTTATTCCGTTTTCCATTTTATTATTATCCATCGGGATTTCGGGATTACCAACAAATATAATCAGTCCCTTCCAGTGATTTTTCATTGATATCATTGCTTTAAGTCTGGCTTCATGAACTTCATCTTCATCAGCCTTAATCTCAACGTTGATTTCTTTTCCCATGTCATGAATGGCTTCACGTAATCTCGAATCGTGTTCTAAAAACATATCACTTCCGGGAGGATGTTTTACTCTCTGATTATTAATTTTGTACAGTTCGGCGATTTTCAACAACCATTCCTCTGCCCATCTGAGCAGTCCGTGCTCTTCGGGATATTTTTTTTAATGTCAGTGAAATCTCTTCTCACATGAGCCCAGCAATAGGCCAGAAGAACCAAACCCAAACCGGCCAACATTTTGTAGGCAGAATACCTGTCTACATTCAATATTTTCAATTTCTCCTCAGGAATTTCAACTGGTTCTTTTAGTTGTACTATATCGGTAATCCCCAGAAGAGTTTTCGCAGGAACAGAAGCGCTTCTTGTGCCGTCAAGAACGAAAATAGCAACATCTTCAGATTTGAATCCCCACATATACCATAATTTTTTCATGGCGTCACAAAGCATGTACCAGCGAGTTTCATCAGCGTGCCATCTTATTCCATTTTCCAATTCAATAATAAGTTCTTTATAAAGAGGCTCCAAATAGGTTCCAAATATTGTTTTCAAACCACCGAAAACAGTTCCTGGAATCATATTGACTTCGTGTTGCTGCATGTCGAAAATTTGACGCTGAATCGGTATATGCTGTTGATATTTATCGATAAGAATATCAATCCATACTTCCAACCCATATTTTCCCTGCTGAATGAGTTTAGCCGGCATGGGAGCTGTTATTATTTTGGGAACGCCAAGGGCGTAATTCGCAGGAGGAGTATATTTACGCCTGATAGTACGTTCCACGTACCATTCGACTTTTTTTCTGATCGTGTATGATACTTCATCCATGCCGTTCTGTTCCGTCCAATTCTCCGCCGGAATTCCATGAATGACTTCTCCCTCAGGCAGCCTAATAATTCTATCCACAATCTGCAGCCCTTTAGGAATTTTCCTTCCATTTCCTTTGGGGCCATCCTGACCTCCGGATTTTCTCTTTTTCGTGTCATTGTCCTTCTCCGCTTCAGTCTTTTTTTCTTTCTCCCCAGCCGATTCGTCTTCCCCGGCATTAGTGATTTCTGATTCGCTGATTTCTTCAACTACAATAGAATTCCTATCCTCAACTTTGATATCTGACAATTTCAGTTTCTCACTCTTCAAACCAAAAAGCATAGATGCGAATTTATTCGCTTTACCACGTTCATTACTCAATTCTCGTTCCAGTTGCCGAATTCTTTTCTCCAGATCTTTATTCGCCTCTTTTTCACAATTTAATTCCCCTTTCTGCTGTTCAATCCGTCGCTTGAGTTTATTGAATTCATCCACGGCAGCATCAAAAATCTGACGGAATTGTTCGTTTTCCTTCTTCAGCTGCTCATTTTCTACCCTCAGTCGCGAAAGTTTGCATGTTTCCGGACATTTTCCGTAAGAATGATTATGTCTGATTGACCTTTGTGCTTTCGGCAACTGTTATTTCCCTTTGGTAAGATTTCTTTTTTTCAGACTCTCATAATTACACTGGCTGATTTCCTGCAGCAGGGCTTTAACTTTCCTATATCTCTCATTCATTTCTTTTGCCTCGCCGATTGATCCGGGGGGAAGATAAAGATTTTTAGTTCTACCTTCTTTTTTCGAACTGAGATAATAGCAGATATGTTTCTCCCCATTGTTACAGGTGCAGTTCTTTCCACATTTTGAGCGATACATGACAACTGAACCAATAATAATATCAAGGTTGCTCATCAGTTCCTTTTTTAATCTCTCTCTTTTTTTCATATCTGATATAATTCCTTAATTTAATTAAATTGCACGTATTAATACACACAATAATGCCAACGAAAATTAAATCAATGAAAAATTCGTCTTTTTTATTATTTTTTCAGGGATGGCTAAGGTGGAAAGCCAGGAGAGAATTCTAAAGAATACTTTAGCCGATATGTACTCTTGATTTAAGAAAGAATGAAGGTAGTATAAATGGCAACGTGGATCACTGAATACGTACTATATATTAACGGGCACAATATATTAGCCAACGAACTGGACAAACAAGGCATAAAGTATTCTATGATAGACAACGCATTTGATTACATCGAAGATTTTGACAAGGCGCAAACTGTCTGCGAGAATATGGACATTCAAAAAATACACAAAAGACTTGATGAACTAGCCAAAACATATTGTCCGGTACATGCATCATTCAATCAGGTATGCCATTGGAGCATAATGCAGACTGAATATGCTACAGATATTGTTTTTAAAAACCAGGAAGACCGACAATCGATATATTCAGAACTGACTGCGACTGCTATACATACGGTAAAACCGGATAACATTGCCACTTTTCTCGGACACAAAATAGATCCCAGATGCCAGGGCGAAATAGGCAACAATTATAATATCCGTATCGAAGGGAGCCGTATTAAACATACAATGGGTAAAAGCTCAATTAAAATGTATGACAAATTCTCCAAATTGCTCCGTCTTGAAACCACAACTAATGATATCAGTTTTTTTAAACACTACCGTGAGGTTGAACACCGTGACGGCAGCAAATCCATGTGCTATGCCCCTTTGAAAAAAACATTTACAGCCTTTCAGTGTTAGGTTTATTGTTCAGGGCTTCCAATAAACGATATTTGGAATTTATTTCTGCCTTTGACAACAAAACAGTCGGACGTAAAAGACTCGACAAAATCACACAAGCTAAAAAACAGAGCAACAGGAATTACAAAGGGTTCAATTTATTTTATCATGAAGACCTGTCCTTATTGTACGTATTCAGTGATCCACGTTGCCATTTATACTACCTTCATTCTTTCTTAAATCAAGAGTACATATCGGCTAAAGTATTCTTTAGAATTCTCTCCTGGCTTTCCACCTTAGCCATCCCTGAAAAAATAATAAAAAAGACGAATTTTTCATTGATTTAATTTTCGTTGGTATTATTGTGTGTATTAATACGTGCAATTTAATTAAAAATTAAGGGATTATATCAGATATGAAAAAAAGAGAGAGATTAAAAAAGGAACTGATGAGCAACCTTGATATTATTATTGGTTCAGTTGTCATGTATCGCTCAAAATGTGGAAAGAACTGCACCTGTAACAATGGAGAGAAACATATCTGCTATTATCTCAGTTCGAAAAAAGAAGGTAGAACTAAAAATCTTTATCTTCCCCCCGGATCAATCGGCGAGGCAAAAGAAATGAATGAGAGATATAGGAAAGTTAAAGCCCTGCTGCAGGAAATCAGCCAGTGTAATTATGAGAGTCTGAAAAAAAGAAATCTTACCAAAGGGAAATAACAGTTGCCGAAAGCGCAAAGGTCAATCAGACATAATCATTCTTACGGAAAATGTCCGGAAACATGCAAACTTTCGCGACTGAGAGTAGAAAATGAGCAGCTGAAGAAGGAAAACGAACACTTCCGTCAGATTTTTGATGCTGCCGTGGATGAATTCAATAAACTCAAGCGACGGATTGAACAGCAGAAAGGGGAATTGAATTGTGAAAAAGAGGCGAATAAAGATCTGGAGAAAAGAATTCGGCAACTGGAACGAGAATTGAGTAATGAACGTGGTAAAGCGAATAAATTCGCATCTATGCTTTTTGGTTTGAAGAGTGAGAAACTGAAATTGTCAGATATCAAAGTTGAGGATAGGAATTCTATTGTAGTTGAAGAAATCAGCGAATCAGAAATCACTAATGCCGGGGAAGACGAATCGGCTGGGGAGAAAGAAAAAAAGACTGAAGCGGAGAAGGACAATGACACGAAAAAGAGAAAATCCGGAGGTCAGGATGGCCCCAAAGGAAATGGAAGGAAAATTCCTAAAGGGCTGCAGAGTGTGGATAGAATTATTAGGCTGCCTGAGGGAGAAGTCATTCATGGAATTCCGGCGGAGAATTGGACGGAACAGAACGGCATGGATGAAGTATCATACACGATCAGAAAAAAAGTCGAATGGTACGTGGAACGTACTATCAGGCGTAAATATACTCCTCCTGCGAATTACGCCCCTGGCGTTCCCAAAATAATAACAGCTCCCATGCCGGCTAAACTCATTCAGCAGGGAAAATATGGGTTGGAAGTATTGATTGATATTCTTATCGATAAATATCAACAGCATATACCGATTCAGCGTCAAATTTTCGACATGCAGCAACACGAAGTCAATATGATTCCAGGAACTGTTTTCGGTGGTTTGAAAACAATATTTGGAGCCTCTTTATAAAGAACTTATTATTGAATTGCAAAATGGAATAAGATGGCACGCTGATGAAACTCGCTGGTACATGCTTTGTGACGCCATGAAAAAATTATGGTATATGTGGGGATTCAAATCTGAAGATGTTGCTATTTTCGTTCTTGACGCCACAAGAAGCGCTTCTGTTCCTGCGAAAACTCTTCTGGGGATTACCGATATAGTACAACTAAAAGAACCAGTTGAAATTCCTGAGGAGAAATTGAAAATATTGAATGTAGACAGGCATTCTGCCTACAAAATGTTGGCCGGTTTGGGTTTGGTTCTTCTGGCCTATTGCTGGGCTCATGTGAGAAGAGATTTCACTGACATTAAAAAAAAATATCCCGAAGAGCACGGACTGCTCAGATGGGCAGAGGAATGGTTGTTGAAAATCGCCGAACTGTACAAAATTAATAATCAGAGAGTAAAACATCCTCCCGGAAGTGATATGTTTTTAGAACACGATTCGAGATTACGTGAAGCCATTCATGACATGGGAAAAGAAATCAACGTTGAGATTAAGGCTGATGAAGATGAAGTTCATGAAGCCAGACTTAAAGCAATGATATCAATGAAAAATCACTGGGAGGGACTGATTATATTTGTTGGTAATCCCGAAATCCCGATGGATAATAATAAAATGGAAAACGGAATAAGACCATGTGCTCTGGGAAGAAACAATTATATTGGAAACCATTCACTTTGGGGCGGGGAATTGTCCGCCTGTATGTATTCGATCATTCAAACATGTAAACAGAATAATATCAATCCACGAACTTACTTGCAGTATTACCTTGAGAAGTGTATAGAAAAAAACGGCGATATGAGTCAGGAGGAAATAAATTCAATGTTACCAGGGAAATTAAAAAATAATATCATCGTGAAAAACGATTTGACCTTGAAAAAATTCTAATTTTTTGTTTTCTTTATATTTCCTGCAAAAAACGATTCAGTAAGAAGAAATTAGGTTTGAGGGCAAAACGGGGACCACTGAGTATGTACGGGGGGAATACAACATCACAGGATTTAAAAACAAAGATATAAGGGCCAGACTACCCGCGTTTAGTACCAGCAAAATATCAAGGCTTATTAAAAGACTTAATGTGTTTGGTCTTATAAAAAGGGCAGGTAAAACATACAAATACTACTTGACAAAGTTGGGAAAAGAACTGGTTATAACCGCTCAAAAACTTAAAGAAACCATATTGATTCCAGCTCTGAATTATTAAACTCTTGCCAAAAAATACACGAATATTATTGATAAGATACTATGATAAGCGAAGCGTTTCTTCATTGTAAAGGCATTGGCCCGGTTAAGCTGGAACAACTTAAAAAACGGGGTATCAGAAACTGGAATGATGCTCTTTCTAAACACGCCGACATTCCGTTTAGTGATGCAATCGTAACCGATTTACTCGAAGAAGTGATGCGTTCCAAAAAGGCATTCGAAGCTCATGATATCCACTATCTGGCACACACATTTGCGCCGCAGGACCAATGGCGAATATTAGGTCATTTTTTCCACAAAGCAAGTTTTTTCGATATTGAGACATCCGGTTTAACCTATTATGACTCCATCACATTAATCGTATGTTATCACAAAGGAAAATTATATGAATTTGTCGCAGATGAAAATCTGGATGGTTTTTTGACCTTATTAGATGAGATCGAATTACTGATCTCATTTAATGGTGCGTCCTTTGACGTGCCCCGAACACTCGATGCTTTTCACATTCCGGAACTCCCCTGTCCTCATATTGATTTGCGCTGGTTATGCTATCACGACGAGCGCCGGGGCGGCCTTAAATCAATCGCCCATTCTATGGGATGCAAACGTCCACCCGATCTTAACGAAGTCGATGGCGCAGATGCAATTACTTTGTGGCACGAATGGAAATATAGTCAAAATCAAGAATCACGTTCACTGTTAATTCGCCAGTAATTCCCGGTGAAAAAAATTAGCGTTATAAAGGATAGCAGAATTGAGAATTCAGATTTAGAACTGAGCTGGTAGATGCCTCAAACTGAAGAACTTACTACGTTCGCCCCGGAATGTTAGGAAGTATCATCGTAAAGAATTGTAAATCCGTTAATTCTAAATCCGTAAAGTATCGCTTCAAGAAGCATTTTCCAGGAATCAAAATATAACGTGTGAAAATAAGATTTTATGGTATTCCAGAGTCTTATTCTCCGGCCCTTCTTGTCTAATGCCGCCTGAAATAACGGGCAAACGATTTCCTGAGCCTGGTCAATCAGGAATGCCAACATCATCAATAACGCAAAATTGACAGACAGGTTTTTATAACCATGCCCAAAATTGCGTTCGAATTTATATCCTTGATTTTTAAGAGTGTTAAACGTTTCATTCTCAATCTTCCAGCGGGCCCTTCCTCCTTTCATGATCTCGCAGGCATTCTCTGTGGTTATCTCAATATCGCTAACCCAACTGAAATATTGCGTCTTTTTATCTGTTATTTCCCAATATTCCATGAAGTTAACCAAAATATCCGGATTCGATGCATTCAACGGAACCTGATTCATGAAGTGAAATCGATGAATGACCTTATCTTCTTCAATCTCGAATGTCGTTGTTGTTCCGGCCAACTTTTCCGTTTTCACCTGCGAAAACAGAAATTTGTGGTCTCCGTTTTTAACACCGAGTATGAAACGCATATCATGTTCTTTTAAATCATTGATATGAGGAGCGTTTGGCGATAATGCATCTTCAGTTATAATGATTGGCAGACCGGGATGAGCATGCCTTAGTTTTCCCAACAGTCTTTTCGCGGCATTTCGTTCGCAGTCATTTTCCCGTATTCCATCTTGTCTGATAATAGGCTCCGGAGCCAGAGGGATAACTTCTTTCTTC
>WLWD01003269.1_pt1 | contig 17383 bp, 16 predicted proteins | sample 6712731 | NCBI WGS metagenome assembly WLWD01 (sample SAMN12718690, study PRJNA576275) | sponge metagenome | isolation source: marine sponge | host: Mycale hentscheli | place: New Zealand: South Island, Marlborough, Capsize Point | collected 2014-11-01
GAATAAAGTATTACTTCAGAGACCAACCTGAGTCAATATCGCATCCATTCAGAAAAAAGAGAACTTGGACGCCACCTAAAGCGTCACCAATAATAGAGGATTACCTGCAGAACATTAAAACAACAATAGATAACATGACACCAAGACTAACATCCAGTAATCTATCACACTTAGAAAGACAGGCTATAAATGAACTAGCTTCAAATGAGGACTTAATAATCAAAAGTGCAGACAAAAGTTCAGGAATAGTCATAGAAGACAGAGATAAATACATCCAAGCAGGCTCTATCCACCTAAGTGACCACTCAATTTATGAAAAGATAGACTCTGATCCCACACTACCTTTGACTAGAGCGATCAATGACTTTGTACGCAATATGCACAAAAAAGGAACTATAGATAACATAACTAGAGACTTTTTACTATTCCCAGACGACCAGCCTCCTAGGACACAACAGTTATATTTCCTGAAAAAAATTCACAAAAACCCAATATCAGAAAGACCAATAGTCAGTGGCGTTGGAGGCCCCACAGAAAAAATATCACAGCTTATTGACTACCACCTACAACCATTTGTCCCTAAAATTAAATCCTATATTAAAGACAGTGGACACATGATTCAAATAATTGAAGAACTAAAAGTACCAGAAGACTGTATACTAGCCACCATAGATGTAAAATCCTTATATCTCAACATACCTCACAGAGACGGCATAAAAGCAGTAATAAATACATTATACAACAACAATGCCCAATCAGACGAAGTTAGCATCCCACCAGAAACTATGAAAGACCTACTTAACATAGTCCTAGCGCACAACCACTTTCAGTTCAATGACACAATGTACCATCAGATACAAGGCACTGCCATGGGAACCAAAATGGCCCCAGCCTATGCAAACATATTCATGTCCGAACTAGAAGAAAATCTTTTAGACAAATACCACACCAAACCACTGGTGTGGAAGAGATACATAGATGATGTACTTTGTCTATGGCAGGGTAACGAAGAACAATTGAAACTATTCATAGACTATCTGAACCAGTCGCATCCCACAATTAAATTCACATATGAACACTCAAAAACTAACATAGATTTCCTAGACCTCACCATCTACAAAGGAAAAAGATACCACTCAACATCTATCCTAGACGTAAAACCATTCTTTAAAAAGACCAACAAGTTCCAATACTTACACTATACCTCATCCCACCCCAGCCGTACTTTCTCTAGTATCATAAAAGGAGAACTCACCAGACTCTTGAGAGCATGCTCAGACGAACAAGAATTCTTGATAGTAAAAAAGAAACTGGTGACAGCTTTCACAGACAGGGGATATCCATATAGACTTGTCAATAGAGTATGCAATTCACTCCCCTTCCAAGAGAGGGAGCGCATACTAAAAGGAAAACAACAACAGACATGTCCCTACGATACATTCTTAGTACTGGAATACACATCAGACTTAGACTTAAAAAGTATCAAAAAAGCACTCAAACCAGACGAAGAAGTAAAAGACTGCATACCTACACCATGTCTAAGCATGAAAAAGACAAAGACTCTAAGCAACAGACTAGTCAGAGCCAAATTGAGAAACTGCAATGACCCTCCTAGGTCTAAAGATCCCATGATCATTCAAAACACTCCTAACCTGAACGGACACTCGGCTGGTTGCGCCACCCCAGGCTGCAAATGCTGTACTGTCATGTCCAGGAAAACTAGAATCATATCTAGCCACAACCACAAATCATTTAGCACCCCAAGCCACACCAACTGTTCTAATAAGAATGTAATATACCTACTAGAGTGCAATAAATGCACTAAGAAAAACCAATATGTTGGCCAAACTAAAAGACAACTCTCTCAGAGAATGTCTGGTCACAGAGCAATGAGCAGAATTAAAACCAATCTACCTATTTACAAACATTTTATTAACTCACCTGACCATTCCTTTGTAAAAGACATCAAAATTACTATACTGGAGAAGACAACAGAAGACCAGCTGGATGCCAGGGAGAAGCACTGGATAAACACCCTAGAAACTGTGCTCCCCAAGGGCCTCAACAGCAGATATGAAGACTAGAAGCCATTACAAGCGATGATCGTCAATTTACCGACCACCCCCGCGAAGCCACACCCCCTTGTCGTTCGGGAAGCAATATATAACCACAACTAACGGGAATCGATCCAAAAGAACTGCTAACACACTTGCATCATCTCTCACCCTTTAGACATCCAATCAGATCATTCAATTCATACTATAAAAGTCACCTACCACGTGTATCAACTCATTCCACCCTTGAGAAAGGCTAGCACACAGCCGAAACGTCGGGTTCTTATATTGAATGATTTAAAATTAAAACTTTTTATACCTTGAGAGATGAGCAATAGAAAGTACAAGAGTAGTAGCCAGTCTACTTACGAGAAAGGCGTAGCACCAGCCAGGGGAAAGGAGCAGGACAAAAGAAACACTGCCACAGAAGCTGCTAGCCCTGCCCTAACCCCAGCCCCACCCCTAGCCCTAGCCCTAGCCCTAGCCCTAGCCCTAGCCCTAGCCCTAGCCCTAGCCCTATCATATATAAGCTCACCATACGCTCCTCATTTCATTTCACCTTGAAAAAGACTTATCTATAAGTTGAAACGTTGGTGTATGTGATAAAGAATTAACGAAAAAAGTATATTATTGGAACTGCTATACTTAAAGTTAGTATAACTACAGCTAGAAAGAAAATGTCAAACAGAAGAAAGACTACCAGACAACAGCCTCGACACAACGCAAGCGTTGGATCGTCCAACCCAGGGAATGACAATGTAGCCTCTATCCCTACCCCTAGCCCAGCCCCAGCCCCAACCCTAGCCCTAGCCCTAGCCCTAGCCCTAGCCCTAGCCCTAGCCCGGCTCCGCACGAGGACTGAATGTCGGCTCCGCACGAGGATTGAATGTCGGCTCTGCATGAGGACTGAATGTCGGCTACGCACAAGGACTGAATGTCGGCGTCGCATTGAATGTCGGCTCTACACGAGAATTCAACATTGGCTCTAAACGAGGACTCAAAATGGACTCCGAATAGCTAAACGTTGGCTTGGAATACAATGATTGTCGAAGTTGATTGACTGCAGTAGGTGCTATAAAAAAAATTATGCTCAGTGACACACAAAGGGAAAATAAATTTTATTTTACCTGATATACTGACCACCAGAGGAATTCCAATACTTTTTACTGAATGCATCGGAGCAGGACTAACTGCCAAAGACACTGCAAGGGGACTGGCACAATAATGCTCAGATGAAGTATCGACTGCTGGCGATGATGGAGGACTAACTTCTGACAAGCAGTCTGAAAGAACAAGCTACTGTACATTTTTATGAATGTATAAGAAATACTTGAGATAATACTTCTTTTTTCAACAATTGGCCACTTTAAGTTAGCTATCACCAGTGTAATCTGGGTCAATACAGAAAGAGAGACCCATGGGATTCTTCCCCCCATCTCCCACGCTGAGTTGCCAGCCTCATCTCTCCTAGTAATTCTAACCTAAATAATAATAATAATAAAAATTAACAATGAAACTGCAAGAAAACAAGTCAGTAAGTTCATGTATATGTGTGCAAGTTCAGTGTGTGTAATGTTCTGTTGAATAATAATAGCAATCAAACTAACATTTTTTTCTGTATGACAATTCCCCAACTCCCTTCCACCCACCTAGCAAAAAATCTTGTAACAATCCTTAGTATATAAAAAATGAGTTTCTACCTCCATCTCCACTTAACATTCTTACCTAATAGTAAAAAAAAAAAATAATAATAATAATAAAAAAACAAAAAAATGAATTAACTAAAGAATGAAATTGCAAGAAAACAAGTAAGTTTAGGTATATGTGGAATTCATTGTGTTTACTCCCCCCCAATTTGTCTGGCAAAAAAATTAAAACAATCCCTGGTAAATAGAAACTATAAGAATAACTTCTTAACCATACTAATTTTGAATAACAATTATACTAGTATGTACTTAAAAATTACCTGACATGTTTTGGTAAGAGAATTTCATATGTTCCTTGGAAGGAGCCTCATCTGGATGGTGCTGAAGTAACCAAGATACATATTTCGAATCAGAGAAAATGCCATAAAGCTCATCAAATCGACGTTCAAAAGTTGCAATTTCTTCCGCAGTAAATTCTTACATTAGAGGTTGATACAGGCAGACTATGTATTGCACTGTTACTAGGAGGAGCAGACACCTCTGGATCAGTTGAACACATATCAATGCCCGAGAGCACTGTGGAAACATTAGATGATTTAGCTGTCTCTTGTACTGTAATGTTCTCTATTTTATGCAGTAGTGCATTAGGATTAAATGGATATACACCAGTAGATTGAAATCCTGCAACAATATGTGACCGGGTCTGGGAAAAGGGACCTTATGGCGCAAAACAAAAAAATTGAGTTAAGTACTTTCCCATAATCTCCGTGATTTTAGCTTTCTTTTGAATCGTTACTTAAGACTTAGCAAGCTTTTGGCACGAAAATATGACCGTTTGTATAACCGCTTTCATTGTTTATAAACAATAAAATTTTCGAGAAAGACGCGTTTAAAACTACGCGATCCCAAAATCAATTCAATTTCCGTATAACTCCGTTTCAGGAATGGGCGCGGTTTTAGTGTAGCTGAAAGAGATAAACAAACTCAGTTGCGAGGAGCTATTAGTGACGCTAAGATATTGGAAAGCTTAAACTGCGGCTTGTTCTAAAGCGCTGCCCGACTCTACAGGAATGGTAAGCAGTTAATCTGCTGTAGTAGACTGAAAACACTGTTTAATAGCTCATTATTTTAACTGTAATTGTAACTAATACACAAGTCATGTTTGACATAATAATGAAATACTATTGTTAAACAAGAGAATAACAGAAACATGGCAATAAGGAAGATAAGAATTAATTAGTTTTATTAGGACATGTTCTTGAATTGTGTCCAGGCAGTCTACAGTACCCACACAAACGTTTGGCAGCAGGAGGAGCTTCAGTGGGAGAATCTGGACATCTGTTAGTGGACTCATCAGACCGACTTGCTGAAGGCGGATTAGGTGTTCCAGATCTGCTTACTGGTTTTGGATGTGAGGGAAGTGGACAAGATATATCCTTATCTTCCTCTGGACAAAACTGTCGAATATTCTCATAGAGATACCATTGCCGTTCTAAAGTCAATCCTTTGGGAATCACGACATTTGGATAGACAGAATGAGATGGCACCCAATCCTGTTTTAGAAATTTTAAGTGTGTGATTTCTGAGGAATTACTGTATTCCTTCAAAGTAACAATTCCAGGGTTACTGGCTTGAAAAGAAAAGTGATGAAACTTTTTAATTCCCAAAATTCTTTTAAAATGCGGAGCAAAAAAAGGTCCAATCAAAAGTGTGAACAATAACTGTTCCGTCAACATTACCTGACAGTTGGGAATAGTTACATTCTGCTGAGTCTTCAACAACAGCAGCCAAACCATAAAGACTACCGACATTTGTCTTTCGATATTTCCGTTTCAAAAGACCGAAACACCAGTCTGGTGAGAATTTTGTGTGCCCTACCACCAAAAAAGATAATGTAATTTTCGTGTGTCTTCCAGTCAGTACCCTCCAACACAGGTATTGGATCATTGCATTGTTTTTACTCTGACCGCAACAGTTGTCGGCATGAAGAAAAACCTCAGATTCTCCAAAGCTATGGTTGTTGAAAAAATGATCGAGCTGACTGATGACTACATTGGCACCCTTCCCACAATCAATGGCTTCATCTGTGAGATAGTTCACTTGTCTCGGTATCCCTTCGCAATGTACTCCAAATAAAGAGCACTTTCTGGGTACCAAGAAATACATCGGCCCAGGCTGCATTGGATTAGAAGGGTAGTGAACCTGTAGAACAGTAACAGGACAATAAAATCTAAAAATATTAGATTAAAAACCAAAAAAAATGTGGAGTTAATTGCATTACATTGATCAGTAACATTGAGCAATTATAGCATACCATACCATTTGAGCATAGTCAAAAGAATAGTGAACCTTGATGTCTCTTGAATTTGATGGTTGAGCTGATGAAAGAGATGGAAGCACAAGAGAACCATTTAAAGCACAAGAATCTAGAATGGATTTCCGAGATTCCTTAGATATGCTCTTCGCTAACAACATTCAAGTGATCCATTGCCTTCTTGAGCTTTTCCCTTTTCTCTGATTCTGGAGCATTTGCGGAGCGCAAAATGATGGTGCTGTTCTGTAGGCACAACCAACATAAATCGGACATAGGACGCATTATTATTATTGATGGAAGCAGCTTTTGCCATAAACGACAAAAAGTTCTGTATGATACAATACGAACATCATCATTGGAGCTGGAGGCTACTTCGTACATTTTCCAAATTTCTTTTTTGGATCTGCTAGATGGTAGAAGTTTCGAATTGGAGTTGTAGTCCGGAAGACGACCTGGTAGTAACAAGCCATTTTCTTCAGTGAAATTCTGCAAGAATGATAGTACATGCTTTACTGAAGCAGATGATAAACTATTCCATGGCAAACCACGTTCATTGCCATGAATTCGTGGAAGAATGCCGTTGATGTGAAAGCTTTTAATGAGATTTTTGTATCTCTTTATTCCTATAGTGTGTAGGAACAAAAACATTTTCAAGCAAATACACTTTCCTTGGTGGTAGTATAGAGAGTGCATCCGAGAACGCCTCCTAGATGGGTGTCTCTGCATAGCAGATGTTTCTTCACTATTGTTGGCATGAGCAAGATGTTCAAATATCATGATGTCAAGTTCTTGATGAGTCAGTTCAAAGCACTGCAATCGAACATCACGGACATGAACAAGTGAAAATTTATTTACACAGTTCTTTCCTTCCCATTTGCTACAACCACAACCTTCTTCAAAGAAACTCGATACAAGTATTTCCTCCTTTTCATCTTCTGAACGCAACTCACACTCAATGGCAGCCATGCATGATACAGCTGAATTTTCCAGAGACTGCAGACAGGGCTCTTCAGAAACAGCGTCACTTTCTTCACCACATTCACCCATTGGGTCGTCAGAATCCGACACAAGTGACTCCATGGTATTCGTATCACACGCAGTTCCAACTTGGTCTGTTTCACTTGTCCATTCTCTTTCAATTGCTTCCATTAACTCACCTATTTTTTATTTTTGTTTTACTATAAAGAATTAAAAATTACTGTTTAAAACTTACCATCTTCATTATCAAAAAAATCATTGTCATCCAGGTCTTCCTGACTAGTGAAGTAATCTGTCATAACTTCAATAAGTGACTGCTGGTCATTAGCAGAGTAGTGGTCAAAAGAATTAACAGCTTTGGCAACTTCATTAGTTTTATCTACCGCCATCTTACCGCGTAATTGGACACCGCCGCTTATCGTTGCTATAGCAATTAATGCATTCCTCGGAGGCGTAATTGAACTTCCGCTTATTGTGGCGCCCGTATACGCGTATTCAAAACGAGGGAGTGCAAAAAGTAGTAGACTTCAGATTGCTGTTGAAGGCTTATCTGACAACATTTTGCTTTCAAACTCGGCGAAAAGACAGGTAAGGTATTGTAGTTTCATATACTAAAAATTTCATTTTTTTCAAAATCCCGACCCAATCGGCTGTTATGGCCTATAACAAAAAATTACATTTTGCGCCGTAAGGTCCCTTTTCCCAGACCCGCTCACATATTATCCATATGCATGCCTTTGGTCCATGCACGACTGAAAAGAGTAGAAAATTGAAATTGGGTTATTACACGTCCTGGATGATCAAATATATACTGCCTATACTCGTTGTTCCAGTGAATCTTAAGAGGTCCAAATACACTGGTATCAAGCGGTTGACTGTCAGCCGTAGTATGAGGTGGCAAACAAAAAATAATCACACCATGCTGTCCAGCTTCTTTTATCAAATCTAAAGTATAATATGAAGAGTGGCCATCCAGGAGTAACAAAAGTGGACGACAAGGAGAAGCGTGCTTAAGAAAATGCTTGCTAAACCACTCAAAAAATAACTCATTATCCATCCACCCTGACTCTGATGTGCCGTACAGTGTCCCGGGGACTTCACCCACACTCAATTTGTGATTGAACCTCTTTCCTGTAAAGATTACCATGGGTGGTAAAGCCTGGCCAATAGCATTCGCTAGCAGTTCCTTAGCTATTACACTTTGTGGATATTTCGATCTGAGGGGATGGACGCGGCGCTGGCTGGGACTGGCTAAGGTCGTCACGGGCGCTGGCTGTTCCCTCAGGGTACGCTGCCACCAGGTTCTCTACTGCTCCAGGGAGAAAGGATATTATGCTTGGGCCCAGAACAGATCCTCCCAACCAACATAGTGTTTAACCCTTTCGTTCCGGATCCCGCTTTAAAGCGGGGTGAGACCGGTTGGTTTCTCCGAATTTTAAAAAATAGTTACTTTATAGCTAGAACGTTCAGATTGCATACACAGGTGCCCAATGCATTGGAGAAGCATCAAAAATAGCTTTCAGCCAGGACTGCTTCGACAGTACCTCACAGCAGTTGCTTTTATTTCTTCCTCGGCAAAAAAAAAAAACATCGGTTCTCCGTCGAATTTTAAAAAAAGTTACCTTCACAGCAGCTTCATTTATGGATCCAGTCATCTCCAGAGCTTTGTAGAAGCAGCAAAAAATTGCTTGAGCTCAGTAGCCTTCCATAACACATTGAAACAACCGCTTCTTTGCCGACCAAGACTTTGCGGTTTGACTTACTGTCTTCTCCATTTTTTATAAAATCGCCGGTTCAACTGGGGACCTCCCTATTACGTACAGTCTTAGGTAATGCTTATTACATCATAGGAAAAAAGTGAGCGTGTCGTGTGACCCCGGTAACTATGCTAAAAAAAATTTTTTTTCAAAGTCATTTTTTTGAAGATGGCGTCTAGAAGTTACAATGCGGTGCAAGTTTTAGACTTGCTTGATGCTGACTCTAGCGACTCAGGATCAAGGGGAGAGAAGGGAGACTACATCTAGGGCTATAGGAGGCCCTGTATCAGGGTTGGTGGACCAGACCCCGTCAACTCTGATACTGAAAATGGGAGTCAAGAAGATGATCGAGGTAAGCTTGTCTTTCTCTTGAAAAATAGCAAGCTTCTGTTGTGGAAAGGACTCATTTTGAGATAGAGTAAGCTGTTTAGCTATAATATATATATATATATTATTGAGTTTTGAGATTTGAAAGTGGCTTGTGGTTTTTTGAACAATTTCAAATTTTCAAAAAAATTTAAAATTTTTTTTACCACATATACTACTAGGACCAGATGTGAATGCAGTCACCGACCCGATTACGCAGATGAGGGGACAGGAGCAGAGTCTTCCAGTGATGAAGGAGAGGATACCGGACCTGAGTCTTCCAATGATGAAACACGAATAGGCAGCAGGTTCCAGTGATGAAGAAGAGGAAGTGGCTCCTCCTGCTCCGAGTTCTGGACGTCCTCGCAGTCGGAGAAGGCGGGAATTGAAGAACAAGAGTCGGGTGGATGAGGTAGGGGGAGAGTGGAAGAAAGATGACAACACACCCATTGATATTCCATAATCTTTTGTGTAAAGGACCACAGACTTTGATATTTGTGGCTGCTCCCCCCCCCCTCCCCCTCCCTGAACATCCCAAAAGTTGTAATATGTATTGTTATTGTCGTTGTCGTTGTCTGTGTTTTTGTGGTGTTGTAGTGGAGCTTCACACTCGATGTATATGTGAGTGCGTGGAGTTGAAATGTTATTCTGGCACTTCCAGATCTAACCGGGGAGGGAACGAACTCGGGGGTGGGGGGGGGGGTGGGGTCTTTTCTAATCGGGGCTACTATGCCCATGTAAGTTGAATTTCATGTATGTGTGTGTGTGTACACCAGTCAATTTATATTATACATTTATTTTTATGATCTGTATTCACCAGTATCTTCTTTTTTCTAGTGTGTGTGTGTGTGTATGTGTGTGTGTGCATTTGTGGAATGAGAGAGAGCATCCGTGGACAAACAGTATGTGGCACTTCCGTATACAACCTGGGAGGGAACTCTGGATCTTTTTGGATGTGACTACTATGTCCATGTAAGTTGAATTTCATGTGTGTGTGTGTGTGTGTACACCAGTCAATTTATGTATAATAAAATATACATTTATTTTTATGATCTGTATTCACCTGTAGCTTCTTTTTTCTTGTGTGTGTGTGTGTGTGTGTGTATGTGTGTGCGTGCATTTGTGGAAAGAGAGAGAGAGCAACCATGAACAAACAGTATGTGGCGTTCCGGATCCAACCTGAGAGAGAACGAACTCGGTGGTCTTTTTCGGTCTGTGACATCATCCATGCCGGGTAAGTTGAATTTCATTTCAACTTACTGATATTTGGGTGTCCAGCTAGGGCTGGGGGGGGGGGGGAGGGTTATGGTACAAGAATGTCAGTGAAAAGTAATGACGGGGGAGGGGGGGCAATTCAGCGAGGCCAGCTGTTATGTTACAAATATCATTGTTGTCTTGTTTTTTTGGTATTGTATGGAGGTTCCGGATCCTATGGGAGGGATCGTTCAGTCTGTGACACCATCCATGCCGGGTAAGTTGAATTCCACGTGTGTGCTTGTACTGCTTTTCATTTTCAAAGTACACTTTCTCAATACATGTTTCTCTCATGTACAGTGTGGAGTATACATAGCAGGTGTTCATACAGTGGGAGGCTAGCGCTGGGTTCCCCCCTAGAATTTTGGGAGTTGAATAGAAATGAACATTTAGGAAGCATTTATTTTTAGTCTGATATTGTATCCCATTATGTTCCTATCATAACTGAGCCATTTAGTGCATAGGACCGAACACTGATCATCAGTGTGAAGTATAGACTCGTATGCAAAGATGTGCATCAAAGTAGTGTAGGTTCCAAAAAATGGGTGTGGCGAAGTACACTCGGAGCCCCACCCCAAACAAAAATCCTGTATGAAACCGCATACAATACATCATAAAGTTGCAATTATATAGGATCATGAATAATTTGTTGTTTGTATTACAAATATCTTTGTTGTTTGTGTTTTTGTGTATATGAAATTGTTTTGTAGTGGAGCTCGACGTCCGATGGCATACGTTCCTTGTGGACACTCATAGATGTCTCCTACATGATCACAATCAGCACCACACACAACAAACAACATATTTTATTGTTGAACTAATATAATATTGGTATATAATGCATCAAACAATATTATTTCTATTTTATTTTATTTTTTTATTGATGGGAAAAGTGAATTTTTTGGGGGAAAAAAATTTTTTTTTTTGAAATATTAGTAGATGGCTTAAATATTATTCAATTTTCTCAATCAAAAAATGAGGGGAATCCCAAACTCTTGGTCTATTTAGTGATATATGGTTGCTATGGGGTTTTCCCAGCCAGCATCGAGTTAAAAAAATAAAACGGCAATGCTCTATTCCGCGGTAGAAAATTAGATTTTTCCCCGCGCGTAAAAACAATTCAGGAAAGAGAGGGTTAAACCACGTTAGTATAATTAGGAAAAATTGAGAACTGAATCTGCACATGCGTGACTGGTCATTTAATTCCGAAAGTCATGCATGCGCGCACACATAAGATGACTACACATCCGGTCTTAGGCTGGGGCACAACGCAAATAACAACACAGTTAAAACTTTTAAAATAACTCTGACACATACACACACACACACATGTTCTATTTCCAGCTACATCCTTCTTTTTCTTGCCATTTTGTCTTTCTTCTTCTTTACTGTCCTTCCCTCATCCTTGAGTCCTGGCCTCACTGCCCCCCCCCCCCCCCCCCCCCCCCCCCCCCCCCCCTCCCGCTAAGCCATGGCCCACTTGGCCAGGCTGATATACACCACGGACAGGACGAGCAACTTATTCCACATCTTCATAATTCTGGCGACTCAGTCCGTCCGCATTTTGATTCAATCGTCCTGGGCGATAGACAATCTCCACATCATAATTTTGGAGATTCAATGCCAGCCTCATTAATCTCTTGTTGAGGTGTGAGCTCGTTGTTAACGCCTCACATGCTTTGTGATCTGTGATTACTTGAACATGCACTCCATAGAGGTAGTAGTCGAAGTGACGCACTGATTCGACGATGCCCAGCGCCTCGAGCTCGGTGACTGTATAATTCTTCTCTGCCCCTCGAAGTTGTCTGCTGTAGAATGCTACTGGCAGCTCTTAGGATGTGTAGACAGCCTCCTACTCCTCCACCCGACGCGTCCGTATACAGCAGAAATGAGTCAGTCTGGGTTGGGACAAACAACAACACAATTACATAACAGTTCTATAATCTTACGAAACGACCCGGTCATCCCCTCCGTCCAGGCCACCTTGTGCGGAGCGGTCAGAGAAGTGGAGGGAGAGAGGCGACAGGAACGAACAGCAAAGCTGGGGATGAAGTCCCTATAGTAGCCGATCGCCCCCAAGAATGCCTGGAGTTGTCTCTTCGTTATAGGCCTCTGATAACTTCTCATGGCCTCAACTCGCGCCGCCGGCACGGATAGCATAGCACCCCCAATCTGGTGGCCCAAATACAACATACATTTCCTACCAAACTGGCATTTGCTCGCCTTAACTTTCAATCCTGCCTCACCCAGGCAGTCCAACACCCTGCCCATGTCTGACAAATGATCACTCCAAGTGCGACTGAAAATCACTACATCGTCGATGTAATTCTAGGGCTAGGGCTAGGGTTGGGGCTGGGGTTAGAAATGGGGCTAGAGGCAATTCTGGCTGTTTCCTTCCTAGCCTCTCCGACGTCCTGACTGGCCCCACACCTTCTCTAGTTGGGGGCAGTTTTCTCTTGTCAATAGTTGCCATTTCCTCTTCCTCTAGTTAGGTAGTATTAGTAAAAATTTGAATTTAGGATAATTAATTAATTAGTAGTAGAATTAGATAGAATTAGGCTTAATAAATTAATGTAATTTCGAAAATAGAGTAGAACAATCTTTACAAGTTCCAAAATTATTTATTTAAAATTTTAAAAAAATCACTTCAAACACCAACGTTTTGACGTGATGGCACAGTCTTTTTCAAGGTGAAGTGAGGTGAGGAGCGTATGGTGAGCTTATATGATATAAAGTACCAATTGTGTGTGGTTGGATGGAACTGCTGATTGTATTGAGTGTTCTGTACCTTCCCAGGCTTGGGCTTGGTTTGAATTTCTTGGGTGTTGCTCATCTGGTCCATTAGTGCTGTGTCCAGGGGCATTGGGTGTTGTATGTCTCTGGTGTGACGTCTAGGAAATGTATGCTGTCTTTTGAGTGTTCGTATGTAAATTTGATAGTGTCATGACTGCTATTGAGGTAGTTCATGAATTTCTCTAGTTCTTGTTCAGTGTCTGGCCATACACACAGTACGACGTCAATGTATCTTTTCCATATGATGGGTTTTATGTGGTAAGTTATAAGTAGTCTTTCTTCCAGTCCCGCCATGAATAGATTGGCGTACGCAGGGGCCATTTTTGTGCCCATTTCCGTTCCTTGTACTTGGTGGTACATGGTATCTGCAAACTGGAAGTAGTTTTTGGTCAGTACTATGTTCAACAGGTCTTTCATTGAGGTGGGTTAATTACACTAACTATGTATCAGACTTGATAGAAAATACCACCATCCCACAGAACTGCATACTGGCACTATAGATGTGAACTCCCTTTACCTCAACATTCCAAACAGAGACGGAATCGAGGCAGTCCTCAAAAGACTGTACAGGAACAACCCAAACTCAGAGGAGGTAGAAATACCTCCCGTTCCCGAATTGTTTGGACGCGTGCGGAAAAATCTAATCTTCTACCGCGGTTTGGGCATTACCGTTTTATTTTTTAACTCGATGCTGGCTGGGAAAACCCCATAGCAACCATATATCACTAAATAGGCCAAGAGTTTGGGATTCCCTTTATTTTTTGATTGAGAAAATTGAATAATATTTAGGCCCTCTACTAATACTTAAAAAAAAAAAAAAAAAATTTTCCCAAAAAAAAATCCACTTTTCCCATCATAAAAAAAAAAAATAGAAATAATATTGTTTGATGTATTTTATACCAATATTATATGTGACAGTGCCTAGGAAAAGAAACCATTTCCGTAAAAAAATGAAAAATGAGTTATTCAAACCACTGTGTAGAGCACTTCTTATGGAGTATTTTGATACTAAGTTTATAGGCAGGCGCTGCTTGGTTCACTAAATATACGAGCGGCAATCTGACCAACTTGAGCACAGTTATTTTGAGAAAACTGCGATTAAAACTTCTTGTTCAATTTCTCGCGGAGTTAACGTTGAATTCCGTAATCTAACCGGAAGTCCGCATTACGGGTTACGTAAGACTGTTACTTATGCTTGGAAAATGGTGGCGATCAGCTGAACTGCAGTAAGTTATAGTTGGGGCCGCTTACTTCATGGGGGAGGTCTTACTCAGTTTAGACTCTACATTGTGTAAGAGTACTAGACAGGTATGGCTTTAAATAGCACTAGATGCGTGTAGACATAATTTTGCAGGCCGTTTTGTGCTTCTTTTTTTTTTTTTTTTTTCTGTTTCCAACAGTTTGATAGTTACAGTAAGTCATGGTAATTATAATACAGTCACTCTTTTAGAAACGATCAACTAGCTTGGTTTGTTAGTTCACTGGCTAGCTAAGTTTATTTGTTTATATTTGTCTTGCAGCCAGCTTGTTGCCTATTTTGGAACAAATGAACAATAGGAATCTCTTTAAATCAATGAACAAAAGTGATGGACTTTCAAAATGTGTTGCCTTCTCTTGTTGCAGTGTGACAGAAGTCCTCATCATCACTGAAACCTTTGCAGTCAGAGACTTGCTGATTCTTCTAGAGTCTTCACAAAAATAGTCCAAGGAGGAGTCTCCAGGTCTGCAGACTCCAACTGCAAGACTCCATGAATAGCAACATCAACCTTTATAGCTTGATTGTTCACATTTATTATTTCTATTCTGTTGCTGCAATGCTATAACAAAAACTTATAAGAATTTACCCGGGATTATCTGAGGTAGGGGTAATTTGCTGTTAGGCAACAAATTGAATTCGCCCACGATTTTCAATTACGCGCGGGTTGGATTTCCGTGCACGCAAGGAAGGTCAAAGTAGAGAGTAAAAGGTGACTGTGTTTAAACGGGGTGCTCGGACCTTTAACAACGGTTTCAGCCACTCAAATTTGGTGTCAGTGTAGCTAAAGGGTAGGAGATACCTGTGGGCCAATAAAAAGAAAACCAAAAAAAAAATGTTTTGTCGGTGTTTGGGCTATACTGTACATTTTTGATTTTACGGAAAAGGTCCCTTTTCCTAGGCACTGTCACATATTAGTTCAACAATAAAATATGTTGTTTGTTGTGTTTGGTGCTGATTGTGATCATGTAGGAGACATCTATGAGTGTCCACAAGGAACATATGCCATCGAACGTCGAGCTCCACTACAAAACAATCTCATATACACAAAAACACAAACAACAAAGATATTTGTAATACAAACACCAAATTATTCATGATCCTATATAATTGCAACTTTATGATGTATTGTATGCGGTTTCATACAGGATTTTTGTTTGGGAGAGGGGGGGGGGGCTCCGAGTGTACTTCGCCAGGTCCGGCATCTTCTCCTTCATCACTGGAAGACTCTGCTCCTGTTGCCTCATCTGCGTCCTCTTGACAATCCCTCTTCACAATCGGGTCGGTGACTGCATACACATCTGGTCCTAGTAGTACATTCTGGTAAAAAAAATTAAATTTTTTTGAAAATTTGAAATTGTTCAACAAACCACAACCCACTTTCAAATCTCAAAACTCAATGAAATATATATATGTGACAGGCTCTGGGAAAACCAGGCATTTCTGGCAAACCCAAAAAAATGAGTTTTTTATGTTAATAAAAAGCTACAATTTATCTCAACTTAGTGCTAAAATACTGGAGGGTAAAACCTTTGACTCCCACAGAAACTGGCAGTTGAACTGGGCTGTATTCAGCAAAGCAATTGAACTAGAAATCGTGAAAACATAAATTGAATTTCCACTTCCGGTATAATTAACGTTTCCGTATACTTAACGGCGTACTCCGCATACGCAATTAAATTGTGCAGCCGCTTTTTAACGGCAACTAACGAATTTTTGCGTAGAGTTCTTTTTAGCTTTCAGAGCGTCTCGGAGCCTGTCTTGTCGGAATCCTTGGCTACTCTACTCGATGTAGGAGTAAACTTTCAGCCAGAGGTAAGCTGTAGATTGCATGCAATAGTCTCAAAGCTATGCCGTTTTTTTTAGCTGCTTGTTTGAAACTCCACCCATTCCCCGTTTATTGTACTTCGAGAACGAGAGAGAATAAAAAGTAGCTTGTCTTTCCACAGCACGCTTGAGGTCTTTTAAGTTGTTTTGACATTTGAAATTTGGCATAGACTTAGAGTAAGGGTCACTAAGACCAATTCTGCAAAAAACAAAAATAGGAGAAAGAAAGAATTTTTGTGATGACTTAGTTCTGGAGCCTATATCTCAATTTCAATTTTTGCCCGAAATGCCTGGTTTTCGCAGAGCCTGTCACATATATATTATAGCTAACAGCTTTCTCTATCTCAATATAGCTATAAATAAGTCCTTTCCACAACAGAAGCTTGCTAGTTTTCAAGAGAAAGACAAGAGAAAGACAAGCTTACATCGATCATCTTCTTGACTCCCATTTTCAGTATCAGAGTTGACGGGGTCTGGTCCACCAACCCTGATACAGGGCCTCCTATAGCCCTAGATGTCGTCTCCCTCCTCTCCGCTTGATCCTGAGTCGCTAGAGTCAGTATCAAGCAAGTCTAAAACTTCCACAGCACTGTAACTGGTAGATGCCATCTTTCCAAACTGACTTCGAAAAAAAAATTTTTTTTGCATAGTTACCTGGATCACACGACACGCTCACTTTTTTCCTATAATGTAATCAGCATTACCTAAGACTTGAGGCCCCCAGTTGAACTGGCGATTTTATAAAAAAAAAGAAAAGACAGTAAGTCAAACCGCAAAGTCTTGGTCGGCAAAGAAGCGGTTGTTTCAATTAATTATTGAAGGCTGCTGGGCTCAAGCAATTTTTCGCTGCTTCTACAAAGCTCTGGAGATGACTGGATCCATAAATGAAGCTGCTGTGAAGAAGGTAACATTTTTTTAAATTCGACAAAGAACTGATGTTTTTTTTTTTGGCCGAGGAAGAAATACACGCAACTGCTGTGAGGTACTGTCGAAGCAGTCCTGGCTGAAAGCTATTTTAGATGCTTCTCCAATGCATTGGGCACCTGTATATGCAATCTGAAGGTTCTAGTTATAAAGTAACTATTTTTAAAAATTCGGAGAAGCCAACCGGTCTCTTCACCCGCTTTAAAGCGGGATTG
>WLWD01001320.1_pt1 | contig 17355 bp, 11 predicted proteins | sample 6712731 | NCBI WGS metagenome assembly WLWD01 (sample SAMN12718690, study PRJNA576275) | sponge metagenome | isolation source: marine sponge | host: Mycale hentscheli | place: New Zealand: South Island, Marlborough, Capsize Point | collected 2014-11-01
AAAAATTGGAATCTTTGTTACGGCATGTCCACGTTATCGCTCCACTTCGGAAATCGCTAACAGAAGAAAAGTTTGTCGATAGAGATGCAGCGCAACTATACTTCATGCCCTGTGTACTGCAAAATTTGTCAGAAGAAGAACTTGATGCTGAAATTGAGAGAATAAAAAACGATGCCAAAGTTTTCATACTGAAAGTGTATTTCATTTCCAGATTTGTGCCTATTGGAGTATTTCCATCTTTGATAGCAAGCCTTGTAGGCCAGGCATCCAAAGAGGTAATTTATATTCATATGACACCATTTTTATCATGTAATATTAATATTGTTTTTAAAATATCCCTACTTTAGAGTCAGATGTATCCTTTTGAGCTCATGGATGAAGAGAATGTAAGAAAAAACTTCATTTCATTCACTTATGGAAAAGATGGGAACAAAGTATTCTTTGTAGCAAGACCCAACTTCTTTCAAATTATCCTGACTAGACCAAAAACATGGAGGATACAAGCCTCTCAAGTTTGCAATGACGTCAGAATACTAGTTGAAGACACTCTGGATAATGTCACAGAGAACACTGACACTGTTCTAAGCACTTACAATCTAAAGACTGTCAGTCGTCGATATCAATTAGCGTTCGATTGTCCGATTCATCCTGAAGAAGATCACTTATGTCTGGTAAATGAAGGAGATTATGATCCCAGCATCATGTGGTGTATCAAATCCAAAGGATTGAAGACGAGAGTTGAAATGGCAGAAGAACACCTAGTGTGGTTTGGAGAGGTAAAATATTCATAATTAGGTGTCAAAAATGTGTACACCATATTGAGCTTATATACCCATATATATAATTGATATGGTTTTACATCTACATGCTATGTCAAATCAATAGCATATCTAGAATGTATATTAATTCAATTACCAGCATAAAATATTTATACTAATGATGTACTTGAGCACAAATGGCGAGCGGGCCTAAAACTACAAACATTTTATTTTGACTTCTAACACTCAAGCTACTAAATATAATTTGAGTTTTTGAATTACGTATATACAGTAAAGGCCATAGTAACCACTTCCCACAATTGTTTGAATTGAAAAAAAAGGCAATAAAAATATGAGTCAAGTTATTTAAACGTTTTCATTGTGATATTCATTAGCTAATAGTAGTTGTAATGCACAATACTTCACACTAAACTGAACATACCTTACACAAGGCTTACCTTTGTGGTTGTCTAGTGGACAATGCATTTTTAAGTAAATACTGTTTCGTAGGGCTTATGACAATAATAGCTATTAACTTACCACTGCCACTAACTCGAATAAATATGGAACTCCCGTAAGTTTTTGAGTTCTAACTGCACCCTCAAAAGAATTCAAAGTGCTAAACAATTCAATTTCTAAAATGATACGGGTATTTATCGATAACCAGAGGATTCTGTTGGGACGGGGTCGAACACCAATCTAATGCAAAAATACGTGAGGATCAAAGTACAAAATGACATACGTACGTCCAAATATATATATAAGCAAACAAATATCCCCGATTTTCAATTGTGTTACCCCTGTATGTGTCTCTCTCGCTTCGCTCGCTCGTCAATTATTAAAATACAACAGAGTTAAGCAGTAAATTCAACCAGTGTTTTTAATAAAACTGCTCTGCAAATAATGCATTGACAGTAGCAGAGAAGTATAATAAACTATTTTATGGTGGTAAGTTAATAGCTATTATTGTCATATAGTCGTTACAAATAATCACCTATCTATAAACTATGGTACTTGGTTGTTAATTTTTTGTCTGGTATATTTAGGAAAGTGTTTGTTATCCTGATTTCAATGAAGTGGAATTATCAGGTAAGAATGAGGAATTAGGTTCAGATCAACAATGTTGTATGAATAGATCCAACTAGAATATTTGTGATTAAACTATAAAGTATTGAGGCTCATTCTTTGCACCATTTCTCAGTAAGTATCATAAGCCATTCAATGGTATTCAATGAATCAACTGGGTTTAATATTTCAAGAAAAGAATAATTTCTGCTTTTAGATGTATTCTCTCTCTTTCACAGGCTTTTTTTTAACAATACAGAATTAAAAATATTTGGTCACTACCTGGAATTGAACCTAGGACCACTTGCTTAACGCACAAGCGCTTTACCACTGAGCTACGACAACCAGCTGGCAAACAAACACTCCAATTCTGTATTTATACAGTGGTAGAGCGAGCGCTTGTATATAAAGCAAGTGGTCCTGGGTTCGATTCCCGGTGGCAACCAAATATTTTTAATCCTGTATTTTTTTTAAAGCCTGTGAAAGAGAGAGAATACATCTAATGAGTAAAAGAAGACTGAGAAAGAACTACTTTATTTCTCTAGTACAACTATAATATTAATTTTCAGGAGAGTACTTTGAAACACGTTGAATTATCAGGTAAGTTTAGATGCACTAATATTGACTGAACAACAATTACACCTAAGCCCAGGAAATATCAGATGGGTGTTTATATTTCAGATACATCTATTCCTTTGAAAATCATTTAGTGTATGTACCTATTTTTTTAGTTGAAGAAAACTACTCAGATGATGACCAGCCTAAACCTAAACGTCCTTGCTTTGGTAAGTTAAAGCTATAGGCGGCCAGTGAGACACTATCAGGAGTAACACAATTGAAAATCGGGGATATTTGTTTTTATTCCACACTATGTATCTTCATGATTTTATTATTTATGTAAGTGACCCATGAACTAAGTTATCACAAGGTGTTACCTCACACTGTATTGCTCTTGACAAGGACATTACCCTCTGATAACCTGGTAGGTATAACAGCTGGCCTAATTTACAAGTTTTCTGCGTTTTTAAAGCTACCTTCCTATTGTGAAGCTTACCTAACCAGGTTAGAGAAGCTGCTAAAGTACTCATTGGGGGTTGTGGGAATCTTCTAGAGAGTTTTACAGCCAACTTTACACCAAAAGTTATAAACCCCAGTAAAACTCTTCAAAGTATCATATGGCAAGATATTTCACTCTCAGGCTTTATTTTCACTCATCTCTGGATCCTGAAAATGAATTAGTCTGCTCATGAAATAATTCACCATATAATACTCTGGTTGTAATAAACACTATAGTGTGTGGACAAACATACATTATTTTGTACTTATGACCCTCGCTTTTGGGGGATTTGCTTCATGGTCTACCCCTTCCCGTACTTCCACTAAACAGAATATTTTAGTTTAACGATCAATTATCATCCAAGGTAATTTAATTGTTTACCGCTTTTAATCAAATGGCCTCTGGATGTCACCAGATGGACTTAGGTCTTACCAACTTACTGCTAGGCTCAAAACCATGAAATTATTCTTTTGAACTTGCTGTTCAAGTCACAAAATGTTATAGCAAATGGTTTCTATGGTATTAAAATTACTTTACAAGATCTAATTTCTAAAACTCAGACTTTTTTTTAACTGTTGCTGGCGTCAAAAGTTATTGGCAATTCAAGTAGTCAGAATGACATATTGGATACTACAGAAAATACCAGTATTAGGGAATTGAGGTAAGAAAATAGTCCCATATTCGTTAGCTAAAGTAATTATAATGGTTACTTGCTTACTTTTAGCAATGGACTGAATGATTCATTTGGAAATTTAGAGGTATTTTACCTCGTTGTTTGAATTACTTGTGCCCAGTCTCTCTCCCCATTTGTAAATTTGGTGCCATAGTATGTTTTCATTCTACAAGGAACCTTTTTTCACTTGCACCCCTTTGTATAGTTTTCCATAACTCTCTGGAACTTGAACTAACCGCATGCACGTCTGCAAAATTAAAGTCAAATTAATGTGAAGTCATGCATAAGTGGCTACCTTTCATTATGATGTTCCTAGATTTTGCTTTTTACTTTGCCCTGATTTAGTACTTTCTGTATTAATATTATTAAACCAGGTGTATTGGTTACATCTTACCACAAAATTATAAACTCATAACTAGAAAGTTAGCTGTAAGTTGTATCCAAATCAATGTCAAGACTGCTAATACTACTTAAGTATTAATCCTGTTTGCACAACTGAGCACCTTATGAACTTTTCTTACTTGCTTTTAGTTAAAATATCATGCAACTAAATAATACCAATGTATGTTTCAGGAAGTAAATCTGATGTTAAACTGCCAAGCAGTAGGATGGAACTAGAAACTAATGAGGACAATGGACAAAACATAGCTGTAGTTAAAGAGAATCTGCCGAGGGTAGACATCAGTCCACTAAGTAAGTTTTTTTTTTTTATCCATGATACATATATAATATCTCATAAGTAAATGTTACAGTGTACTGATGAAATTAATTTTTGTTTTGTTGTTACATTTTTTTTATCTTCAGAACCTGATGACTTGTCACTCGTGATTAAAGAATTGGATGGTAGAGTGACTGCAGTATGGGATGAACTTGCCCTCATACTTGGTATCAAGCAATGGGATATTGACACCATAAAACGTGATTGTAATCATGAATGCTCACAGTGTTTACAGAGAGCTCTCTCCCAGTGGCTATGCAATGACCAAGCAGCTAGTTGGAAAAAATTAACAGAATCTGTCCTATTTTTAAATTTTGATCTAAATTTTGATCTTTGTGAAGAGTTGGTGGAGAGGCACTGTAAGTTCACTAGAATACGTATAGCTTAAGCCACATCCTGTTTACTTTAATGCATTTCCTATGTGGCAACAGATATTAGGCCCTGTTTAGTACATAATAAATCACTTTTACCTATTAATCATCCATTTTGTATTTTTGTTGTTGTTGTTGTAGCTACCAAGCACTGAATCAACGCTGGCAAAGTGTCCATTATCTACTATCTAATTCTACAAATTTAATACACATGCTCTTAACCCACTAACAATATAATCATTAAGGCACATTCAATTAGCTAGATACACAATTAGTCCTTAAAGTTTGTGTTTTACATTATATATGAACACTCATTAGTAATTTTTGTCCTGTTCGACACTAAATATTGTATAAAAATTGATCTTGCATAATCAGAGAAACTGAAGTACAGTAAAACCTCCAAACAACAACCAGTCTTGGGGACAGATCGTTTGACCTTTGTTGAGAGAGTTGCCTCTCTTCGGGGGTCCTTAGAGTGTATAATGCCTAGCAACAATGATAATCCATGTAATATAATAGAAATAGACCAATGAATGATTTATTGAGGTGAAAAATAGTCAAATAATGATCTTGCAGATTTTTCTCGCCAAACCTGAACCTTCAAATGTCAGAGACAAGAGTGTTGTAGCAGTCTTCAAAAAAATGGATCAATTGTTTGTTGGACATGTCCCCATTAACATGGCTCCAATTCTGTACCAGTTTTTAAGAAAAGAAGTCAGCAAGGCTTTTGTTGAAATTAAGGGTGAAAATATGAACAGAGGTGGCGGAAATACAGTGTGTTTATCGTCTATACAGTTGGCCATGGTATATACAAAGATTGAAAGATACTCTTGAACCACTGATCGCTGCTGGACATTTGTAACTAGCTATTATTATATATCATATGTAACTATAATTGTACTATTTTGACCGCTCTAGGATAATTATCCCTGGCCGTTGTTAACAATTTGGGGGTGGCCGTTCATCGGAGGTTATAAAACTATTGGAACTGTACTGTAACATTTCATTCCACTAAAAACTATCGCTGTGGAGAGGCTGACCGTTCTTCGGGAGCCCGTTGTTAAGAGAATTCACTGTAAAGTGAATAAAAATAGTGAAGTAAAGACATACACAATAAACTCCGGTTGTCACATTCATGTGCTAAATAAAAATGGAGGAATATTTGGAGAGTTTTAAGAGAAACTTTAGAAGCAATATTAAAATTAACTTCAATACATGAGTTCAATTGGAGTTTTGTGCACGAACTAGATTTTTTTTTACATAGCTATGTGGGGCCACCCACAGAACTGTTACAGGGATAGCAGGGGGAGAAGCTGGGTGTGCATGACTGTGCGGTATAGTTGTGGTCAGCTGCTACATCATCAGCTACCACACTGGTTACAGTTTTGGAACTAAATATTCAGAACTAACTTTAGGCACACGTGGTATCACCTTTGAGCATGTGCACACACCTAACTTTCTTTTTATATCACACTATGAGGGTGGATGGCTATAAAATCACTGTAGTCACTCCACCCAGTTTCAGTTTGTCTCTGTCTTTCTTTTTATCTGCATCATACCTTATTAGCTTAATATCTATTTTATCTTTCACTATAACTTCCTTGAATACTTTCGGGGCTAGTTAGGAAGTGATAGGATAGCTATAAGTTGCTGATAAAAGACTGTCAGACTACCCCAATAGACCAATTCTGGTGGCAGTGTACCCAGCTGGAACTTGGGACTTTACACATAGTAATTATTGAGCAAGGACTTGGTTTAATACTCCCACAAGCTAGTAGCTAATAAGCAAACAGAACAACTATCCAAGCAAACAAAACAACTTTCTAGTATCACTACAATTGTTCCTTTTATATACTTCTGTGGGGGCTCCCACAAAAAAGGTGAAAGACCACAGAGATGTTATTATTAAGCATTAGGTACACTTAAAACTTTTTAGTAAACTAACCAGAACTAAATATCACCAAGGATGATAATAACTAAAACTAAAACTAAAAGTCATAGAGCTCTTGAATAAAAACTAAAACTAAAATTATTTTTTAATCAAAACTATAAATATAGCTTACCATTCTCTGAGACATCGAGAAAGGTCAAGAAAAAAATAAATCATTATTGTACTCCTGATAGAAAAAAACTAAAAAGCTAAAAAGACAACTAACAATAATGGTGGATTACAAAAACTAAATAGAATTCTGCTTTGAAAAACAAAACCTATCTAAAATTGATGACTTGAATAAAAAAAAATTGAACTCTATAAAACCAAAATAGAAAGTTAGTAAATTTGTAAAACTAAAACTAAAACTAGAATTGAAATTAGTACATTGGAAAAACCAAAAATAAGACTAAAATTGTAGTCTTTGCTAGTGAAACTAAAACTAAAATTAATCTTAAAATATTTTTTGTCAAAAAACTATATTATGTAGCTAGTTGTTCAACCAAAACAACATTAGTATGCTCTCACCTACTGAACACGGTCAGTACTTTGTCGTTTGTGGATGGATGGCTATATTTAACCATCCCATCCATAGCTTCAATCAGTCTTTGTTTGTAAGTTATCTTCACACCTCCTCTTATACAGCAACTAATGTTAATTAATTGCTCCTTTATAGATCTTGGAGGAGTAATTGATTCAGTTACTGCTGAAGGTGCAGTATCGGCCATCATAAGTTTGACTCTTGGTGGTAGTTCTACCTACTGATTGCGTGTTTCTGAGGGTGGTTTGAAACCCAAATACTCCCCACAACTCTAACTGTGATTCGTAAACATCTTGAAGGCTTAGTTTTAGTTTTGTTTTCCTAATTCTCCCTGAAGATTAAGTTATATAGTATTTAGTATTTCTTCAATATCATGTAGAAGATTTTAGTTCAATTGACTTAGTTTGGGTTATTTTGTGTGGTCTCTCCAATTTTTCAATAAGACTCCTTAAAGAAAGTAGTTCATGTACTTTTAAAATAAAAACTTCAAAAATAGCATTATTTCTATAAAATTTTAGGTATATTATACATGAAGTGTGATAAATATATTTCAGAGAATGTTTACTATATTTCAGAGAATGTTTACTATATTTCAGAGAATGTTTACTATATTTTAGAGAATGTTTACTATATTTCAGAGAATGTTTACTATATTTTAGAGAATGTTTACTATATTTTAGAGAATGTTTACTATATTTCAAAGAATGTTTACTATATTTTAGAGAATGTTTACTATATTTTAGAGAATGTTTACTATATTTCAGAGAATGTTTACTATATTTCAGAGAATGTTTACTATATTTTAGAGAATGTTTACTATATTTCAGAGAATGTTTACTATATTTTAGAGAATGTTTACTATATTTCAGAGAATGTTTACTATATTTTAGAGAATGTTTACTATATTTTAGAGAATGTTTACTATATTTTAGAGAATGTTTACTATATGTTAGAGGAAGGTTTACTATATTTTAGAGAATGTTTAATATATTGTAGAGAATGTTTACTATATTTCAGAAGATGTCTTACTATATTTTAGAGGAAGTTTAACTATATTTAGAGAATGTGATAATTTTAGAGAATGTTTACTATATTCAGGAATGGTTACTATATTTTAGAGAATGTTTATTATTTCAAAGAAGGTTTACTATATTTTAGAGAATGTTTACCATATTTTAGAGAAGGTTTACTATATTTTAGAGAATGTTTACTATATTTTTAGAGAAGGTTTATATATTTTAGAGAATGTTTACTTTTTTAGGAGAAGGTTTACTAATTTCAAAGGAATGTTATATATTTTAGAAGAATGGTTACTATATTTCAAAGAATGTTACTATATTTTAGGAGAATGTTTACTATATTTTAGAGAATGTTTACTATATTTCAGAGGAATGTATACTATTATTTAGAGAATGTTTACTATATTTGAGAGAAAGAAGTTGACTATTTTCAGAGAATGTTACTATATTTTAGAGAATGTTTACTATATTTCAGAGAATGTTTACTATATTTTAGAGAATGTTTACTATATTTTAGAGAATGTTTACTATATTTTAGAGAATGTTTACTATATTTCAGAGAATGTTTACTATATTTTAGAGAATGTTTACTATATTTTAGAGAATGTTTACTATATTTTAGAGAATGTTTACTATATTTCAGAGAATGTTTACTATATTTTAGAGAATGTTTACTATATTTCAAAGAATGTTTACTATATTTTAGAGAATGTTTACTATATTTTAGAGAATGTTTACTATATTTTAGAGAATGTTTACTATATTTTAGAGAATGTTTACTATATTTTAGAGAATGGTTTACTATTATTTAGAGAATGTTTACGATCTTTCAAAGATGTTTACTATATTTTAGAAGAAGTTACTATATTTTCAAAAATGTTTACTAATTTTAGAGAATGTTTACTATATTTCAAAGACTGGACTTTATTTAGAGAATGTTTACTATATTTCAAAGAATGGTTACTTTATTTCTAGAGGAGAAAAAAATGTTACTTGATAGCATTTATACTTCATCTAATACTGACATTGCTTCAAAGTAAATTACTACAATAAAATGGCTTGTTTCTTGTAATCCACTTTGGCTAATAGGTCTTGGTTTTAATTGAAACTTACGGTTTCTAAAATTTTTAGTTAGTTTTTTTCACTACTAGGAGGTGCTGAGCCAAAAGGCGAGCGAGCCTAAAGACTTAATATTTTTATATGAATGATTTTGACTTCTAACACTAAAGCTACTGAAAATAAGGTCCAGTTTGTTTATTTAGCATACAGGGTAAAGGGATTTCAGTGCCATAGTAACAACTAACACTCTGCAACTGCTTGAATTGAAGGAAAAAACAACAACAACAAAACAATACACGTTATTTAAAAGTTTTCTTTGTGATATTCTTTAGCTAAGTAGTGGTTGTAACACACAATGCTTTGACACAACTGGACATGCACCTACACAGACTTACCTTCGCAGTAGTCTAGTGGACAATATATTTTCAAATAAATACTGTTGCGCACGGCTTATAACCATGACAAAGAGCGCATTGACTTACCATCGCCACTAACTCGAATAGAAATGGAAGTCCCTTAAGTTTTCAAGTTTTAACTGCACCCGAAAAAGAATTCAAAAAGGTAAACAATTCAATTTCTAGGGTGATACGGGTACTGATCGATAAACCAGAGGATTCTGTTTAGTGCAATTTTGGACGGGGTCGGCAACCGAACTAACACAAAAACGCGAGGGTCAAAGTACAAAAATGCCTTACGTACGTCCATACATATATACAAATAAATAAATAAATAAATAAATAAACTAACATCCCCGATTTTCGATTGTGTTACCCCTGTAAGTGTCTCGCTCGCTACGCTCGCTCGCCAATTATATCTTACATTATACTCTACTCATCTTGTACAATGTGGCTTCCTGGGTAGCCTCTTACTAACTCACCCATAAAACCATTATACTGGTCTCGGTCGGTGTTTCAGGGCCTGTTAGCTAATTTATTCCAGGGAGTATTCCCCAGTTTTGTTTCTCAGTTAATTCTATTTGCCTAGTCTTATGTACATTGTATTAAAATAATATTGGGTTAACTTAAACACAAAGTGATCCTCTAATACAATAAAGTTTCTATGATAGTCATTATTTTGTTCAATGAAGCCACAATAATGTCTTATATTACCTGGCCAGCCATTCCCGCATTTATAGAGCTGCAAATGTTTCGATAGAAAGTGCATGATATTGTATTTTTGTGGTGTATCTAAAGCCTAACCTAGCCTATTTGTAGAATGTCTTTCAGTTTCGATTTCATGTTACAGGTTATGAAGAAACTTGAGTTTGATCCAAATTGTTGTCATACAAAGCAGCTGATCTGCAAATGAAATACACAGTCACAATTTATCATAATGACTGCAAGATACAATAGCAATATGAATGTGAGGGATCTGCAGCACACTGTGCTGATGTTACACAAAAGAGAACCAGCTATCCAAATAACTTTAGTGAAAACAAGGTATGCATAAAAATAAGATTTCAAAGTAAATGATATTCCTCACTAATTATGAGATTGGTATCAGCAAGAGGTTCGTGACTTCTGCATAATACTGCTCTCTAGTGCAGAGTGGGATATATCTACACGAGTACTGTTTCTGTTTGCATGTTCTGTCAGTCTTCCTGGTGGATTCCCAGGTGAAGTTATGAGAGGTTGTCTAGGCAGTGCACTGTGTTGTCTAATTTGGAGAGATTTCACATGTAAGGATCAATTAGAATTTGACTTCAGCTGCAACAGTTTTCTTGAACAGTCATTCCGGTTTCCTTAAATCTCATTTATATCACAGGCAGTACTTTTGTGGTATCGCTAAGTGGACAGCAGTCCCCAGTTTGTGACAACTAAATGACCGATACCCAGGGATCAGCGCTCCGCCCGCAGAACATAGTACCACTAAGTGTATTCTCCCATACTCAGATGCTGCCTGCCGCATTATCCTCAGAAAAATTATTTAAATGATTGTTATAATTATAGTAAGTATGGACCAGTGATTAGTATAATAAAATGTTCGTAAAATTGGGATTCAGTCTTAATGTCAAACTCAGCAGTATAATTATGTATATGTTTGATCAATGGATAGATGTGTGTTGTACTAGTGCAGTGAGTATTGTTAGCTGTGAATGCACTTAAGACTTTGTGACTTAGTGTTGTTATCATTGTATTACTCATTACTACTCATCTTGTATAATGTGGTTATCTTTTGAAATGTAGCCTCTTACTAGCTGTACTCTCTCTTATAACAATAATTCTTGTCACAGTGGGACAATTAGGGTGTGTTGAAGTATTCCAGTTTTGTCTCAATTTTGTTCTTTTCTGCCTAGTCTTGTGTACATTGTTTTATTGACATATTAAAACTCAAATTGATCTTCTAGTTTTCCTATATGTGGTCGTCATCATTTTTGTTGTAAATATTAACTAAGCCACAATAATTACTTATGTTATCTGCATAGCCAACCATTCCTGGATTTTTAGATGTGGATGCTTTGTTAGAGAATGTATGAAATTGTATTTTTGTTCTGCCTACTAAAAACCTAACTTTGCTTTATGCAAACATTTGCGATATGTCTTTCAATTTTGATTCCATGTTCTTGCAGATTATGCAGTAACTTGAGTTTGATCCTAATTGTTGTCACACAAACCAGCTCAGCAGACGAAATAGACAGTCACATTTTTATGTCATTCATAAACAAAAAAAGTCAAATTCATCTTCAATGCTCAATTTTTTGTGTTAAATAAAATTATAGTTTTTAAAAAGATATTCAATAGCTAGTTTTATACTGGCTATCATGCTGTTATACACATGATTTCTTGCTTACAAACAATATAACATCAAAAATGTAATTAGCTAATATGAAAGTTTAAAAAATTGTAATATGTTTATGTACATTATGAATTAATACCTATTAGCCCAAATGACCATTCTCAGTTTGACGATTCATTCATTAAAGCATGACAACATTTATAAAAGATAAGCACAATGTGTTGATGACATGTAAAAGAGCCAGTTATTTAAGTAACTATAGTGAAAACAAGTCATGCATAAACAAGAATTCTAACTTCATGATAATTCTTACTAAATTGTAATTTAATAACTGCTGCAGGATATTTCTTTCTTGGAACCGTGAGGTATATCTACAATGTTGTTCCCTGTTTGCATGTACTAGCTATCTTCTGGGTGGATCCCCAGGTGAAGTTGTGGGAAGTTGGCTTAGCAGTGCACTTTGTGGCAGTTTAACTTGGAAGATCTCACATGTAAAAATCAATCTTGACTTATCTTTAGTTGCAACTGTCCTGAACAGTCACTCCAGTGTCCTTAAACCCCAATAAGATCACATCAAGGTGGTATTGTTGTGGTACCACTATAAATTGGATAATAGTCCCCAGCTTATGTCAGCTGACCTTTCAAAAGTTAGCAATGTGCACAAAAAGCATATAGTATAGCTGTTCATCTTCCTCTTACCCAGTCACAAAAGGTGAGTCTCAGAGATAAGTCTGTACCTTCAAGAAAATCATAAAGACTGGAAAAGAATGAGCTTCTTTCACACATCAGCTACAGAATTTTGATTGGCCCATCATGTTACTTCACAATAATAGTGATGCTACAAATTGCATAAATTCCTCCCAAGGAAGTACTAGTTTTAGAACTAGCAAGTTTTCGCCTTTCTGTGACATCATTCTACTTGGTGACTCCTGGATAGTGCCTTCATCCTTGAGTTTCCATGTTCTCCTTGTGCCGCTCCATTAAAATCACTTTTTTCTAAGATTAAAGGAGGTATTATTACTTCTCCTCCTACGGTTTCTACTGATAGTTCATCCATCTCACCTGTGCGGACCAATGATTACTGATTATGCACAAAAGTATAAGCACTTAGTTAGGTCATTTGTAGGTAGATTATGAGTAGAAGGAGGTATGTTGCAGCCAGATACATTTGATTACATAAAATGCTACTATAGTACGTAAACAGCTTCCTTTAACTTTAATAATTCCCATAATTGCCACTGTTGAAAGGACCTATTTTGCACTCAAGCCACTAAGTAACTATATAATATACCTAGAATGACTAAAGAAATTTGGATAAATATCTGCTTCATTTTGGCTTATAAACTACAGATAATTGAAGAAAGATAATGCAATCTACTTTGGTACCTTCTTAAGCCTTTTGTTAATAGCTTTAATTTCGCATCAGTCTCTCCTAACCGCTCCCACTTTTTTTGAGCTAACTAAGTCTGGTAATTAGTTTTTCTCAGTAATGACTTATTTAAGAAGTGTCTTGCTACCCACAACTAGCTATATGATTCATACCATTTCTTTGCTGCTATCAAATATTAGTTGTGCTACAGTAGCAATGTTTGTATTCAACTGAATATACTGAGCAAATCTAGTCATCCCATACAAGTGGTTAGCCCATAACCTGACCAGTCTGACCATGTATTCAGGCCCTGAACAATTCAACTACAGTAAAACTAAGCTATTAAGAGTGTCAGCAGACAGCAAATTCCATTACAGTAGAGTGGATGAAAGACTAAACAAAAACAAAAGGCTAGCCTAAACAAATAATAAGCAACCTTGAATCATTCAAATTGCCATTAAAGTAAACATACTATAAAACAAACTTTTTTATGTACACTTCACCTATAGTTATTTATTATTCAAGAATTTGAGAAAAACAAACAAGTTAATTAGTTTAACCATGCCAATTGAGAGTAGCTAAAGCTAACTAATTCTTTTATATGACATCGATGTAATGATTAAAACTATAACGAATCGTCAGGTAGCATTAGGAAACAAAGCCTTAAAGTTCTTTTGTTTAGTACAGCTATGTCTAGAATTTAAAACAAACAAACATGGTAATTTACACTGGTATATATAGCTTACATGCTATTGTAGTTAAGTTCATATTCATGTATATCACTTTTTTATTTTGCATTTTCTGCCTGCAATAGCTACTAGTGCTGCAATCATTACTAGTATCAAAGAATGTTCATTAGATACAAAAGTATATGTGTAATGACTTTGGTGCTTTTTTCAATCTCTGTAATAAAGAATCAGATATCCTTTGTTGTTGTAACACTAAGAAGCAATTATAAAGTACAGGCTGCAATGCTTTAGGGCTCCCTATCTTCTATGGAATATTTTCTCTTCTGTCCTCACTGCTGTTAGTGACCTTGAATTTGTTGCAGCATAATTTATGCCACATTGCTTTGTTGCTCATCATAGTTGCTAATCGAAATAGAAAGACATGCCTCAGTATTTAATTATGCAGACTGTGGAGTTAAAACAGTTAATGTGCTTGAGAAAAAATGAAGAGGAGAATTTCATGAATATTATATAATATACATAGTAGTATTAATATTTGCTAGCTACATAAGTTGTTTCAGTGTAGATAATTCTTCAATTATTTACTCCTCCCTGATTTGAACGATGTCTTTCTGCAAATGTTATTAAATTTCTCTAATAATTTGAGAACGCAGTTCTTCCTTCATACTGGTCACTTATACGGTTACCACGAGGGAGGGTAAGCACGCAGCAATTAACTCAGCCAGTGTTTTATACGGACACCCTCCCCCACTACTACCACCAATTTGGGGGAAAGTTGATGACGTAATCCCTATCGCATATTTAATAAGGCTTATAGTAGTACGAGAGAGAAGTCTATGACTTCCTGTTACGCTGGTGATTGGGCTATTGTTAACCTCTAGCTTTTTATCTCTCTCCCCTGCTATATCACTACATCGGGACCAAGTGGACCAGTACAGAAAGTGAGTAGCTATTGAAACGGTAGTTACAACTCGGTAGCTATACCGTGGCTCTTAAAGCTTAGAGGATGTTTGACTACCTAGGGTCACACCAAATTGATCTAATTTTAGTGGACAGGAAAAACTAAATAGGGACTTGGCAAAATAGGGACTTGTACAGAAGTCTGACATCCGATTACGCTGGTGTTTGGGTGTATCTTGAGCTTGTATTTTTATAGTAAGGGAGCTGCAACTTTTATCTCTCTTACCTGGGTACCTCTACATCCCGAAAAGGTGGGCCAGTAGTACAGAAAGTGAGAAGCTAGAAGGTAGGTACCATTAACTTCACCATATAGCTACATCATAGCTACACCATAGCAATGATTAGAGGATAGCTACTAGGGCCACACTGAATTGATCTAATGTTTCATGAACTTGGCTGGGTAGTGTACATTAACAAAAACAATCATGGCTTGTTGAATTATACAATGGGGTGAGGGGAAAAGGCAGAACTTTTGATAACATCATCACTATTTTGCTAGGTTCAAGAAGCACTCTATAGTTATTCCATCATAAGCTATTGATCATAGCTGTCTCTTCCATTTTTAAGTGAATAAGATAGAAACACATTTCATAAAATGTAAATTCTTGTGAATATTGTTTTCTAAAATTAAAAAAAAAAAAGTGGTTAGCTAAGTAATTTTCAGAAGACATAAAATCAATTTGGTGTGGCCAAACTAAAAAATGTTGCAACATTTTTCAAACTGGTCACATCGATACATATTATATATAATATATATATATATATTCCAGCCTAGATATATCTTCACAATGTTGTCTTTAAGTACATGGCCGTGATATTTAGGAAAGTGTTTGTTATCCTGATTTCAATGAAGTGGAATTATCAGGTAAGAATGAGGAATTAGGTTCAGATCAACAATGTTGTATAAATAGATCCAACTAGAATATTTGTGATTAAATTCTAAAGTATTGAGGCTCCTTCTTTGTACCATTTCTCAGTAAGTATCATAAGCCATTCAATAGTATTCAATGAATCAACTGAGTTCAATATTTCAAGAAAAGAATAATTTCTGCTTTTAGATGTATTCTCTCTCTTTCACAGGCTTTTTTTTTTTAACAATACAGAATTAAAAATATTTGGTCATTACCGTGAATTGAACCCAGGACCACTTGCTTAACGCACAAGCGCTCTACCACTGAGCTACGACAACCAGCTGGCAAAAAACACTCCAATTCTGTATTTATACAGTGGTAGAGCGAGCGCTTGTACATTAAGCAAGTGGTCCTGGGTTCGATTCCCAGTGGCAAACAAATATTTTTAATCCTGTATTTTTTTTAAAGCCTGTGAAAGAGAGAGAATACATCTAATGAGTAAAAGAAGGCTGAGAAAGAACTACTTTATTTCTCTAGTACAACTATAATATTAATTTTCAGGAGAGTACTTTGAAACACGTTGAATTATCAGGTAAGTTTAGATGCACTAATATTGACTGAACAACAATTACACCTAAGCCCAGGAAATATCAGATGGGTGTTTATATTTCAGATACATCTATTCCTTTGAAAATCATTTAGTGTATGTACCTATTTTTTTAGTTGAAGAAAACTACTCAGATGATGACCAGCCTAAACCTAAACGTCCTTGCTTTGGTAAGTTAAAGCTATTGGCGGCAAGTGAGACACTATCAGGGGTAACGCAATTGAAAATCGGGGATATTTGTTTTTATTCCACACTATATATCTTCATGATTTTATTATTTATGTAAGTGACCCATGAAATAAGTCATGTTATCACAAGGTGTTACCTCACACTGTATTGCTCTTGACAAGGACATTACCCTCTGATAACCTGGTAGGTATAACAGCAGGCCTAACTTACCAGTTTTCTGCGATTTTAAAGCTATTCCTATTGTGAAGCCTACCCAACCAGGTTAGAGAAGCTGCTGAAGTACTCACTGGCGGTTGTGGAAATCTTCTAGAGAGTTTTACAGCCAACTTTACACCAAAAGTTATGAACCCCAGTAAAACTACTTCAGTGAAGATATCTGAATAAACCACCTCTTACACTCTTCAAAGTATCATATGGCAAGATATTTCACTCTCAGGCTTTATTTTCACTCGTCTCTGGATCGTGAAAATGAATTAGTCTGCTCATGAAATAATTCACCATATCACACTCTGGTTCATGTAATAAACACTATATATGTGTGTGGACAAACATACATTATTTTGTACTTAGGACCCTCGCTTTTGGGGGATTTGCTTCATGGTTTACCCCTTCCCGTACTTCCACTAAACAGAATAGTTTAGTTTAACGATCAATTATCATCCAAGGTAATTTAATTGTTTACCTCTTTTAATCAAATGGCCTCTGGATGTCACCAGATGGATTTAGGTCTTACCAACTTACTGCTAGGCTCAAAACCACGAAA
>WLWD01005233.1_pt1 | contig 17342 bp, 16 predicted proteins | sample 6712731 | NCBI WGS metagenome assembly WLWD01 (sample SAMN12718690, study PRJNA576275) | sponge metagenome | isolation source: marine sponge | host: Mycale hentscheli | place: New Zealand: South Island, Marlborough, Capsize Point | collected 2014-11-01
CTGATTGCTCCTGTATTCCATGACATCTGATTGCTCCTGTATTCCATGACATCTGATTGCTCCTGTATTCCATGACATCTGATTGCTCCTGTATTCCATGACATCTGATTGCTCCTGTATTCCATGACATCTGATTGCTCCTGTATTCCATGACATCTGATTGCTCCTGCATTCCATGACATCTGATTGCTCCTGCATTCCATGACATCTGATTGCTCCTGCATTCCATGGCATCTGATTGCTCCTGCATTCCATGGCATCTGATTGCTCCTGCATTCCATGGCATCTGATTGCTCCTGCATTCCATGGCATCTGATTGCTCCTGTATTCCATGGCATCTGATTGCTCCTGTATTCCATGGCATCTGATTGCTCCTGTATTCCCTGCATCTGATTGCTCTGCAATTCAGGGCAAATCTGATTGCTCCTGTAATTCAATGAATCTGATTGCTCTGTATTCCCCTGCCATCTGCTTGCTCCTGCTTTCCATGAACATCTGATTGCTCCTGTATTCCATGACTATTCTGATTGCTTCCTGTTTCCATGGCATCTGATTGCTCGCTGCATTCCATGGCATCTGATTGCTCCTGTAATTCCATGACATCTGATTGCTCCTGCATTCCATGGCATCTGATTGCTCCTGCATTCCATGACATCTGATTGCTCCTGTATTCCATGGCATCTGATTGCTCCTGCATTCCATGGCATCTGATTGCTCCTGTATTCCATGACATCTGATTGCTCCTGTATTCCATGACATCTGATTGCTCCTGTATTCCATGACATCTGATTGCTCCTGTATTCCATGGCATCTGATTGCTCCTGTATTCCATGGCATCTGATTGCTCCTGCATTCCATGGCATCTGATTGCTCCTGCATTCCATGGCATCTGATTGCTCCTGCATTCCATGGCATCTGATTGCTCCTGTATTCCATGACATCTGATTGCTCCTGTATTCCATGGCATCTGATTGCTCCTGTATTCCATGGCATCTGATTGCTCCTGTATTCCATGGCATCTCTGATTGCTCCTGTTTTCCCTTGCAATCTGATTGCTCCTGCATTCCATGGCATCTGATTGCTCCTGCATTCCTGGCATCTGATTGCTCCTGTATTCCACATGGCATCTGATTGCTCCTTTATTCCATGGCATCTGAATTGCTCCTGTAATTTCCATGACATCTGATTTGCTTCCGGTATTCCATGGCATCTGATTGCTCTCTGTATTCCATGCATCTTATTGCTCCTTTAATTCCCAATGGCATCTGATTGCTCCTGTATTCATGACATCTGAAATTGCTCCTGTATTCCATGGCATCTGATTGCTCCTGCATTCCATGGCATCTGATTGCTCCTGTATTCCATGACATCTGATTGCTCCTGTATTCCATGGCATCTGATTGCTCCTGTATTCCATGGCATCTGATTGCTCCTGTATTCCATGGCATCTGATTGCTCCTGTATTCCATGACATCTGATTGCTCCTGTATTCCATGACATCTGATTGCTCCTGTATTCCATGACCTTTGAAGTAGTCTAAAAGCTCTTTCTTCAGTCTAGTTCTATTAATAGAAGAATCAAAATTTAATGTCTTGAATCGGCTCTCATAAGCTGTGTGCAGCTCAATTAATTTGAACACATATACACCTTCTTCTAAAGCACTTTCTATATCCATTACAAGCTCAGCAAAAACAAGTGCTCTAGCTTTTTTCATACAAACATTTGATTGTGATGGAGCAACTGAGTACGCAGAAAACTACGATAACGGTTGCGGTATTTGGTTAGACACGAAATATGATATTTTCCCTCAATTGCAACAATGTCAATACCACCAGACAACTTAACAAGCAAGTCACTATCACCCATTTCACTAGCCATGTCCCTAATAACCGTATCTATATCGAGGGTAGTGAACTCATGCAATGACTCAGAAGTGGTTTCATCACAAAAAATACGGTGAGTACTTGTTAAATTCAGCTTACGTTTGGATCGTAAAGTGACCTCTCCTTCAACAGATTTCCTCTTTCTCGTTAGTCTCGGTCTTGCACACTCTAACATAGAGTTGTTAAATTTTTGATGGCATTGCTTGTGCCATGATGCACTGTGTTGTACAAAAGCTTGAACTGTCCCGTGTTCTCCAAAGTTTCCATCAACTGGTACGGCATTCAACTCCCGGAAATTTCATCGTTTTGGAGGAAAGCACTGTAGATCAGCTGGAGCTTGATCTGAAGCACAGTGAGCAGGGCAGCGTAGTTTTTCTGATGAATTATTTTACAGAGGTCCCAATTCATAGGTTTAGACATAGCAGAGCTGCTATATTAGGCTGTCTGGCCATGAGGTTGTAGGGCTTTGAAAAATTTTGCGACCCTCAAAAATATCGGCGTAAATTTACGCATTTTCAATTTTTTAAAATGAATTTACTGCACTTATGGGAAGTGTATTTTTTTGCAGCCAGTCATTTTCTTGTTCGTTTTTAGCCTATCTACCACCGCTATCATCTACCACCACTATCATCTACCACCGCTATCATCTACCACCACTATCATTTGCCACCACTATCATCTACCACCACTATCATCTACCACCGCTATCATCTGCCACCACTATCATCTACCACCACTATCATCTACCACCGCTATCATCTACCACCACTATCATCTACCACTGTTATCATCTACCACCACTATCATCTACCACCACTATCATCTACCACCACTATCATCTACCACCACTATCATCTACCACCACTATCATCTACCACCGCTATCATCTACCACCACTATCATCTACCACCGCTATCATCTACCACCACTATCATCTACCACTGTTATCATCTACCACCACTATCATCTACCACCGCTATCATCTACCACCACTATCATCTACCACCGCTATCATCTACCACCACTATCATCTACCACCGCTATCATCTACCACCACTATCATCTACCACTGTTATCATCTACCACCACTATCATCTACCACCGCTATCATCTACCACCACTATCATCTACCACCGCTATCATCTACCACCACTATCATCTACCACCGCTATCATCTACCACCACTATCATCTACCACCGCTATCATCTACCACCACTATCATCTACCACTGTTATCATCTACCACCACTATCATCTACCACCGCTATCATCTACCACCACTATCATCTACCACCGCTATCATCTACCACCACTATCATCTACCACCACTATCATCTACCACCACTATCATCTACCACCGTTATCGTCTACCACCACTATCATCTACCACCACTATCATCTATCACCGCTATCATCTACCACCACTATCATCTACCACCGCTATCATCTACCACCACTATCATCTACCACCACTATCATCTGCCACCACTATCATCTACCACCACTATCATCTACCACTGCTATCATCTACCACTGCGATCATCTACCACCACTATCATCTACCACCGTTATCCTCTACCACCACTATCATCTACCACCGCTATCATCTACCACCACTATCATCTACCACCACTATCATCTACCACCACTATCATCTACCACCACTATCATCTACCACCGCTATCATCTACCACCACTATCATTTTGGTGCTTTTGTCCGGAGTGTAAACAAATGGATCCTTTTTTGTCTTTTACAAACCCCACTATGGAATACTACCAGCAGATGTGATATCAATACCACACTCATTCTTGGTCTACTGAGCGTGTGTACTGACCACGAGTGTTGATGTGTATGTGTGTGTGTGTGTGTGTGTAGATTATCAGAAAGCATTGGAACTGGACCCAGCTAACACTAGGGCCAGACAAGCAGCCATGGTAAGCCACTTTCAACGTGTATTGACCCTCAGCTCACATGCGCAAGAGAGTAGCCGTTAGTATAGTAGTCACTCTGTCTGTCATGCTCTGGTTTTGGAGATTATTGACAATTAGTCGTTGGTTTAAGTATGAACTTATTCAGAAAGAAGATTTAGGACCTTTTAATGTGCTACTTTTTTTTATTTCAGGCTAATTGTTGAGAAAACGTGAAGCTTTCAGCTCTGTTGGTACCAGCTTTTGTGGTTAATGCCCCCTGGCATCGCGTCATAATCACGGGAGCAAATACTTTCTTACAGCCAGTGGTGTAGTTTGCTTTATACTCAGGGAAGTTAACCGACGGAGTTGAAGGAAGTGACGTTTCGCGTTGAAAATGTGAAGTGTTTCTGGCTAGTTTAGCTTCTTCTCTTATGAAGACAGTGTTTCGATGTACCATTTCTTTGCTCGAGCTATATTGATGCCTCATTAAAATAGCTAACAGATTGCTGGTTCTTTTGGATTATACTGTAATATCTAGGTAGTGTTTAATAGCGCTGAAGGTTCACACCTTTGGGGCTTCATTACTAAAGTAGTTTGAAGAACTCAATGGTTGTTTGGTAAAGGGTTCAATTTGTAGGTCGGTAGATTCATCATCAGTGTACATCACTGTGGTGTGGTATAGTGTTCATCAGTGGTTTGGGGTTTTTTCCCCTGAAGAACCCTTTAGTACTACATCAAAACCCTTTACCTAATATTACTTGGGTGCTAGCTACAAGGTAACTACCATTTTTAGGGTCCTGCATATCCTAGGCTATAGCATGCCAGTTGCAGACAGGGCACTACTTAGGGCCAGAGTGAAGATACAGAACTACATCAGACATCAGCTGTGTTCTAACCTCTGAGGAAAGCATGTTCTCTTAGTGAACTACAATGGAGGAGTATGTTTAGTTAATTGGGTAGGCGTTGTTATGCTAATTGGATAATTGAGGTAGTTATCATTACTATGGGAACTATGGGATATTGTTAATTATAGTCCATGATACTGGTGTTTGTAGTATCTTCCAGACAAGATCAAGGAACAGCAGGAGAAGTTGAAGGCAGAGATGCTGGGTGAGTGGTGGTTGTATTTAAGGAGGAGGGGAAGGGACATTGTTATTATTCGCATTGTGACCTGCAAGAACATTAGGGTAGTGATTAAAAAATAAAGTCTAGGTGTTGCACGTAGTTTAACGTACTCCCTTCCAATGTGTAGCGTATTGAGAAGCTAGTGGTTCTCCTGTGGGCAAGTGTAATATCAGTCAGAATGCACGTGCCTCAGGCTGGGCTGGTTATAGCCTTCTGAGGACTCAAAAGAATGGAAGTGAAAGATTTTGATGGATGTTGTCTTCCATTGTGCTCATGCCATGGCTATCTCGCATAGCAAGACCCTTTACCAACCTCTAATAACTACACGTTGGGAAGCCAGGTCTGGGAGCAAGCCTTATAAAGGTTTGTTCACAACACTTAACACAGGACTGTTCCAATTAATAAACGCCAACGTACTTGCAGGACACAAACTGTTGGAATCTGCCAGTCTGAGCACTGCATTCGGGAGTTCATTTGAAATATTCTTAATAATTTGTAACCAAAAAGCTAAGTTAAAAGTGAATAATGAAGGTGATTGCAAATGCTTTAATCTGTTGCTCTCAATATATTGAAGCTCATCTCCTCTTCCAATTTGTAAGAAAGTTGTGACTCCTTCAGATAGCGCAAGCTCAGTCTCACCCCCTCTTAGGTTAAATCTTAAATGAAGCCCTGCATGTGAGCATGGCGTATTGCATGTTATCAGAGGTTCCTTCTCTCGTGTTCTGGTCCTGGGTGTCTGGCCCTGCAAGACTACTGGCAGTGCGGGCATTGCCATGGCAACCACAGCCCTGAGAAATGCTCCTCCTGCACCTTATATCAGGGCTGGGATTGTTCTAATAAAAGCCCACTACCACAGAAACCTCAGTATGACCATGCGCATAATTCATTACTAAACTTGCACACTATATACCTCCTACTAACACAGTCACCCTAATATAGCCTCTCACTGAGCGTCATGCTAGCAGTACAACTGGTTGATGGAGTAGACAATATCCAGTCCAGGGCTGGGTGGGTTATTGTCTTACATAGACCACACCTCAGCTAGTGTGTGTGTGTGCAGACTCACTCCATCACAGTGTGTGTTGAGAGGTCTACCAGGTATGACCCACTCTTCTTGGCATGTTGTAGGAGACAAGGTCTGAGTAGAGTATGTACCAGCTACTGGGTTTTGTTTAGGCATTGTGTGAAATTCTAAGTTGAAGAAATTCATAAGACACTGAAGGAATTAAACATCTCATCAGATTTACTGTTTGTTCTAGTATCAAGGAAATATAATGTACTGCCTCGCAAGTTGTATTGTTATTATTTACTATGGTTTAGGATAATGATGACCCTTCCTCTCTCTCTCTCTCTCCCCCTAGGCAAGCTGAAGGAGCTGGGCAATGCAGTCCTCAATCCATTTGGTCTGTCTACTGACAACTTTCAGTTCCAGCAAGATCCCAACTCAGGAGGTTACTCTGTCAACTTCAAGAAATGACCCATGGTGACCCTCAGACTATTCCAGCTTACATCACATCTCCTGATCTCTCCAATTTGTTTATTTAATTATACTATTTATCCATGTCTTCTTGTTGTACATGGTTGGTTGCTATGATACTGTGTCATGTTGACATGGGAACCAAGTTGTTTCAAACTATTATTTCTATTTAACACACACTGAATCCCAAAATGCCAGTACATACTAGATGTATTGCATTATTGTTATACACAATTACCATAGCAACTAGCTACAGTGGAACCTCTGGTAGTGAACTCTCTAACAGCTAGTTGTCTCCATTTAGTGAAGTTCCTGCTTCCTCTCAAATATATTGCAAACAAACAACCTCTGTTTTGTGAACCTTAGTCCCAAATTGTTCTCAATTCAAGTTTTACAATACACAATAAATAAAAAATACTCTTGAAGTATATCAGACATCTCTATAGCTATCAAGTCACGCCCCCACCTCCAATGTTCCACTAACGAGAGAGAGAGTGAGGCACATTTCATTTGTAGAAGATCTCCTGTAGCTGAGTCTTGGTGTCCTCCGGGGAGGTCACACGGTGTCCAATAGTGCGTTTGTCCTCGTAGATCTCGTGATCGTTGCCCCCAGGATGTGTCTTGTCACCAAAGAAATGTATTTCCCGGTATTTGTCAATGAGCCCCAGGCAGAATGTCTTGTCCCAGCCTACAGGGAACACGTCGAAGCTAATTTGCCCACCAATTGAAAACTGAAGTCCTATGTCTGCAAACTCCTTTTTACAAGCTTCAACAAACTTCTCTCTGATATTGTGAACCTTGTCATACTCGAAGAACTCCATTCTCTCCTCCTGTGTACAGTTGCGACCAATGGGACACACGTTGATAAGCCCGTTCCTGAACTCAATGAAAGTTCCTCTCTTCTTGGGCAAATCTAGGTCGGCCATGTACTTCATGCAGAAGTTGACGAACTTCTTAATCTTCTCTTCCCCGAGGTGCTTGGCGATGTTCATACGGCCAATCTCTTTGCCGCTCTTGAATGCCACTAGACCGTTCTCTGAGAAGACGTAATCGTACATTTGAGTGACATCGTCTCCGCCCATCTGCTCCTGCATCTTCACCAGGTCTGACCCGCCCACTATACCTGGACATAATACGAGGAATAAATATTGGATAGGTAAAGGGTCACACTAACTATTGTCAGAAATACAGATAGTGGACAACTAAAGATGAACTTTAAACTTGTCTAGTCCTGGATGTATTCCCAGTCTTACAATAAAACAGCTGTCATGGCAACTCAGTAAGCAATGGTAATGATCACAAGAATTTACTAAATAATTACTTTTTAATTGTTGTTGTTGTTTACAGTAAAACAGCTTTACTTGAATAATAATATTTCCATCCAATCGGTTAGAGTTTAATGAATGTAATTTGACCTCATGAATAACATTATTTTGAAGGTCAAAGTACCTGGACTAGGTCAAAGAGGACAACTGATAATGTCCTCTGTATATTGCATCTTATATAGCACAACAATAATACAAACTACACATGCACACACATACATACGCCGTTAAAACCAATTTTAACCTGGTTATGCTCACAACACCACACAGCGACACCCAATTAGCTAAACCTTACTACTCAAGCAATCTACTCCAGTTGGATCCTCTGTGAACATTCACACATTGAGCCTGTTCAAAGTTACCTCACTAACTCAGTAACTGGCACTATAATAATAATCTGCTCTGATGAAAGTGTTGCAAAAATTGGTGAATCCAATACATTCTTGATAATACGGGGGAATAATTTAACTAAAATGATGAGCAAACACATAAAACAACAACCTTAGTGCGCGTGCAACTACTCCCAGCTCACCAATGACCACTTTCTTCTTGAGTTCCAGGATGAACTCCTTCATGTCGGGCTTTATGACCAGCCTGGAAGGAGTTAGCGTTCCGTCCACGTCGAAAAGAACTAGCACATCTCTTTGGTCGGCCATGATACAGCAGAGGCTGATTCTAGAACACGGCCTGCGCAGCAGGAACTTTTAACAGAGAAGGGCTCACTTCCTGGTAAGGCGTGGTTACAAACTAGGAAGGATCGTCACTAAATTAAGGTAAAGTAAACTTGCATCACAACCAGTCCACCGAGCAAGGTAAGTGATACTCAATGCAGATATAATAATAGTAATAAATTTTAGGGGGCTAACTGGTACTAGATTATGCATTATTATTATTATTTTTTTTTTTTTTCATGAAACAACAAATCATTGAAATAATATAATAAGGCAATAAACAAGCAATGCAAAAATGAAGTGCTGGCAAGGAAAAATATCATACAATTACAAAATAATAATAATAATAATAAAAGAATGAAATTAAATAATAAAAATAAAAAGGAAAGGCAATTGTGGAGGAAAAGATTTAAACACTACCCGGAGACCCCATGACTGAAGCTGAGTTTCCTCTCTGGATTGAGAGGCGCTGTAGCAGGTATGAGGTTGAACTTGGGTCGCCCGTCTGCCTACGAACTCTCCTTCCCAACTCCTTCAGAAACTGACGTGAGTCGTGCCCCAATTTCCCAACTCCTTCAGAAACTGACGTGAGTCGTGCCCCAATTATGCCAGTAGTCTCAATTGCCATTCTTTTTATTTTATTGTCATTTTATTTATGTAATAATTTTATGACCTTTTACCTTTCCCAGGACTTGCCATGGACTTTATTTTTATTGTATTGTTTAGTTTATAATGATAACATTATAATATTTTTTTTAAAAATAAAAATAATAATAATAATAATAATAATAATACTTATGATGATGATGTAGATTATGATTTTTTAATATAAGGGGAGAAATGGCCACCAGGAAGGGTGGACAACATCATCATTGATGTGGAACATAGCTACCTATTCATACAAATCCACCAGCAAAAATGACGAATAGAAGAGAATGACATAATGACTGGGTAGCAACTTTATTAATTACAAGCAATTTCACGCTTCTCCACTTTGTGGGGATAGGGCTAAACACCCTATAGTGCAGGGCATTTAGCCCTACGCTGTATGGGAATAGCTAGTGGTTTTCATAAACACATGACTACAGGAAATTCAAGTTTTTACCTTGTCAGTCAGTTACTGTGCAAATTTAAAAGTTGAAGATGCTACCTCTAAATCCTCACTAAATGTCATGAGCCAGCTTCACAACATTTGCCTTGGCATAGTTAGTAGCTAAATTGATATGAAAGGGATACCACACGTCCAGCAAGGCGATCAGTGATCAGCAACCTGCACCTTTATTATTCTCCTAAATGTCTATATTATTCTAGAATTAATCCAGAATGCATTTAGCTAGTGTTGTTTTAGTTATAACTAAAACTAAAACCAAAACCCCTAGTTTTGGGGTATTTTACTTTTGGTAAGAGTAACCAAAACTAAGCTGTAGAGAACATGAAAAAACTAAAACTAATTATTTTAGAAGACAGTAAATTCAATAATAACTAAAACTACCAGTAGAGTGGATGACAAAAACTAAAACTAAGCAATTTTATTGTAAACAATTCACCTTGAATTATGTCATTATTAAATGAAAATATAAATTCCCATCAAGTAATTATTCTCTAAACATAAGCCAGGTCCAGTATGCTGATTAGCATCCACTAGCTAGGGCCAGCCAGATCCAGTATGCTGATTAACATCCACTAGCTAGGGCCAGCCAGATCCAGTGTGCTGATTAACATCTACTAGCTAGGGCCAGCCAGATCCAGTGTGCTGATTAACATCCACTAGCTAGGGCCAGCCAGATCCAGTATGCTGATTAACATCCACTAGCTAGGGCCAGCCAGATCCAGTATGCTGATTAACATGTACTAGCTAGAGCCAGCCAGATCCAGTATGCTGATTAACATGTACTAGCTAGAGCCAGCCAGATCCAGTATGCTGATTAACATGTACTAGCTAGAGCCAGCCAGATCCAGTATGCTGATTAACATGTACTAGCTAGGGCATCCAGTATGCTGATTAACATCCACTAGCTAGAGCCAGCCAGATCCAGTATGCTGATTAACATCCACTAGCTAGGGCCAGCCAGATCCAGTATGCTGATTAACATCTACTAGCTAGAGCCAGCCAGATCCAGTATGCTGGTTAACATCTAGCTACTAGCTAGGGCCAGCCAGATCTAGTATGCTGATTAACATGTACTAACTAGGGCCAGCCAGATCCAGTATGCTGATTAACATCTACTAGCTAGGGCCAGCCAGATCCAGTATGCTGATTAACATGTACTAGCTAGGGCCAGCCAGATCCAGTATGCTGATTAACATGTACTAGCTAGAGCCAGCCAGATCCAGTATGCTGATTAACATCCACTAGCTAGGGCCAGCCAGATCCAGTATGCTGATTAACATCTAGCTACTAGCTAGGGCCAGCCAGATCCAGTATGCTGATTAACATCTACTAGCTAGGGCCAGCCAGATCCAGTATGTTGATTAACATCTAGCTACTAGCTAGAGCCAGCCAGATCCAGTATGTTGATTAACATCTAGCTACTAGCTAGGGCCAGCCAGATCCAGTATGCTGATTAACATACACTAGCTAGAGCCAGCCAGATCCAGTATGCTGATTAACATCCAATAGCTAGAGCCAGCCAGATCCAGTATGCTGATTAACATCTACTAGCTAGAGCCAGCCAGATCCAGTATGCTGATTAACATCTAGCTACTAGCTAGAGCCAGCCAGATCCAGTATGTTGATTAACATCTAGCTACTAGCTAGGGCCAGCCAGATCCAGTATGCTGATTAACATACACTAGCTAGGGCCAGCCAGATCCAGTATGCTGATTAACATCTACTAGCTAGGGCCAGCCAGATCCAGTATGCTGATTAACATCTACTAGCTAGGGCCAGCCAGATCCAGTATGCTGATTAACATCTACTAGCTAGGGCCAGCCAGATCCAGTATGCTGATTAACATCTACTAACTAGGGCCAGCCAGATCCAGTATGCTGATTAACATCTACTAGCTAGGGCCAGCCAGATCCAGTATGATGATTATCATCTACTAGCTAGAGCCAGCCAGATCCAGTATGCTGATTACTCTACTAGCTAGGGCCAGCCCTATTTGGACTTACCCGCTCAGGTGGGAAGGTAGGAAGAGAAGTCAGACTAGCAATTACACGGCCAGGGATTACTAGGCACGCTGCCTTCAGATTACAAGGCACGCTGCCTTCAGAGTGCTAGGCACGCTGCCTTCAGATTACTAGGCACGCTGCCTTCAGATTACTAGGCACGCTGCCTTCAGAGTGCTAGGACGCTGCCTTCAGATTACTAGGCACGCTGCCTTCAGATTACTAGGCACGCTGCCTTCAGATTACAAGGCACGCTGCCTTCAGAGTGCTAGGCATGCTGCCTTCAGAGTGCTAGGCACGCTGCCTTCAGATTACTAGGCATGCTTGCCTGACCCTCGCTGATGCCGTATATGTATTTGACCCTTTACAGATCTCGGAGGTGTGGAATCACCCCATGTGGACGCTCTCGCTGAGATGCCAACGTTCAGGCCGACTTCAGGCTGTGACCTTTTAGCAGCTGCAGCTTCTGCAGGCAATGCAGATGACACAGCAGGGCATAGCACAGGTGCAGCCCACCTGAACAAGCTGGGGCCGTTCAACCCGGTAGCCACGCTAGCACCAAAGGTTGCAAAGAAGGTGCTTGAGTTGGAGTTTGTGGACATGTCGGAGGTTACCAGGGACACACCTCCAGAGTCAACTCCCTCCTGTCCGGTGCCACTATGTCGTCCTATGGTCACGGACATTTCTCACTGGGTGGAACGATATACCACCATGGCTGCTCTACTCTCCACCAGATTCCCTCACAAAGCTCCCGAATTGTTTGCCTATCTGGCTACAATTGTTCGGGCAGAGAGTAACTACGAGCATGGGAGATGGTAGCATACGATCGGCAATTTAGAAGGGAGGCACTGGCCAAGAAGTGCCTAGATTGGTCGGTCCCGGACCCTCGACTTTACAGCGAGGCATTTACGGGGAGGGCCCGATCAATCCCTCGTTGTTCGCTGTGCCTGCAGGATGATCACCAGGCCAACTCTTGCCCACAGAACCGTGACCAACCTTGGTGGGTGTGGCCATTTGGCGCTGGAACAGCGGGGGCATCGCCGGCACATCAGAGCATACTGCCCAGGACACCAAGGAAGCCGGCCGAAGTGTGCAGGTGGTACAACAAAGGCCGTTGCAGGCTGTCATCGTGCAGGTATGTCCACACCTGCAAGGAGTGTGGGGGCGATCACCCCGGCATCCACTGTGGGAGGTTTCGGCCACGGGCAAGGTCACCTCACCGACCCGCAACCTCCAACCTGCAAGGGCAGTCGCCTGGGTGGGGACACCGCTGAACTGTAATCTATCGATCTGTGAACAGAACAGTCACCTCATTGTTTCAATGAATATGATACTGATACTTGTTTCCACTGACTCGTCGTGTTAGAATATAGGGTTGTCATGGGATGAGGTTAGGGGTAGAAAATGGTTGGGAGGGATTATGGGAGAAGTTGCAGTGGGACCTCAGTCGTCAGCAATTATCAGAGCACTAATTGGCAACACGTGAACTGGACGATTGATGTTAAGTTTGCTAACATTTCAAACGGGCATGTAATAACATTCATTGAAAAAAGAAAAAGAATTCCACTTATTGATTTGATAGCTGGGGTCTCACTGCCTTAGGTTTCCACCTCCGTGGTGTGATGGTCACTGTGACCACTGTAAAGGGCATATATTATGAGCGCTGTAATCTTGTGTGCAGGCTGGGACGATATGCATCCCCACACAGCAGATTTAATTTGCCTGAACTGTTGCCGTCCTCCGAGCAGGTGTACTATCCCAGAATTGCGCACAGTGTCGACCCAACTGAAGGTAGATGCCTGGGAGATTCTGCTGTCAGATTACCCAGATAAGGCATATGTGCACTACATAATCCGGGGTCTGCGGGATGGATTTCGTATTGGATTCCAATGGGATAGTCGCTTGACATCAGCTGTATGCAATATGCACTCCACCAGGCTCAGGCCTGCGGCAATCTCAGGCTATATTGCCGATGAACTATCCAAGGGTCGCATGCTGGGCCCCTTTCCTCTCACCTGGAGGGAGTGGGTACATGTCAATAGGTTTGGCCTTATTCCTAAAGGCCACAACACAGGGAAATACCGTCTCATAACTGACCTATCCTACCGTAGCGGGGGTAGCGTGAATGATGGTATTTTCCCCACTCCTCACTTCCCTCTCCTATGTTACCGTGGATGACATAGTGAGGATGGCACAGCAGATGGGAAGAGCGTCTCTCTTGGCCAAGATGGACATAGAGGCTGCTTACCGCTTGGTCCCAGTACACCCCCAGGACCGGATCCTACAAGCGGTGGAATGGGAATGCAGTATCTATGTAGACCCTATGCTGCCATTCGGCCTCCGCTCAGCCCCAAAAAATGCGGTGGCTGATGCCTTAAACTGGTGTCTTCAGCAGGCTGGCATTCGGTTTGTCCAGCATTATTTAGACGACTTTATTGTTGTTGCACCCCCTCAGTCAGATGAGTGCAGGATAGCAGTGGAGACGATGGACAGAGTGTGTGCTCAATTGGGTGTCCCGATGGCCCCTCACAAACGAGAGGGTCCAACAACCTGCCTGATATTCCTAGGTATTGAGATTGATACTGTGGCTGGTAAACTTCGACTACCCGGGGATAAATTATCAAGGTTGACCACATTAGGGGTTCTAGAAAGTCCTGCCAGAGAAAGGAGCTCGAGTCATTGATCGGGTTGTTGTCGTATGCCTGTAAGGTTGTCAAGCCGGGCAGATCCTTCCTGAGAAGGCTACTGGACCTCCTGCATGCCACGGGTTCACGCCGGGGCGATAGGTGCATCCTTCGTCTCAGCAGGTCTTATCAGGCAGACATTGCATGGTGGAGAGAGTTTGTTGGGCCGTGGAATGGAGTATCCTTCCTGTGTCCGACTCAGGAGCTGCCAGAAGTTGCTGTGACGTCAGATGCATCAGGGTCATGGGGGTGTGGTGCTTGGTTTGGAAAAGAATGGTTTCTCGCCCCCTGGAACAGCAGAGCGGACTCTCTCTCTATTGCGGCCAAAGAGCTCATCCCCATCATTATTGCATGTGCGATTTGGGGTCATGCTTGGAGCACCCACAGGGTCAATTGCAGGTGTGACAACCAGGTGGTGGTGGCTGCTTTACAAGCGAGGGTCAGTAGGGATGCTGGGGTGATGCAGTTGCTCAGGTCCCTGATTTTCGCAGAGGTCCAAATGGGGTGCCAGCTAGTTGGGTCATACATAGACACACATGCTAATCATCTGGCAGATGACCTGTCTCGTAATCGTGTTTTGTCCTTTCTGTCAAAGGTCCCAACGGCCAATCCCACAGCCACACCAGTGCCACATCAGCTCCTGGACCTTCTTCTTAACCCGCTGGCCGACTGGGTGTCCCTGGAATGGCGGCATCGGTTCAGCGTTCAGGAGGGTCTAGCCCCATCTACACGTTGCACGTATGGGGCTGCAGTGAATAGATTTAACAACTGTTGCACACACTTCAGTATTCACACGCCATTCCCAGTAACTGAGCCTCATTTGTGCTCCTTCGCTGCATATCTGGCCGACCAGGGTCTGGCACCACAGACCATTAGGAGCTACCTGTCTGCGGTTCGTAACACACAGATATCTTTAGGGTTCCCTGACCCTAGGGACCACTCGTCCTTGCCGATCCTGAAGCGTGTGCAGGCGGGAATCCAACGTGTCAGATCATTGGGTGGTCCATCAGCCCGCCTTTGGCTTCTCATTACAGCGAAGGTCATGGAGAGAATTAGGGCCCACTTGGAAGTAGCAGACATAGCTCACAAAGAGCTCATGTGGGCAATTTGTTGCACTGCCTTCTTCGGGTTCTTCAGGCTTGAGGAACTCTTACCAGAGGCGAAAGCAAAGGTCGACCCAGCAGTGTCTCTCATGTGGGGTGATGTGGCTGTGGATGGTAGAGACAAACCTACTATGGTCAGAGTTCACCTGAAACGGTCTAAATGTGACCAATTCGGAGCGGGGGCTAACATTGTTCTGGGTGCAACATGCCAGCCATTGTGTCCCGTTACCGCAATCCTTCGGTACATTCAAGCTCGAGGCCCTTTGCCAGGGGTGTTCTTCAGGAAATCCCCCTCAGAACCAGTCTTGAAGCCTTGGTTCGTAGATCAGTTGCAGGACGTGTTGGCAGCAGTGGGTCTTCCTCGCCATCAGTATGCTGGACACAGCTTTAGGATTGGCGCTGCCAAGACGGCTGCTATGGCGGGAGTAGAAGACTCTACCATCCAAACCCTTGGGCGCTGGCATAGCTCTGCATACCTCCAGTACATCCGATTGCCAAGTGAGAGACTCGCGGGGGTATCTGTGGTATTAGCCAAACACTCAAACTCAAGGTGAACAATATGTATGTGTTTGGGACATTGAGGCTTAGTGTTGTACTGCTAATGTATTAATTAAATTACAATTACCATTGGTTGGTGGCATTTTGATGGAAGGGTAACAAAGTACAGGGTACAGATGTATTGGGTTACATTGGATTCAACAGATATATCGTGCATTGCATCCTATCTATATACAGCTGTTAAGAATCCTATAGGGTCAGCTGGGCCAGGTGCCAATACCCCCTCCTACCATCTATTCTTCGCCTTGGGGGGGGCGACGGGCCCCTTCCTAATGGCCCGTCCCCCTTTGGGGGGACTTGCCGACGCTGGACTTGTACTTGGAAAAGCGTTGCCGCTTCTCTCTCACCCCCCAAGGCGGCACAGAGGGGAGACCTGTGGACAAGCGCCATCTGCTGCTCAAGGCGGCGCAAGACCGCAGGACGCACGTGAGCCCAGACTGCCAAATTGGTGAGAATGTTGTATATGGTTAGCCTAACCCCCAAGCGGGATCGTAGTTAATTCTAAATAAAATGTTTTATGAGCTATTCCAAAAGAATAATACATTAATCTCATTCCAATTAGAAGTAGTGAATCAGTGAAGACTGCAGTAGCTTAATATATTAAATTGTTACGTTATGAAATAAAGGAGTAAAAGTGTCACTCTCTATACAAGCTAGAGGATTCAATAGCTAACAATCTTTCAGTGAAAATGTTAAATGCCCCCCCATAAAAATGTTCAGTGGATGGAGAAAACAATGTACCTTTAACAACTAAATGTTTATGTCCATCTGTTGTAGCTAATAGAAATAGAACCCCCCAAAACACTATTGATTCTCTTTATGATTAGCTATGAATCAAATAGACTGAACATCCTCCGAACAAAATGATTAAAAAAACAAAAAAAAAAACAATAGCCAGCTGAAGTCAAAATTGAGATTTTAATACTTGAATTTCCAATTATATTTGTTAAAATCTTGCCGTTTGACATAACTGAGGGAGATGTTACACTCCTTGTATTAGTTATCTCTTCTAATTAAAGACTTCTCTGTATTTAGCTTTTTCCTTTTATTAGCTATTTACATGGGATTATTCCTTATTATTATTTTAGAATGATTCCACTATGCTAACTCACGTCTAGCTATTATTTCAGAAAGAATGCTAGCATAATCGGACAGTGCCTAGTTTATCCAGTAGGCAGGTCAGTAGCATCACTTGAGAGAAGTGTCTGGATGGTTTTCATGGAGGAGTTGTGTGAGGAGAGAAAACAGACTAGCATAAATTCTGTCTATCACACCGTATTGAAACAGACAAGTCAACTACATTATGTCCTTCCAAATTATTTGTTTGATGTTTAGCTATAAGACTTTCATCAAAATCAAAAATCTTCAATTATAAATTTCAATAAGAATACACTGCTGAGTGAAACAGAAAGAGAGCAAACTATTATATTGCATGTAAAAGCAGTAACTAGAGTTGTGTTAAATTTGAGTTGGAGTTGACAATCAGTCTGTTTC
>WLWD01004749.1_pt1 | contig 17335 bp, 13 predicted proteins | sample 6712731 | NCBI WGS metagenome assembly WLWD01 (sample SAMN12718690, study PRJNA576275) | sponge metagenome | isolation source: marine sponge | host: Mycale hentscheli | place: New Zealand: South Island, Marlborough, Capsize Point | collected 2014-11-01
AGTCACCACTAAAAAATGTCTGCCATAAAGATAATAGCAAAATGGTTATAATAGATGTATACAATGCCAATCCTTCCAACTCCTGGGCAGAGTATCTCTATTGGGGGCCCCTGAAATTGTTTTGAGAGGAAAGACGCAGGTCTCCACAATCCATCTCTGCATACACTGAGGACTGCTCCAATGCCTGTGGATGAGGCATCCATTTCGAGAAGAAAACAATCAGAGTTACAAGGAATGCACAATTTACAGTGATCGCACAGACTTGTATTAAGTGCTATGAAAGCTTCCACCATCTGAGCATCCCATTGCGCTAGCCTCGAGGAACACATTAAAACATGAGGTGTGAGGATGGTAGACCACTGTAGAAATTAGGAACAAATTGACAATAGTAGGTATAGAGAATGAATGTAATTGTTTCCTAGTAGATGGTTTTTTGTGCCATGTCCATAATTCTATGTTGTGGCACATAATTAATACTACCCGATCCTATGACATGACCTAAAAACTCTATCTTGGCAATTTCAAATTGGCATTTTGAGGGCTTGCAAGTGAGTGAATGTTTCTTAAGCAGTGAGAATACCCTTCTAAGATGTATTAAGTGTACCTCCCATGTTTGTGATAATTTTAATACATCATCTATATTGACAGAACAAAATTCAGATACATTCACCAGTAGTTTGTCCATCAGTCCTTGAAAGACCATTAGTATGGGTTTTATGTTGGTCTCAGTAGCTATATGACCTGTCATTGTAACTCCTAAAACTTGAATCCTCTCAGCTTGAAAAAATAGCCTTTGGCTCTTGTATTTAATCAGTCTGTTAAGTCATCACATAGTGATTAACGATTGACATATCCCTGTTTTCAAGAAATACACATCCATTCAAGGGGATATGGTGTTTAATAACAATGGTTGTGAAAGCTAAGGCACCATCTGATCTGGTTTCTGCACCATGAACAGATACAGTTTCCCCCTATGGTTTCAAAAGAGTAAGGATTTTATCTCCGTATAGGAAGCATTATTGTCTACTAGGAACCTATGCGAGAACAAAGTCTTTCTGGCAGTTTTAGTTGAATGAAAATCTTACCTTTCACCAGGTATTCCACACTCTGTCATAATGCATGCGAATTTCTCTAAGTAAATGACTATTTCATTCCCTTCCCTCAAAAAATTTAAACCTCTCATTTTGTTTTCAATGCATTTTTGCTGTTCTCTGTAGACTCTCTCCGCTTTCCTCTCTCTCTTTTCAATCTCTCATCTCTATCCCGTTGTTCTTGTTTTGCCTGTTCCAAATCAAGTCTCCTAACACTCCATTCTCTCTCATATCTCTCTCTTTCTCTCTCAATGTCTTCACGTCTAATTCTTTCAATTTCATTTCTTTCAGCCTCTCTTCCAAATGAGAAAAACAACAACAACAGGTTATGGTATACATAAATAAAGAATGAACAAGTTCACGAAGTTTATAACGGTAGAATGATGAAGTACCGAAGTTCCGTGGAGTTCTCTCAGCTCTTGCACAGTACAGTCCTGCATGAGTGACACTGGAATTTAGACTGGATGAAGAGGATGCCGCAAAATCCGTTCACTCCAGATGTGAGATTGTTTCTTGTCTTCTCGTCAACCTTTAGTCTACTAGAGAAGATATGACCACTGCTGGAACCAATGTGCATGTGCAGGATTTGTTGTAGATGGGAGTTACCTCCATGAAGTCTTCCCCACAGATAGTTAGCACTGCCACCAGGTCCTTACTTATCTCCCTCGCTCTTGAGCAAGTCCTCTTCAACAATAACAGAGTTGGATTTGAATATATAATTAAAATTAGAGAATGGCACAAGAAGAACTGACACACACACACACACACAGTGGCAATGCTTTTATAGGAGTGACAACAAGCGCATAATGAGAACAAGAAATTGCATATCAACACATCTCATGTGACTAAGGAACATTCATGAACGCTTAATTTACAAATTGCATTCACTTACACATACATGCACACATACATACAACGTTCAATTGTTCTTTGTAGGCATGTACCTCCTACAAACAGTGATATCTAATAATATCATTTTCATGAGAGAGAAAAATAACATTATTAGTAGTGGCTAATTTGCAGTGTTAATGTTTACTTTCCTGTATAATATTAGTTTGACTAGGTGTAGACTAACTTTAAATCCACTAGTCATAAATGTTTTTTTAATCAAACGTTTCGGCTGCTATTCAGCTAGCTATCATCAGTGGAACATAAATAGTAACTGCTAGAAATGATGCCATAGCTATGGTAATGTTATAAATATGTTTGGTGATACTAGCAACACCTCAAGCTATGATTCTCTTATACACCCCAGGAAGCATCCCAGTGTCCCTATTCGTAGCATTGTCGTCCTGTTTTTCTATATACCGTGATTCCATTATACATCGTTGTTTTCATGATGACCTGTGATCAACCACTTTAGCTTTCTTCTGGTCAATAACATGATTGTTGTGAACAGCATGCATTATTCTCTTGCCAATCAGCATTTTAGTACAACGCTACACATCCATATTGTGACGTCACAATATGGGATGTGTGATGTGTGCAAAGTCTAACGTCGTACAGGAATGATTACCCAGTTCACTATTGTGTGTTTTGCATGCGCATGCAAAACACATAATGGTAGCTATAGCCATTGAACTCTTCACTTGGGGCTCTTGGGGCATGTGCCATACCCACCACCAATATTTATATTTTGACGATAATATTTTTGGACACTGTAAATGGCAGGAAGACTTCCTTTTCCTTAATCATTATTTTTGAAGAAAATATTTACAACTTTTCAATTTTTTTCATGTAACTATGAACATGCACACTCCCTAAGCATGTTGATTTTTTTATGTGCCCCTCCCCCCAACCCCTGCCACGTTTCCCAATTATGAGATTATTCCTCATTGATGCAGTCTTTTGAGACAATTAATCATAGATTTCGGGAAACCTAATGCCTAATTATGCCTCAATAATATTGAGTGGAGTGGCTGCAGGTACAGCTAGTGGTGACCACAATGTGAATCCTAGAGTGAACTTAGGAGAATCAGCCACTAATGATCTCAATTAATTAAAAAACCTATTAAGGCAAAATTGTGCAAACAATGCAATCATTAGATTCCCACACTGTTGAGGATTCAATGTGTGCCATAAGAGAATATATTATTGTGTAATTAATATTGCTCTACAGAATTAGGAATTACCCAATGAAAGGTTGTATAGCTTTATTGGTCAGCAAATCCAGTTAAAAAAAAAAAATATATATATATGTATATAATATCCAGAACTATAAAGAAAACATGAACAACTAATAACCGATTAAAGACATCAACATCAAAGTTATATGTTCCTACATGCACTTATAAACAACTTACAATAAGTTGTCATGTAGGAGCCGCTAATAAAGTTAGTTTTGAGTTTGTGTGTGTGTGTGTGTTTGTTTGTTTGGTTGGTTGTGTGTATATGCATGTGCATAAAATGATAGTGATAATTAGCAATTTATTGTTGTTACATTTTTGTGTTACGCTTTTGAATCCGAGATTGAAAATACAAAATTTAAACCATTTTCAATGGTTGAACAGTTGAGTAGGCACTCTATCCACAAGCTTGACCAGCACCAGGAACTAGACTCACATTAAAAGGTTTCTGGTTAGAAGATGTGTGATTGCTATAGGGATAAAGTCAACATGTCACATCCTACAAAGTAAATAAAAGGAAAGAGAAGCTAAATGCAGGAAAGTATTTAGTGAGAAGAGTGCAGGGTATTTAGCATCACAGTTACGTTAAATTGGAAGAAATCAATCAATAAAATTGGAAATTCAAGTCATTGAAACAATTATGATTCCAGCTTGCTATAGTTTTTTTTTCTTATTCTGTTTGGAGGATGTTACGTATACACAACTTTGTTTCCAAGGTAAAATGGCGACTGAGGTGACTATACCCCATCCCCTCCCATTTCCTCTAGGATCCACCTCAAGATTACGATGTAGATAGCAAAATAGAAATTCCCTTCTTGTTATTACGTGGCTGACAAATACACTTTGCTTTTAATTAATTGAAGTGCAGTATTCTAGCTCCTTTTCATCAAATGAATGTGTGTGTGTGTATGTGTGTGTGTGTGCATGAGCATAAATGTCAAAGTGAACTGGAAAATGCCACAATATCATGTCATGCTTGAGATGCATTCCTACATTTTGGTCATACAGTTCTGTCAATTTCTAGAAAGCTAATTAAATGCTTTTTTCCTATGTAAGATCAAAATTCTCGTGCAAAGAGTTAAATTCCTTTAATATGCTAAGTTCCTTAAAATTAGTGAGTCTAAATGAACAGCATGTGCTATACATGAAAATAATTATTGTATTTACTTTTATAATTTCAAAATGGCGATTGCTAAATGAATTAAAATACAGTTGGCAGAAACACCAGGTGGCACTATCATAGTAGCTAAGTTAATAGAAACATTTCTCGTTCTAACAGCTACTGGTATAATTAATTCAGCTGAGAATGATCGAATTATAGCAGGTGTAAGAAGATGTTTCGATATGCACCACACGCACACACACGTATATACAATACTGATTATAATTATATACGTGTATATATTATTATTTTTAACAGCCAATATTTTTCATTATAACTTAACCCTCCCCCCAGTGTGTTGTGACCTGAAGTCTGAAAGATTGGATAATATCACTCGATCACTTGTAGGGTGACATGTTCACATTATTCAAACAGTATGTGCACAAGCAGTATTATAACTACTCTGACCTCTAGCTGAAGTCCTTGCAATACCTAAGAATCAGTCTGACCATACCATTTGCTGTAGACATTATGTTCTCTACTGTATACCATTAGTAATCATTACTAAAACAATCTCATGGACTCTGTAGAAAATCAATATTTAAAGTGTGTTATATGTGTTGTGTAGAGACTAAGTCTGCTTAATAGTGTGAAGCTAGTCACATAATTAAAGGATGCCAGTTTAGTTATGAGGGCATGTTAAAATTAATCATGGTGGACACAAGGCTGGTAGTGAGATGACGCGTCCGTTCTTGTTTTGATGTGTTTAAATTGGAGTACAGATGGCACGCATCAAAGTATAACACACTCTTTATTATCTTGTGATAATAGAGAGAAAAAAATAGTTGCCTATTGTCAATGCTCACCTGATAGGTATGGGGTTAATAACTATGTGTGTACATGATGTGTGTATGTGAGTGTGTGTGTGTGTGGGGAGCGGGGAGGGTGTGGGTGTCTTTGGCTCAGGGCCTGGTCTTAGTTTGAGCCCCACTCTGGCAAACTTTCTTCCTCTGCCTCCCACCAGCCCCACCCAGTCCATACTGGCATTTTCTGAGATGCAAATTCAAGACCCTTTTTCATGAAACGGCAATGGTCCAGATGGGACTTTGGGTGCCCACATGGCTCCAGCAGCTTTATGCTACAGCTCACAGTGTGTTCTTAGTAGGCATCGTGACTCTGCCAGGTGCGCATAACGCTAGCAGTTGCAAGAGAATTGGCTTTTGCATTTGTATTTGTGTGTATGTATGTGTGTGTATGTGTGTGTATGTGTGTGTATGTGTGTGTGTGTGTGTGTGTGTGCATGGTAAGGGTTTGCTTTCATAATATTTATTCAACTATGACTGTAATAGATCAAAATCAATATGTATTTAATAAATAGAATTATCATAATCCAAGTGAACTATTCCAAATGTAGAGGAGATAGATAATTTTCTTGTATTTTATGCAGCGAAGTCACAGCCTGCACAAGACTTATAAGTGGTTTGAAACTAAAACTACTTTAATTGAAAGAATAATACAATCCCAGCAAAATACCCACATGTGCATTTTTTAGAGTTGCTAATAAGCTTGGGCAACAGAAACTATCTTCTAATCAAACCAACAGGTGGTAATTACAGCTATGAATATCATTAAACCAAATATGGACTCCAGTGAATCTGTGAATATAATTTGACCAAATAAGGAATGCAGTGAAATTCATGACATACAACAGCTTGCACTCTTCATTTAAATTGAGAAATTCAATTCAATTATTCATGAAGTTTTCCGAAACAAATGAATTTCAAAACATTCCAGTCTTTATTGATCAAATTACATTTAACTTTTTTAAAGATAGCAAACATCTGGACTAAATAGATCTTCAATGAATTACATTCAAAACAATTAAATGCACATGAATTAACATCACATGTTATATATATAAATGTTTTGCAGTGATACGCCTCTTTATAGTTGGAAAATCAGTTTAATAAATTTGTGCTACTGAAGTTCCATAGATTAGGATATGTTTAGCTATATGAAATCTATGTTGAATGAGGTGGTGTTGAATGAGGTGGTGTTGAATGAGGTGGTGTTGAAATGAGGTGGTGTTGAATGAGGTGGTGTTGAATGAGGTGGTGTTGAATGAGGTGGTGTTGAATAGGTGGTGTTGAATGAGGTGGTGTTGAATGAGGTGGTGTTGAATGAGGTGGTGTTGAATGAGGTGGTGTTAAATGAGGTGGTGTTGAATGAGGTGTTGTTGAATGAGGTGGTGTTGAATGAGGTGGTGTTGAATGAGGTGGTGTTGAATGAGAAGATTATCTCAACAATTAGCCATGTATTAGGAGTTGTAATATAATTCATTGTTGTAGAATCGTAGACTTAAAAGATCAAAAAAGTTATGAGTATAATAATTTTAGTTCAAATGCCACAATATGACTGCATTAGGGTAACAGTCACAGGGTGAAAGTTGATAGTACAACCAGTACAACAATGTTTGTACAGTCTTCCATCCAAGGTAAGGATCACTACATAGAAATCATTAATAGTAACATCATATACAGTCTGACAATCTTTCACCATCTTCCTCGTTATTTGGCGTAAGAAAGCCAGACATCACCGGTCAAAAAAGCTTTCCACTCTCATCCACATTGCAATTAGAACCTACAACTGCTGCACCACCATACTGAATGTTTGATGTCACATTTTCCTCTGTCAACATGTAGGTGAGCGTGAAGTGGTTCAGTTTTTTGTATGTGTTTTGGTTCTATTTTCAGCTAACTAATGATAGCCAATACATTTCTTATTCCTCTAGAACAACCCAAATTTTAGTGGTTAATTCCCCTCACACATACACACACAGTATATATATATAATATATTAAATATGTATATATTATTATATACATTGTGTATATAATATATATATATTATATATATATATTATATACATCATATTATAGCTTGTATTTGTTTAGGTTGAGTCGTTGCAATGTGACAGTGAGCTAAAAAAAATCGTTAAAAAAAAAGAAAAAAGAAAGACAACACACAACAGCATCAATTAACTGCGTGTGCGATTAGGATCAGTCTGTGCAGATGCACTCTTGTATAAATTCTGGAAAGACACGATCTGGCTCATGTATATCCTCTAGTCTAGCAAATATAGAGTTCATTGTGCGATACACGAAACTACCACCGTCACTTCTCAGTATGAGGTAGTTACATTGCTCTGTCAGAGATTCCAGTTCTCCATCAGTAAAGAGGCGATCTCCCTAAACTATTTTATGGATGTCTTTAAGCATCTGCTCTATCTCTTCAAATAATCTTGATTGTCCTCTGCAACACACTCCATAACTCCAGCCATGGCAGCCCCTCTGCCTGCAGCAGCAGCAACTGCACCACTAGCTCCGTAAGCAATGGCACCAGCATGGCCCATCCTAGTGGTCCAAGGAGTACAGAACCAACTACAAGGCCACCAGCCAACGCTGCATACTTTAAGGTACTGTTGTCACAACTAGATGTCTGCTTATTCGCACCTTGTAATTTTGTCAAACAAGATCTTGAGAACTCACTGCCAGAGACTTTAAATCTGTCAAACTGCTCTTTGGCTCATTTAATAGACTTGAGGAGAGTTCTTGCGTAAGAACGAGAGAGTCCGTAACAGCAACAAAAAGAACTTTGCCATTCCTGAAAATAAACTGCTGATGTTACCATGGTAGAGCCTGGAATCTGACAGCCATGGTACGCAACTTACTCTGACAGTCTTGCATATAATCTCTATATTCTGGAACCAACCTCTCTCTCCTTACAAAAGATTCCATTCCTCTTGAACCCATCTCAAAACTACTTGAAAAGTTTCTGTCAGTAGCAACTAGCTCCAACTGACCAGCCATGACCAAAGACTACGCAATCAAAATAATGTACTATACTCTACCACGAATGACTTCAAGTTATGTCATCTCAAAGAATTCCCCCCCCCCCCCCCCCTAAATGATGACTGTCTAATAGCATAAAGAATACTTCCTTGGCATGTTCAGTCATGTCAACTAAGACAACTTTTCTTCTATGTTACACACATCCTGTGTAATGTGTCCCCTGGCTTAATTACTACTTAAAAAACAAAACAAAACAAAAAACAAAAAAAAAACCCTACTTCAACAATTTAATAATTTTACGAATCATAAATAAAAACTTAACCCTGACAATATAATAGGATATACTAACTGCCCATTATAAAATGCACTGTGGGCCACTTGGTGATTAGTTCAGACATGTGCCACGTGCAAAACAGTAAATGAGTTATTAATTCTGTACACAGTGTGCAACTCTTCCTGTTAAATTTTCTGAAATTGGCATAGATGATTTTGTATATTAACAATGCCTCCGAAAAGTTAAGGTCATAATAGGGAATCTGTCAGGTGAGAATTAGCGTTATTATGTGTATAAGGGTTAGAGTACAAATAGACACACATACTATGTCCACACATGTATAAACAAACAAACAAAAATCCCTGATGTTCAATTGTGTTACCCCTGATAGTGTCTCACTCATTTTGCACGCTCGCCAATAACACACCAAGTAACAACCAACTTTACCAAACAACAATTTATATCTACTACAGTCTTGAAAACAGATTAATAGGTTCCAAAAAACTTAGTCCTTTGGTTCTCTGTTAGAGAAGTTATTACAAATGCAGCAGTTGTTGCTTACTTGCAAGCCTTTCTGACCATATATATAGATAGCAACAGCATTAAAAACAAATAAACAAAAAAATACAAACAAAAAGCAGAAACAACAAAACAAACAGAATCATTAACTGTGAGTGTGATTAGTCTGTGCATTAGTTATTAGTCAATTCTGTAATTTTGAAAAGTCACGATTCGCTTGCTCATGTACGTCTTTAAGTTGGTCAGATATAGAATTCATAGTGAGACACACGAAACTTTGATCTCCACTTTTCTGCACGACGTTGTCACATGGTCTTTTTAGAGAATCCAGTTGTGCCATCAGAGAAGAGGTGATCTCCCTTAATTTAGCCACCCCACTGTGGATGTCTTGTAACTGCTTGATGATGTCTCCAAATGTGTTGGACTGTCCTTGGCAACGATATTTTTGAATTCCCACAAAAACCAATGCCCCACCAACTGCTCCTCCTACAACACCTGCTGCCCCCCCTACTCCTACAGCAGTAGTAACAGCTCCTGCCCCTCCTCCTACAGCAGTAGTAACAGCTCCTACAGCAGTAGTAACAGCTCCTGCCCCTCCTCCTACAGCAGCAGCCCCTCCTCCGACAGCAGCAGTTACAGCACCTGCCCCTCCACCTACAGCACCTGCCCCTCCTCCTACAGCAGCAGTAACAGCACCAGCACCTGCCCCTCCTCCTACAGCAGCACCACCAGCTCCCAATAGCAAGGGACACACAATTGCTGCTGATATTGCTAAGAATATACAGCCAGCAACCATGCCACAAAGCACAGCTGTACATATCGTACTATGGTTGTCACTAGAAGCTTTCTCTCCACTTGTATCTTGTAAATTCACAGTACACAAGTCTGAGAGCTCCTTACCAGCAGTTTCAAACTCATCATAACAATGCTTGGCACGTTCAATCAAGTCGAGAAGACTCTTTGCATTTGAACGAGATTTTTCAGGAGAGTAGCCAGAATCTGTCACTTCTGATGAGAAACTGCTAATTTTCTGGTCATAAACTGCTTTAACTGCTTTAATTGTTTCAATAAAAGATTGGAAATTGACTAACAACTTCATTGACTTAGTTTTACAATCTTGAACATTATTCTTCAATTCTGGAATTAGCTTTGCCTTACTTACAAAAGAATCCATTAACACTTTCGCCCATCCTGAGGCTCTGTCAATGCCGCTCTCAGCAGCAACAGCAGCAAATTGTGACTGGCTAGTCATGGTCAGAAGCTATGAGATCACAATAAAGCACACTCAACTATATACAAAGAAGCCTGCATACTGCATGTGATGTCATCACTAATGAATGTCCCAGGTGGTTCCCCTCCCCAATGTTTACTTTACTGCTGTTTTGCATTAGGAAACTTTGCTCTAAGCAATGCCACTTTTCCCTTGCCAAATTTTATAGCAACCTACTGTCCTAACACTGGTGCTGCAATCACAGAAATAGAATTAGTGAACCACCACATGGGGTTGTGCCTGACTAGATAGCAAGCAAAGCATAGTTTCCTACCTCCAGGCTCACACCTTCTGTCTATCATGCTAATTCCTGGGCTTAAGTTGGGAATGATATTTGTTGTAACTCAACAATTATAATCTGGTAAAAGTTTTACAATTGCGTTATTAAAATTATAATAATAACAAATTTTCTCGTTCTAACAGCCCATATTGTTACTTAAAACTTAACTCGACGTTTCGACTTCTTGCCTAAGTGCTATTATTTCAGCCGAGAATGACTGAATCGTTATTAATAAAATGTCTGGATACTAGTTATTTTTTACTACATGCTGTGGCAATTTTTCTAAACATAATTTAGGGGCACAATCTAACCAGGTGATTTCTCACATGAACACTTTCAAACCACAAAACAAATACATATGCCCTTTGGAGTCCCCCTTTACCGAAAATATTTCCTACACCACTGGTCTGAATGAATTTTGTGATAATTTTGTGATGTGTCTGATCCCAGTTTATGATCTCTTGTAGTCTGTCAACATCATTTGGAATCCGAAACTGCCTAAAATGTGGGTAAGACTGATTAATTTTGAAGTATATTCAAATATTAAATGTGAATAGTACATTACTAGTATGTAGGTCTGCTCTCCGTCAAAATAAGGTCATGAAGGTTGGACAGATGGAAAAGATGAGAGAGAAGAGCCAGACGGGAAGAAGAGAAAGAGAAGAATCAGAGGAGGAGAAAGAGCAACGATTACATACACTGACAATTATAAGTCTACATCACTAACAACTTCTTTCAACTTGTCAGTAACAGCTTCTTCCAACTTATCAGCCATGATGGATGCTACACAGGGACTAATAGTACTTCACCAAATGACTTAAATGTTACATCAACCCAAATAAATTTCCCAGGTGTTCCCCCTCCCCAAAGTTTATTTCCAGAATTAAGAATACTTTCTGTCATGCCAATCAAAACATGCCTAAAGGAAATCATGTCAATTAACATCAATGAAACAGCACATTATTCTAGAAATGACTTTAATTCACTTCACTTTGCCAACACAAATCCTTACCGGAAAAGTGTAACACATACAGAAGTTACTAAAACAGAATCACCATTCACACTGTGCCTGAGCTACAAAATGCTTGTACATATATTTTGTTATAATGCACGATAGATATAATTTAAGTGTGTTGAGCCACAGCATATTTAACTAAACTTTTCCAAATTACGGACTTCCCATGTAATGTGTCTGCTGGCTTAATTACAAAGTTCATCAGTTACTATACTACACATACAAAATAAACTTTATGTAAAATTAGATCCCGTTGCTATATTGTTATTAGGTGTACTAACTTGGGTAAGTGTGCACTATTTTTTGCCTTTAGGTATATGAACTGTGCATACTAACCACCCTTGGGGTATTGCTATTTTTGAGTTTTAGTTTAATAGAATAGGCCAGATAAAACAGGGAGCAGGTTATGTGAGGCCGGATATGGGAGGATCTACTACTCTCTCATATCCACCTACAGTATATGGGACCAGCCCTATCATATAACTCTCCTGCTGCGCTCTCATACCTGCAGGAATTTACCACAGCTAGCTGCTTTACTGCTTACTGCAGAGCAGCCCAGGTAGAGTTAGAACTTGCTAAAGTAAACTTTCTGGCGGCTTCAATTGAATTTTAATTGAATTTTAATTTTGGGCCGGAAACAGGAAGAATTCGCTTGACACCGAAAATGCTGATAAACAAAGTTGCTAGTGGAAACTGGGCAGGCCTGGGTAAACGGGATCTAAAATAGTTAGAGCATGCGCTTAGGTACTGGTGGATTTAGTGCACAAAGCCCTAGGCCTACGGCCCTTGGGCTTTAGTGCACTAAATGCCCCAGTACCCAAGCACTTATGCTCTAACTATTACATAGAGCTCACATCTCTACCATTATTACTGACTTTCAACTTATAATAAATAATTTACTCATGTCAAAACTAGAGCACTGAAGTGCAAACCCTCAGCGCTAGTTAGCTAGTATGATAAAGAAAATAATAGCAAAGGAAATGTGTAGAAAAAAAAAGAAACAGAAGTGGCATGAAGAGAGGCAGGAAAGAGAAAAAGACAATGAAGAGGTACAAAAGAAAGAGGAATGAATGAAAAAAGGTAGGAAGAAAAGAAAAAGGAAGAAGAAAGAATCAAAAACAGTACACGAAAGAAATGAAAGGAAAAGGTAGGAAAGAAATAAAAACAGTAGGAAGAAAGAGGAAAATAAAGAAAAATAAGGCAAGAAGACAAAAGGAAAAAGAAAAAAAAACAGGATGAAAAAAAAAGATAAAAAAAAAATTGCGTCGACACGGATTCGAACCTGAGACTATTTGATCAGTTACTTGCTCACTCAACGACTACACAACGCAACACCTCACGCTGAAAGCATGTAATTGTTAGCTATTTAAAAGTTTATTTTCAACGCAAGCTGGCTCACGTGACAAGTGAGTTTTTAAGGGGCGGTTCCCGCTGTAAGCCTACGATCGCACGGCTCTGGAAAGACTCGCTTTTTTCTTGAAAATGAAGTCCAAAATCAAAATTCTGGCATATTAACTGAGCTTACTTCGTGAAATACTGCTGTTTGATGCCGCTTTCAAAGCCTGGCTGGTTCCTACCTTCCAGGAGTGCCTGTTGACAGACAGAGTGACAGAATGAATGAATGAATGAATGACACTAGGACTACTGTAACCCTCTTGCGCATGCGCGCTGAGGGTTAATGATATGATACACCACTGAATAACACTGCCGATTTCAAAATACCAAAGCACCATGAACCAATGCGAGTGATACTAACTTAAAACTGGACATATTTCTCTCTATCTCTATGTCCTTGAGTTTGGCGTATATAGCATCCAATGTGGAGGACACCAAATACCAACTGTTAATGTCATCCACAAGATTAGCACACTGAATTTTCAGAGAATCGAGTTTCTCCATCAGACCAGTGGCAATCTCCTTGTACTTAGCTACTAATGCATCGATGTCTTTGAACATCTTCCTGAGTGCCTCTAACTCTTCAGTCTGTAACTCACAGCACAAACCTTGGATGTTAGATTGAACAAAACTAGAAACTTGCATATCTGATTCTTTGTCCCCATTCACAACTGGCAGTATTAACTTGTTTCTATTATTTGCCCCGTGGTTTCTTGTCCCTAAAATAACAGTTCTACATGATGTAGTAAGCTCACTGCAAGTAGCATCGAATCTGTCAAACTGTTGTTTGGCATGGCTGATAAACGTCAACAGTGTTCTTCCATACGAGCGAGACAGCCCATTGCAACCACTGAATGCACACGCTCTGATCATCCCAGATTTGAACCTGCTTATATTTCCAAGTTTGCACACGATATCAACTTCTTTGACGAAATCTTTCAGCCAGGCTCTGCAGTTTAGTCTTACAGTCTCCAATATAAGGCCTCAGTTCATGGAACATATTAACTAAACTAGATTTAAGTTGTTTCAGCATAATATGGAGTTAATACTACCCATACAAACTGTGTCCTGTGTAATTATGCTATCCCCTTACCAGAGACGATACATCAGCGGCAGCTATTTCCTTGTACCCTCCACCTGGGACGTGGACACACCCAAACACCTCCACTATCAGCTACACACACACACACACACACACACACACACACACACACACACACACACACACACACACACACACACACACACACACACACACACACACACCAAGACTGTAAGTGCAATTGGTGTATAAATCGGTTAGTCCATGAGCCAAAGGCTCAATTTTCAATACATGTACATAGTAGGCATCATTTTGAAAGCTATTTGGTGATTTCTTTAATGGTATAAACACCTAGAGTTATAAATTCCATTGAGTTATAAATTCCATTGATAGCATCGATCAGAGAAAATTAACATATAAAATTAATTACATGTGCAAGCATTGTATGTACGTGTGTGAACAATTCTATATACGGAAAATCTCATTATGAGAGACTCCTATCTGTACAAATGCATACCTGCGTACTTAATTCACTGGAAGAGAGAGAGAGAGAGTGTGTGTGTGTGTTTGCGTGCTACTTGCAGTGTCTTCATCACTAGGAACCAGGCAGAATCCAACAGGTTGCCTTGGTGATTGATCACTTGGAGAAGAGTGTGGATGCACTGCAGGTTCTTCACAGTCGATAGTTAAGTACATATCTTGTAGAATTGAAAGCATGCAACATACTAAACTCCGTGATTATTTTTAATCCTCCTCTATTTAGTCTAATATTTACATACATGTACATTCAGTACATTAGTTGATGCAGTACTGTAGGTGGTACATTATTACTGATGTGTTTGCTAATATGTCTTTGGGTACCCGCAAAAGAATTCAAAACGGTAAACAATTCAATTTCTAGGGTGATACGGGTACTGATCGCTAAACCGGAGGATTCTGTTTATTGAAGTTTGGGACGGGGTCGACCACAGAACTAACACAAAAATACGAGGGTCAAAGTACAAAAATGCCTTACGTACGTCCAAACATATTATAAACAAATACATGTATCCCCGATATTCAATTGAGTTACCCCTGATAGTGACTCGCTCACTATGCTTGCTCGCCAATAAAACCAGTTAATTTTGCAAGCGAAAATACGACCTGCTTAGTCCTATTAGAAGAAGCTGATCGAGTTTTACACGGTAAAGGGATTTCAGTGCTATAGTAACAACTCCCTGCAACGGTTTGAATTGAAGGGAAAAAACAACAACAAAACAATTCACATTATTTAAACGTTTTCTTTGTGATTGATATTTAGCTAAGTAGTGGCTGTAAAGCACAATGCTTTGACACAACTGGACATACACCTACACAGACTTACCTTAGCGGTAGTCTAGTGGACAATGCATTTTCAAGTAAATACTGTTGCGTACGGCCTATAACCATGACAAAGAGCACATTGACTTACCACCACCACTAACTCGAATAGAAATGGAAGTCCTGTAAGTTTTCACATTTTAACTGCACCTTATTTTCAGTATATAGCTTCAGTGTTAAAAGTCAAAAGCATTTATTCATATAAAAATAGTATAGTCTTTAGGCTCGCTCGCCTTTTGTGCTCAAGCACATCACTAGTACTATATGTAAAGTGTACTGGTACTTTAAATAAAACTATTCAACTTAGAAGTGCATCCATTAACTAGTACAACACTTACCAGTGCTGATTGCTGTTCCTTCATGGGACTAGGTGCCACGCCCCCTCCTATGGCTTCTCCCCTCCACTCTCACTCAAGTTCAGCTTCCTTCTGGCCCCGCCCCCTCCAGACCCGATCATTCCGTGACCACCAGCAAATGAGTCGCCTGCGCCATCGTGATGGTGATGATCGTGGGAGGGGCCCGAGACTGCCTGCCTGTGGGCATGCCTAGTAGAGGTGTGAAGTGGCATTGCACATGCAGGAGAAGAGGTGGCAACAGTGGAGGATCATATGAGCAGGAAGTCCTAGACATTGTCAGCAAATGTAAATGTACTACACCTAACATATATGTATGTACAGTACCAGTATCACAACAAAATACATGTACAATCTATACCACTCAATTATGTATCCCTATCAAAATTACTTATGTAATTAATGATTTAAATGGGGCAAGCGTTAATTAACCCAGTGCAACGGTAACTCAAGTTCTTTCAATCAATATACATGTACATCAGGACTTTACAAGACAGTCTCAAACAATTGCTGGCTTATTAATTGCCACCTAACTTTACCAAGTAGCTACATTCTATAGCTACATGAAGTACATCATATAGTAGACAATCTTAGATAAAAATGGCAACCTTTTATTATTAACCCTCAGTGTGCCAGCAGGAGAGAGTTATGTATAATTAAATTTTCTTTTCCTATGTAAGAATAAAGTGCTCGTCCAAAGAGTTAAATTTGCTAAGTTCCTCAGAATTAGTGGGTCTAAACGAAAAGCATGTGCTATACATGAAATATTGTATTTACTGTGATCGAATTATAGCAGGTGTAGGAAGATGTTTCAATATGGTGGGGGGAGGGGCCCCAAGGGCATGTGTTTTGTGGTTTAAAAGTATGTTCATGTGATGAATCACCTCGTTAAATTGTGCTCCAAAATTATAGGGGGAGATGCTCGAGCCCCTGGAACCTCCCCCTTCCTACGCCACTGCATACATGCACACACACACACACACATATAATACCGATTTTATTTTAATGCAAATATGTAATTTGAATGTGTTATATGCATCATCTTGACTATATTATTACTAAGATAACATACTAGTCTGCATGCATGGTTAATTCACAAATGAGTACTAGCAAGATTGTTCCTAAGTTTGTGTAGTGTGATTCTAAATGCATTAATTTGTAAGTGTTTAAAAGGGATTGCAGTATAAATAGTGCACAGTATTCAAACGGTATGTGTGCATCAAGTGACCTCTAGCTGAAGTCCTTGCAGTACCTAAAGATCAGTCAGACCCTACATCGCTGGTACTCAACTGTATATCATTTGTAATCATTATTAAAATAATCTCATGGACTCTGTAGAAAATCAATATTTAAAGTGTTATGTGTATTGCGTAGTGAATAAGTCAGCATAATAGTGTGAAGCTAGTTCCATTAAGTTACATAATTAAGGGGTGCCAGTTTAGATGTTAGAATTAGTCATGGTGGACACGTGAGATAACGTCCGTGAGATGTCCGCTCTTGTTTTGATGTGTTTAAATTGGAGTACAGATGGCACGCATCAGAGTAAAACACATATATTTATATTTTGTTTATTAACTTGAGATAACAGAGAGAAAACAAAAAAAATAGTTGCCTATTGTGTTTGTATGTGTGTGTGTATGTGTGTGTGCGTGTGTGTGT
>WLWD01004586.1_pt1 | contig 17317 bp, 22 predicted proteins | sample 6712731 | NCBI WGS metagenome assembly WLWD01 (sample SAMN12718690, study PRJNA576275) | sponge metagenome | isolation source: marine sponge | host: Mycale hentscheli | place: New Zealand: South Island, Marlborough, Capsize Point | collected 2014-11-01
CTCAGCTGCTTTGTGCTGAGTATATAGTGGACACTCAGCTGCTTTGTGCTGAGTATATAGTGGACACTCAGCTGCTTTGTGCTGAGTATATAGTGGACACTCAGCTGCTTTGTGCTGAGTATATAGTGGCTCAGCTGCTTTGTGCTGAGTATATAGTGGACACTCAGCTGCTTTGTGCTGAGTATATAGTGGCTCAGCTGCTTTGTGCTGAGTATATAGTGGACACTCAGCTGCTTTGTGCTGAGTATATAGTGGACACTCAGCTGCTTTGTGCTGAGTATATAGTGGCTCAGCTGCTTTGTGCTGAGTATATAGTGGACACTCAGCTGCTTTGTGCTGAGTATATAGTGGACACTCAGCTGCTTTGTGCTGAGTATATAGTGGGCACTCAGCTGCTTTGTGCTGAGTATATAGTGGGCACTCAGCTGCTTTGTGCTGAGTATATAGTGGACACTCAGCTGCTTTGTGCTGAGTATATAGTGGACACTCAGCTGCTTTGTGCTGAGTATATAGTGGCTCAGCTGCTTTGTGCTGAGTATATAGTGGACACTCAGCTGCTTTGTGCTGAGTATATAGTGGACACTCAGCTGCTTTGTGCTGAGTATATAGTGGACACTCAGCTGCTTTGTGCTGAGTATATAGTGGGCACTCAGCTGCTTTGTGCTGAGTTGAGTTACTCAAGAAGCTTAAATTTGTTGTCTGTTATAGTAATTTATTTACTTAAAGGTCAAAGTTGATCCTGAGCAACTGATACCTCAACTACCTTCGCTTCGTGACCTTCAACCTTTCCCAACTCGTGAGGCATTAGTAAGTTCTGTAGCAGACCTGTGATCATCGATGATGTTTGTATGTGTGTTTGTATGTAGGTTTATTCTGGTCACACGGGGAAGGTAGTATGTATGGGCGTTCATGGGAGTGGTCAATGGCTTGTGTCGTGTGCAACTGACAAAACCATCAAATTGTGGGAGGTGGCTACAACACGATGTGTTCGTACTCTGACATTTGACCTCCAGCCTCATCAAGTGTCCTTTTCTCCCAATACAAGTCATTCGCTACTTCTTTTAGCTGTGTATGTAGTGGGTGTGGGTGATAGTATGGTGGGTGTGACTGCTTGCTATGGTTGGCATGGCTTCAATGCAGTGGTAGGTATGGCTGTCTGTGTTGGTAAGCACGGTGTTTGTCAGGTAAAGGGTTTATTTATCACAAGTGAATAGGGTAGAGAAAGTTATGAAAATAAAAGTTCAAGGGTTAGAGTTCATCAATCAAAGATGAAACATTAAACTAACTTTAAATGGCGTTAATGAACGACCATATTATTATTATTTTTAATGACGTGTACCTAGGGGCAACAAGGTCCTTATAATCAACACAAAGCTTGGGGACATTGTTATCAGCAAACAGACAGACAACTTGCTACTATCATTGCCGATACCTTCGAACTATGACAAGACTGATGTGGGTGTGGCCTGGAGGCGTGACAGTGAGATGGGTGTGGTCCATGAAGAAGATGTGAGTCATGTTTGTTGGCATGAGAGAGGTGATTACTTCGCTTCCATTACTGCAGGTCAAGGTACGCGTCTTTATCGTGAACCAGTAAGCCTGGTCGTTACATATGTTTGTGTGTTTGTTTAGTTTTAGTCCATCAACTGACGAAGGCACGGTCCCAGGTAAGTGTCTAGAACAGATCTGAGGTCAGGGTCTAGAACAGGTCTGAGGTCTAGATAATGAACAAGTTTCAAGTCAGGGTCTATATTTGGATGGAGTCATTGTTTAAAGTTTCAAGTCAGGGTCTATATTGGATGGAGTCATTGTTTAAAGTGGATGAGGTTTAATAAAATCTTATCTTGTTATTTTAGCGTCCATTTAAGAAGGTTAAAGGTCAAGTTCAGAAGGTGCTTTTTCATCCTCATAAACCGTGGTTCTTTTTGGCAGTAAGTTATAGTCCGAGGCTATAGTGGGTGTGGCTAACTGGTTTAAAGTAGTGGTGGGAGGGGCTAACTTGTTTGAAGTAGCGGTAGGAGGGGCTAACTGGTTTGAAGTAGTAGTGGGAGGGGCTAACTGATTTGAAGTAGCAGTGGGAGGGGCTAACTAGCTCAGTAGGAGGAGCTAACAGGTTTGAAGTAGCAGTGGGAGGGGCTAACTAGCTCAGTAGGAGGAGCTAACAGGTTTGAAGTAGTGGTGGCTCACTGAATCTTGGGAGCATCTATCAATTCATCGCAGCAAGCCAATACACTGCTGCAGTTGAACTGTGTATAGACAATCCTATAATAAGGAATTAATTGGATCGCTTAATGAGAGACTGGTACTAGAATTAATTGGAGGGACAATCGCTTAATGAGAGACTGGTACTAGAATTAATTGGAGGGACAATCGCTTAATGAGAGACTGGTACTAGAATTAATTGGAGGGACAATCGCTTAATGAGAGACTGGTACTAGAATTAATTGGAGGGACAATCGCTTAATGAGAGACTGGTACTAGAATTAATTGGAGGGACAATCGCTTAATGAGAGACTGGTACTAGAATGTATTCATGTGGAAGTTGACTTCATTTATTTTCAGGTCTACTGCTGTTACATGTACTATTTTTGGATCATTATGTTTCTATATTTAGACACAGACCAGTATTCGCGTGTATGATTTGGTTCGTCAGGAGTTGATTAAGAAGTTGTTGCCAGGTGTGAAGTGGATCTCTAGCCTGGCACTCCATCCCTCTGGCGACCATATCCTGGTCAGTTCTTACGACAAGAAGATGTGTTGGTTTGATGTGGAGTTAGCTTCTAAACCATACAAGGTCATGAGGTGAGAGTCTAAGGGATATTAGTGAGTGGGCGTGACAAGGTCATGAGGTGAAAGTGTAAGGGATAGTAGTGAGTGGGCGTGGCAAGGTCATGAGGTGAAAGTGTAGGGTATAGTCTTGAGTGGGTGTGGCAAGGTCATAGGTGAGTGTATAGGATATTAGTGAGTGGGCGTGGCAAGGTCATGAGGTGAAAGTGTAAGGGATAGTAGTGAGTGGGCGTGGCAAGGTCATGAGGTGAAAGTGTAAGGGATGTTAGTGAGTGGGCGTGGCAAGGTCATGAGGTAAGCGTATGGGATATTAGTGAGTGGGCGTGGCAAGGCATGCTGGGCATGATCAATAGAGCATTCTCTGGCCGATGAAAATGGGAGGTCATGATTGGAAGAAATAGATTTTTGTATTAGAATGGGTTGTATTGAAGCTCTGTTGAAAGATAAGGACAAGTCCAAGCATTATTGACAGTCGAGTGAGTGCACCTGGTGTTGGTTCAAATAATAACCAACATCTTGATAATTAGATTGAAACTTTTCTCACCTAGAGGGGTCTGGAAAAAGCAAAGGCAAAATGTGAAAAAATCTTAGTTGTCGCCGGGGATTCGAACCCAGGGCCACTGGCTTTAGCCACCAGCTTTATAACTACTGAGCTTTCCTTTGCTTTTTTCGAGACCCCTTTAGGTGAGAAAGTTTCAATCTAGTTTTTATGAAGGGTCAGAACATGATAACCACAGACTTGAATTTTTGTTATTGTAATAATTTAGATTTATAATATTGCAGATTTTAGAATTCAGATAACTGGCAATTTGAAACTTCTGTCTTGTCTGTGATTATAAGTGTAATTGTGTTCAATTTGAGGAAGCTCTCATGAGACAGGTTCTTCTTGCTGTCTCTACACAACTATGCTGTTTGGGATATTTTAGGTTCAGTCAACATGGATTGACGAACTTGTTTTTGTTGTGCTAGTTTTTAAGTTACTGTACTAGTTAGTATGTTTGTGTGTTTGATATATTAGATATCACAGCCAGGCAGTGCGTCGGGTTTGTTTCCATGGTATTCTTCCTCTGTTTGCCTCGTGTTCAGATGATGGTAAAGTAATGATCTGTCATGGCAAAGTCTTCACGTGAGTGGGCACTTTCAGAAACATGCGTCTCTAATAGCACATGCCTCTAATAGCTCTATCTCTAAGAACACTGGGCAATGCATATCATGTCTCCTCGTTGCCATGTGAAGTAGTTTGTTCCGTGTTCATAGTGACCTTATTGAAACTAAATGTCACATACACACACACACACACATACACACATATATGCTCTCTCTCTCTTGGATGGTATGTATGCAGTGATCTCCTTCAGAATCCACTTCTAGTTCCAGTGAAGCAGTTCAGAGCAAGTGACAAAGTGGATGGCTTAGGTGAGAAGAGGACTTCACTCACTGGCAGCAATGACGTGTGTGTGTGTGTGTGTGTGTGTGTTAGGTGTGCTATGGTGTGAGTTCCACCCCTCCCTCCCGTGGCTCTTCTGTTCTGGTGCAGACACTACTATAAGACTGTATGTGAACTAGCATCTTACTGTGGGTGTGGTCTCATCTTAGCGCTATAAATAAATATAAATGTCATAGAAGAGAATTGGATATACAAAACAATTATTGTGCTGACAGACACAAGCACGCACACATACTGGACAGCGCACACATACTGGACAGATTGGGCTAGCAGATGCACTGGCCCTTGTTGCTTGTTGTGTCTTGCAGATCTTCTTTTGATTCTCCCAGCTTCTGAACGCCTGGCTGGGTGGCGGCAGTGCGGTTGCCAGGCTTGTGTAGAGACCTGGCCAGCTGTTCAAATGCATCTCCTATACCCGAGTTTGTCTTGCAGGAGATCTGGTAATGTAGCTCAAACTCATGAGCGCTGGCGTATGATTTGGATGTCATCTCATCTATTTCTAAAGGTTCTATGTCAGTCTTGTTGCCTAGCAACATACGAATGGCATTGGGGGCGAAGTTCTGTGTGTCCTTGATCCATTGTGAGAGGTAATGAAGAGAAGAAGCTTCTGACACGCTGTATACAAACACTGCCGCGTGAGCGTTGCGATAGTAGTTCCTTGTGAGAGTTCTGAACCTCTCAACACCAGCCGTGTCCCAAATACTCAACTACACAAACACAGAGAGGATACTCTACTACACTGCTACTAGATATCACACACACACACACAGAGGGGGGTTTCTACTACAATGTTATTAGAAGACATCACACACACACACACTATTCCATAAATATGTTACTTTGACCTCTTACCATGAAGCAAGTGGTATGTATGTGAATGGAGATGGTATATAACGAATTTGTAGTTGCCCCGGTACTTTACCCAATGTGCTGGTGTTTATAGCTACTGCACATCTTCTGAAAAGGTAAATAGCAGTTAAACAGTAATAGAGGTAGAGTTGTTTTAAAGGGCCTAATGCCACGTAACAAATAATTGATGAAAGCTTTGCCATTCATTGGCAGATAATAGCAATCTATACGATATGCTTGCCTGTCAGTTAATGGTGATTAAATAATTCATGAGCTGAGGTGGGTTGGTAAAGCATCATCCATAGTAACAATGTGTGCCTTAGAGGGCCCTGCATTACGCTCTGCCTACAGAAGGTGAACTACACTCTTGTAAGGATTCATGTGTACTATTGCACATATCACCTGATACAATGCTTGACATGTTGAAACCCTTCTCCACAGGAACTCCTAGTACAACTGGTGTGTGTGACAGAAGTTGGTAGTTAGGGAGCAGTTCACAAGTCTCCTGTTCATTCAGTCAGGAGAGGCATGCGTGTTAGTTTGCATCAGTGGCACAAATTACACACAGCTACAACATTGTTGACATAACCATGGAAATTAGAAGTTGGGACAAGACCGTGTATATCACATATCACAAGGCCACTTCATAGGGAGGGAGAAGAGAGAGACAGCCAACAGAAAGAACTTTCATTAGTACATTATCTCTACACACACTCCTGTTACTTTACAATGCCAAGGAAACTTCCCTCCATCACGGACATCCATTATGGACTTCACATGTACTTGCAACTCAAGTATCTGGGCTATGAAATAGAACAAAATAAATGATTGAATGGACTTGATCGAATTCTTTCGTTACTGTCGTGCATGCTCAGACTCACACACACTGACTCATGAAATGGAATACACCAGGGAAACACTCAGCAAGGCTACACACTATTTCACTCTTTAGTCTGACATGTTAACCGAGTACTAGCTGCACAGACAAAACAACTTTCTCTCTCCCTCTCAATGAACCCCAGTTAGTGCCATGTTGCACCTTGGTGCACGGATTAACACCTTCACCACACAACTCAAGCCAACCAAGTGCCACCCATAACTCACCATGACTGTTTCTCCATCTAATTTGATGACTTTGGTACAGCTATCTATGCCTGTGGTTGCTGTCTGGTACTCGTCGAATGTATTGTCTTTGAGTCTGCGGAATAGCGATGTCTTGCCCACTCCTAGCTCCCCGAGCAGTACAACCTTGTAAGTGGGACCTCTGCTTGAGGCTGCCATGGCAGTATATTAAAGAGAGCGCCTTCCTCTTTCAGCTTAATTGTATCAGTAGTAGCTACCAGTATGAGGTATGTCTTGCTTATGACAATCAGTACACGTTTTATTGCCACAGAAGCAAAGGTCACGTGAAAGAGTAGTTAAGGTTAAAAGGTCGAATATTCACGAGGGTGGGGCTTGTGCACACTGACTCAGTTCTAAAATGGCCTCCACACCTCAGTATAAGGTTATCTTACTTGGAGATCCCGGGGTCGGGAAAACTACATTCTTTCTTCGTCTTCGAGACTCAACTTTCGTAGACACGGAGACGCGCCCCAGCGCTTCTATAGGTGTGGAAGATTTGGAATACAGACACAAGATAGGTGATACAGAAGTCGTGGTAGGTTAATGTTTGTCATTTCTCTATTATACAGTCTATGGTATAGTGTGGTTTTATTTGCAGTGTTATCTTCATGACACTGGGGGAGGAGAGAGATTCAGGACCCTCACATCCAACTTTTACCGCAATGCATCAGCTGCCATCTTGATGTATAGTGTAGAAGACAGGTTCACATTTGAGAACCTTCAGGAATGGATCGACAATGCCATAGACAGCATTGATGACATTGATAACTTTGTGTGGGCTCTTATAGGGAACAAGTCTGATTTGCCTCTGGAGATAGAACATGATACCATTGTATCTCGGCAAGAACACCTCAACACCGAACTGAGCTTCTTCACCTCCGCCAAAACTGGAGAGAATGTGATACAATCTCTTGACCGTATCATAGAAGACATACACAGCAGAAAGAGTGGAGCAACAGCGCATATTTCATCTAGCTCCTCCCATTCCAAACCAGTGATTATTGGTAGGACTGCAAGTACTGGAAATTCTCACAAGAAGGACTGTGCTTGTTAGCTTTCTGCTCAGTCAGTCTGTCTGTGTCATTCACATTTGATTTATGCATGAATAATGAGTTGCACTGTTTGTCCCTTTTTTAAACACAGAAAAAGATTAATTATACCCTTACATTTAGCTTTGTGCCAAACTTCCAGGACATTTCTCCAGGAGTGGGTGTGGGGGTGTGCGGTGAGAGAATGCGGTAAGCGGCGTGGGTGTATATGGAGGCTATTCCAGAATACAAAATTATACTGCTCGGAGAACCCGGTGTTGGAAAGACCAACTTCTTCCTGAGATTGCGGAATGGAACTTTTGCTGGTTCGTCCGCTGTCAGTGCTTCAATGGGTACCGAGTTGCTGGAATACAGCGTGACTATCCGCGGAGTTAATGTGAAGGTGAGAGCGATGTTTGGCTTCTCTGCAAGAAGGGGTGTGTCTGTTTTAAAGCACCCACACAGAGAGCTAGACCTAACTGTATGGGTTTATTATTGTGTATTGAAATGTGCAGGTGAAGCATACACAGCCATTTACAATGGGAGCTTATTTTTTGCAATTCAATTTTATTATTTTTTTATAGTTTTTTTTCTTTTCTATTTGCTTGGTCTGATTGAGCATTATGACTAAGTAAATGTTTAATGTTTAGATAGAGATAATATCAACTAGCTGTTATTCTACTGGACTGCAGGGTGTGTTGTTTGACACGGCTGGGGGAGAAAGATATCGAACCTTGACCTCCAACTACTACATGCATTCAGATGCAGCCATTTTGATGTACAGTGTGGATGACCAGTACTCATTTGCCAGACTCAGTGATGAAGTGGAGAATGCCGCCAAGTTCATTGATACAGATGACTTTGTGTGGGTGTTGGTGGGACACAAGTCTGACTTGAGCAGAGAAGTGCCCACAGAGAGGGTTGTAGCACTGGCCAAAGAACTTGACACAAAACTATACTTTTTAGCATCAGCCAAAACTGGAGAGAATGTGGCAGAAGTGATGGAGTCTGTGATCCGACATACTCACAAGGTACTCCGTCGCCGACATAGATCTTCAGGAGGAGGAGGAGCTCACAGACTCTCCATGCCAACCAATACAAAAACTAAAGTTACTAAATCATCAGCTGCCAATGAATGTGCATGTTAAATGATATGCGAAAGTCAAAATAATAATATGCATATTAATTTAAAAAAATTACTTGGATAAATGGGGAGAAGAGCATTAGCTAATTGGTTTTATGCCAGTCTCGCTAAGCTACAACTTGAATCAAGTTAGCACCAAGGCAAGGCGCTACCCTAGGGGAAATTCCCCATTTTCAGCTGATTAGTTTACAGAGAACAAATGAAAAGGAGAAGCAATTATAGGAGTGACTTTGTAGGAAAACAGCCGTCGGAACAGCCTTACCACATTATACTGGCCGGTTCTGCGGACGTGGGCAAGACTTCAGTGTTCCAGTTTCTCTCTGGGCAAACCTGCCGTAATGAATTCGATCTGGACGCGAGGCATGAACCAGTACTTCTGCAACCTTCTCTAATGAAAAAGGGAAGCGCTCTTGAGCGAGGATGTTGGTGCCATTCCCTGAAGCTGTCTTCTGATATTAGTGTGGAGGTAAGAGCTTCACTGGGAGGGAAAGTGCAAACTTATAGTAGTAGCTACGTCTAAAGTTTGTTTTGTAATTTCCATTTGAGTTAACTGTTATGACTGAGGCCAACACCATGCTGGGAGAAGCCAGATCTCACACTGCAGGTCAGGTGGAGACAGATCCACAGCATGCGGAGGGTCTGGGGACATGCCGTACTAAATGTGTTCTAGAGGAATGTGGCAGTGATCAGTGCCCCACCTCACTTATACCTGAATTTCTACTGCAATGGAGATGCAGATGGATTCTCTGACCATCTTTATTTTATTTATGTAAGCTTACTGACAGACTACTGGACTTATGACAAGTTGCTGGTGGAGATGATCACGACCTTTAGTGGCAGGTAGAGATGTATTTGGAAATTTTCAATGGAATACAACAAAAAGTTCTGTTTTGCGAGTTTCCCTTTCCTTACTCTAATTAGCCATTACTTGCTGTGGAAGGTGATTTACTCAGTACTATCCTGTATTGTTGTAGGTTATATTATGGGATACATGCAACATGGAGCGAGGTTCATCGAAGATGATCAGTCAAGTCACACGTTCCTACTTCCGCCAAGCAGTGGGTGTGGTCCTGCTGTATGATGCTTGTCGGAGAGATACTCTATGGGACTTGGTGGCATGGGTTAAGTCTTGCAGAAATAATTCTGTTTGGGAATCGTGTGATAAATATGTTACCTTTGTCTTATGGAGTAATGAACGTAACTATGGCAACTCAAATGTGTCACCTGAAGATGTCGAACAGTTTAAGAAGGAGTGTGTATTAGATGCTGAACATTTCACCATATGTACGACGTCAGGCGACAATATCACCAACCACTACTGTTACCTGATATCCTCCATGCATCACAAACTGACTTCTACAGAGACAAGAACTGGTAAAGTACAATCATCTCCAAATACTGTGTCTCTGACCACAGAGGAGGAGCAATTTACATGCTGTTGAAGTTTTTATGCATTTATGTAAAAATGTTTCAGTGGAAATGGAGGGGGGGCGGGGCGTAGTCTGATACAACGGGTATGGGTCGTCGTAGGAAGAGTGGGTGTGGTTAATTGGCAGCGGTGACTGCAACATTAAAGAATTGTAATAGTAATGTCATTTTTAAAGGGTAGACTGGGTAGACACAAAAAGTCTGCGCCGAAGCAGCCCAGTAAAGACTCTGGTACTCAGTCTTTTATATCGGATGATCCTGAAAAGTCTGAAGGCATCTTGGGGGCGACCCTGAAAGAAGACTCGGTGAGCCCTGCGCAGGAAATAGGGTCTCAGCTGGTTGCTCCTGGTGATGACCCAGTAGTTGGAGCCAGTGGTCGTGACCAATTGCCTCTCATGGGTCCTACTGTTGTCTCTAACTCCATCTTTAGTGGTCTCCAGCTCAGTAATGAAGTAGCTAAAGCAGAGTCTTCAGATTCTCCGTATTTCCGCAGAGCCAGTGAGGATAGAAACATTGCAGAACATAATGGTAAGATGTTAGTCATTACTATTATACATAGAATACAAGCTGGGTAAGGTGTGGTCACTATTGTACATTAGTTAGGTAATGTATGAGTGATAATTGTTCGCGACAAGTTAAGTAAGGAGTTCCGTCATCTTAGAGTTCTGTCATCTTAGAGTTCCATCATCTTAGAGTTCCATCATCTGAGAGTTCCATCATCTGAGAGTTCCATCATCTGAGAGTTCCATCATCTTAGAGTTCCATCATCTTAGAGTCCGTCATCTTAGAGTTCCATCATCTTAGAGTTCCGTCATCTTAGAGTTCCATCATCTTAGAGTTCCGTCATCTTAGAGTTCCGTCATCTTAGAGTTCCATCATCTTAGAGTTCCGTCATCTTAGAGTTCCGTCATCTTAGAGTTCCGTCATCTTAGAGTTCCATCATCTTAGAGTTCCGTCATCTTAGAGTTCCGTCATCTTAGAGTTCCGTCATCTGAGAGTTCCATCATCTGAGAGTTCCATCATCTTAGAGTTCCGTCATCTTAGAGTTCCGTCATCTTAGAGTTCCGTCATCTTAGAGTTCCGTCATCTGAGAGTTCCGTCATCTTAGAGTTCCATCATCTTAGAGTTCCGTCATCTTAGAGTTCCGTCATCTTAGAGTTCCATCATCTTAGAGTTCCATCATCTGAGAGTTCCATCATCTTAGAGTTCCATCATCTTAGAGTTCCGTCATCTTAGAGTTCCGTCATCTTAGAGTTCCATCATCTGAGAGTTCCATCATCTTAGAGTTCCGTCATCTGAGAGTTCTGTCATCTTAGAGTTCTGTCATCTTAGAGTTCCGTCATCTTAGAGTTCCGTCATCTTAGAGTTCCGTCATCTGAGAGTTCCGTCATCTTAGAGTTCCGTCATCTTAGAGTTCTGTCATCTTAGAGTTCTGTCATCTTAGAGTTCCGTCATCTGAGAGTTCCGTCATCTTAGAGTTCCGTCATCTGAGAGTTCCGTCATCTTAGAGTTCCGTCATCTTAGAGTTCCGTCATCTTAGAGTTCCGTCATCTTAGAGTTCCGTTATCTGAGAGTTCCGTCATCTTAGAGTTCCGTCATCTTAGAATTTCTCTACAACATTATCATAGAGTTCAGTCATCATGAACTATCGTTTTTAGGGTCAAGACCTTTGGGACCCTAAACAGTAGTTCCCATGGAGAGTGGTGTCCAGTAACGCTGTCGATCGTCCCATGGGATAATACTAAAATCCTGTGGGATGTCCCATTAAAATTTTGGAATTTATTAAATTAGTAACTTACACTGCAGGGAACTTCTCCTTGTGGTTGAATAAGTCTTTTGTGTTTGTAGTCACATGACTGGCACACCCAAAATGAGAGGCTTTGCTTCCTATTTCACCCCTTAGTGAGCCCCCTACACCTCCCAGATGCCTTAGTGAGCCCCCTACACCTCCCAGATGCCTTAGTGAGCCCCCTACACCTCCCAGATGCCTTAGTGAGCCCCCTACACCTCCCAGATGCTGTCATAAATTCATGTTTTCGGCTATGTTGGGTTCATTTGACAATAAGACTATAATACACACCCATATAAGTGGGCGTGGCCTCCCAGGCGCACCCATGGACAGTTGATGGCAAAGCTGGACCACTATGCCCATGGAGGCAGTGCCTAACTAGTATTTAGAGTTCCACTGTATTGTAGCTATGGTGGACTGATATGTGTTTGTGTGTTAATGTTTGAAGATAGGGAAGGCGGGGCACCATCCTTCTCTTTCCTTCATAATTCTGAAGAAGAAAAGGAAGCAACTCTGACTGAAGATCACTCACCTATGGGGGATACTTCTGCTGGTGCGTTTTCATTTCTTCAAGATTTGCCATCACAACTTGAGCAGGAGAGAGGAGGAGGCGGCCATGACACTGGCGAAGGCATAGGTGCAGAGGACTCCAATGTGACACTAACACAGTCAACTGGACAATCAACTCTGCCTTCTTTAACTGAAACAGTCACAACCTCCTCAACTCAGCCACACCCACCCTCCTTAAGTGAGCCACGCCCACCCTCCCCAGTTTCATCAATAGTTGCATCAGAATCTCCACTCTCTACTAATGTCTCTACTACAAACTCCGCCCACTTTCTGTCGCCTGCAAAAGAGCGGCCACTGCAGCATTCTGCAGTGACTCCAGGGAAGAAGCAAACTCCTTCCAAAGGAAACAAGAAGATAAAGCGCAGAGCAGTGAGGCCGGGTCAGACCAGGGAAGGAGCAGGCGGAAGTGAGGGGGAGATTAAACCAGCTGAAGATGTTCATAGTAACTGGACCAGTTCTCAGGACAATCTGTCCATCACCTCATCACAGGGAACTTCTGAGAACCTTGTAGGAACCTCCGTGCAGGACTTGGTAGACACTTCTGTGGAAAACCTAGCAGAGAAGTCAGTAGGAAACTTAGAGGGCACACCCATAGAAAACCTCGTAGACATCTCAATGGATAATGTAACAGAGCATGGAGATGGAGGTGTGGTGAAGGAAGAGGAGACTCGAGTGTGTGAGGTAGTGAAGGAAGAAAACAACTCTCTGCTTCCAGTAATGGATGCTATCTCCTCTACTACTGAGGAAGATAGAACTGCTGGAGCTAACCAAAGACAGGATACGTCAGACGAGACAAGTGCAGGAAATACCTTTCTCTTATCTAATTCAGGCCAACAAGATGGTGGACCACCTAATGAGGGTGTGGTCACCAGTGTAGAAGGCATGCCAAGTGATAGTGTGGCTCCAAGTGGGGGTGTGGTTTCAGAAGAGAAAGGGGAGACTTTGGAAGGTAGTCCACAGCTTGTGCTGGACACCTACAGTAAAGTAATGACGGAGATGAGGTAGGTATGTATGTGTGTTAGCGTACATATAGTATCTTAGTGTGCGCGTGTTGCTAGGTCTAGGTTGGTTGTGTCCACTGAGAGACACAGGAGTAACATTCGTGAGAACCAGCTTCAACTCCTCCAGCATGCTCAGGTAGGACATCTGAGAGATGAGGAGGTGTGGTTTGTGATAGGAAGTTGCCATAGTGACAACTTGGGAATGTGTCTCCTATAGATGTGGTTAGAGAGTGAGGTGATAAGAGAGAAAGAGGCACGCGCTCTAGCTGAAGAAGACTACGAGTTGGTGGAGCAGCTGAAGAATCAATTAGAGGAGGCGGAGTCTAGGACGGAGAGAAAGCTGGCGGAATCCTGCATTGTAGAGGTATAGATGGAATGTGGGGGTGTGGTCGATACTGTGAAGTTTCTGACTAGTATGGTGACGATGGGCTCATTTTACCTAGTTGTTGATAGCTTCGTGGTACTCCGTAACTTGTGTGGGTGTGGTCAATATCGTATGGCCAATGGGTGTGGCTGTTCAGATGAATATAATTGGTTGTAGATGTGTGAGTGGATTCAGAAAGTGCAAGAGGAGTATGAAAATCAGTTGACATTTCAAGAAAGAATGCTGACTCAGCTGAAAGTTGTGAAAGTAAGTCTTAACTGTTGTTAAAGTTACTATGGCAACTATAATTATTCCTAAAGGAGGAGCACCACGACAAACTGGAAAAGTTGCGGAGAAGTCAAGCAGCAGAGGTGGCAAAGTGAGGGGCAATTGGTAGTGGTTGTCATGGTAACAGTTGCTATGCCATGTTTAGGGAAAAGATGAAGTTGCAGTCACTAAGCAACGAAGTGGAAAGGAAAGCTGGGTAAGTGAGAAGGGGGCGTGGCAGGCTAATGCTGTTTGTTTGCAAAATCTCATCAAATGTTTTGCACAATACTCAGAGTTCAGAATAGTACCTAAAAAATAGTACTCAGAGTTTCAGAATAGTACCTCAAAAATAGTACTCAGAGTTTGAGAATAGTACTTCAAAAATAGTACTCAGAGTTTGAGAATAGTACCTCAAAAATAGTACTATAATTTAGATCCTATTAATCCAACCTGACCTACAGAAAGCTAATTACATAGAGTACAGTAGTGTATATCTCCAGCCCCTTACTATTTAAATAATACCACCATTGATGAGCAGCCATCCTTAGAGAGCTAATAGTGCCGGGTGAACCAGCCATTCTGGCAAGGAAGTAACAGGTAGCTACCTCAGAGTTTCAGAATACTTCAAAAATAGTACTCAGAGTTTCAGAATACTTCAATACTGGTTCATTAGTGTTGCACGTTTTCTGATTGTCCAGATTCTCATACGGTGGTTCCCACAGCTGGGTGTTAGTGTGGGTGTGGTTTTCCAGAAGTGGGTGTGTCATATATTTGTATTCTGTCAGACATATTGGGTTGGATCGTAGTCACTGGGAGAAAAGGAAGCAGATGGTAGAGGAGGAAGCCAACAGAAGAGCAGCTACCTTCATTGCTAAGAAGAGTCTCCTGTCAGGTCAGCTACACAAAGTTGAGGTATGTACATGTGTGTGTGTGTATGCTATAAACCAATGTATGTATGTGTGTATGTATGTGTGTGCATGTGCATGTATGTATGTGTGTATGTGTGTGTGAGTGGGCAGGGATGCCACAACAAGTAGAACAACGAAAAGAGGATACAATAACTCGGGAGATCTGAGGTGGAGTGGACGGTGGGCCTGTGATCTAGCTAGTTAGTATCACACAGGTTGTCTCTGGTTCGCTACTGATGAATAATTACTTTGATAACTGAACCAATACAATCACTACAATAATCTTATAATAATGTTGATATGGAAAACAAAACAAATAATAAAATAGCATTATAGCTCGCAGGCACGATGTGCGCCTTTACAGAAACTATTGACTGTGTGCGTGCATGACTTGCACGATACTGTCAACGTCTAAGTTCCTTAAATCTCTTCAGGGTTCGAGGCCTGAACAGTGTGTGTGTGTGTGTATGTATGTGTGTGTGTATGTGCATGTATTTTTTTATTTTTTTATTCTTTAATCAATTCAATAGTTGCGGCAAGTGGTTACTGTGGCATTGAATCCCCTTTACCATATAATATACGTAATTTAAAACTCGGACTTTTTAAAGTGGCTTGAAGTTAAAATCAATCGTTTAACAATAGTGTCGTTTTAGGCTCGCTCGCCATTTGTGCTCAAGCATATCACTGGTTATGTATGTGTGTGTATATATGTGTGTATGTATTCATGTTATGTGTGTTTGTGTGTGCATGTGTTAGGATGAGATTAGTCAGCTGGAAGAGAAGCTCACAGCACTGCGTGCAGAGCGTGCTACTATTATGACTGCTATAGCAACAGAAGAGGACCAGATCAAGTTGGTGAATGCAGACTTCACTGAAGAGAATGATCAGTTAGAGCAGGAAGATGTGGCACTTCAGGAAAAGGAGCGTCTATTGTCAGAGCAGCAGGTAGGGGTTGGCAACATCATAGTGGTTGTCATGGCAACACATATTTTCCTATAGCTGAGTGTGCAGGAACAGCAGGCAAGTATGGCATCCATTGAAGGGAGGCATTATTTGGAGCGGGAGAGGGTGGAGTCTCAAATGAAGCAATCCGTCCAAGTGTTGAATGAGATTCAGTCCTGTGTGTCGTCTCAACCCATGATGATGTCACAGATGCAAGCACTGCAAGCAATGCTGACTTCAGGAAGACAGTTACTCCACACTACAACAGACTTGTCCAGGTGTGTGTGTGTGTGTGTGTGTGTGTGTGTGTGTGCAATAGGCCTTTGCACTGTGCCTAGTTACAAGTACAGTGCAGTCATTGGTATATTAACACTTTATTTCTTGGCCCCATTCTTTGAAACGTATTTTCTACTTCATCAAGATAGTTCACATATGGTGAAGTGTTTCATGTAGCCAGTACTGAACCATTCACAGGTTGAGGTTTGGTAAAGGGATATCACTGTGTTTGTTTAGTTGTCTGGAGAGTGAGCAGGAAAAGAAGAAGGAAGTTGAGAGACAGACACAGGAAGTATTGGAGGGACAAACTCACCTCAGTTCTACACGAAAGAAGCTTCGTGATTTGCAAGAAAAACTAGTAGATCTTCAAGAGTCAAAGAAAGCAGCTGTCACTGGTAATACTTGTGTGTGTGTGTGTGTGTGACATGGAGATTAATATCTGTTCGGTGTGGTTTCTAGGAAGACAATTCAAAGAGGCATCGCGCTTCGCTGGTCTAATTAAGACAGTTGGTGTGGAAGTGAATGAGGAGGAAATGAAGTTGTCTGAAGCAGAAGCGACCATGAAGGTCGCTAACGAGCAGTTGTTGACCCTGGGACAAGAACTGGGTGTGCTCCACGAACAAGTCTCTCAGTTGGAGAGAAAAGAAGGTAAGGTGCAGTCTTGTTATAGTGTTGATGTTATCTGGTTGCTATGGCTACAACAGATGAAGCATGTATTGTGTCGCTGCTGGCAGATGTGAAAACTCTACAGAGTAAAGTTGGACAGGACAGACTCCTCCCACAAGAGGGTGGGGCTAGTTTGTCGGCTGCTTTAGAGATGTGGAGAACGTTGTACTTATCATTGGCCGAATGTCTGAGTGCTAGACATGGCCTTAGTCTTTCCAATATGTACTCAGGTACTCAAACAATGTACTCAAATAGTACTTATGAAATAGGTGTGGTCTTATATGTAGAAAATGATAACAATGAATCGTCAGAATTTTCCCACACAAAGGAACATGTCTCTGGTGACCACGTCTCTTCTGATCCTGCAAATGTCTCATCTTCTGTAGCCGACACTGACGAAGACACGCCTCCCACTGGTACTACTGAAAGTGAAAGGTCAAAGGATGTTGAAGTATTGAAAAGATACCAAGAGCTTGAGGAAGCCATTCAGCTGGCATGTGAAGAGGAAGATTATGATAGAGCAGGTAAAGGGTGGGCAGCATTGTTGGAATACTTGAAATGTGGCAAGTGTGAACAAGAATGATTAATTAAAGGTGTATGGTTTTAATCCTCGCACAGGAGGGAAACACGATGAAGCCATTACTTTGGAAGCTAATGATTGACAGCACAAACTTTAAGTAGGAGGCACAGTAGAACCTCCCTTATCCGGGACTCCCAAGTTAAGGGCAC
>WLWD01004845.1_pt1 | contig 17313 bp, 21 predicted proteins | sample 6712731 | NCBI WGS metagenome assembly WLWD01 (sample SAMN12718690, study PRJNA576275) | sponge metagenome | isolation source: marine sponge | host: Mycale hentscheli | place: New Zealand: South Island, Marlborough, Capsize Point | collected 2014-11-01
TTTTCTATATTAAAATTTTACTCCCTCTTCTCTCTCCAACATTTTTGTAGTGCATGTTGTGTGTGTGCATGTGTAATGTATGTGCGTGTGTGCATGTGTGTGCGCATGTGGATGTATGTATATGTGTACATGTGTGTCCATTTGTGTGTATGTGTATGTCTGTGCAGGTGTATGCATGTGTGCATGTGTGTGCATGTGTGTGTGTGTGTATGTGTGTGTGTTTGTGGCACAATGTATGCTCCAACTACAAGAATTCAAATTTAGCATCTGTACCTTAATTAATATGAAGGCAAGGGTGGTGGTTAAGGTGTTATTAGGGCTGCTATTGAAGTTGTAAACACTCTTAACAAAGTAAGCTTAAATACCCTTGTGCATTACTTTCACTTAGCTAGTTTGTGTGTTGTGTAGTAGGAAGAGATTGTATTGTGTCTCTTTGGTAGAACTTTTTTTTTGTGAACAAAATATCCTAGAAACAAGGGTCCATTTTCTATATTAAAATTTTACTCCCTCTTCTCTCTCCAACATTTTTGTAGTGCATGTTGTGTGTGTGCATGTGTAATGTATGTGCGTGTGTGCATGTGTGTGCGCATGTGGATGTATGTATATGTGTGCATGTGTGTCCATTTGTGTGTATGTGTATGTCTGTGCAGGTGTATGCATGTGTGCATGTGTGTGCATGTGTGTGTGTGTGTATGTGTGTGTGTTTGTGGCACAATGTATGCTCCAACTACAAGAATTCAAATTTAGCATCTGTACCTTAATTAATATGAAGGCAAGGGTGGTGGTTAAGGTGTTATTAGGGCTGCTATTGAAGTTGTAAACACTCTTAACAAAGTAAGCTTAAATACCCTTGTGCATTACTTTCACTTAGCTAGTTTGTGTGTTGTGTAGTAGGAAGAGATTGTATTGTGTCTCTTTGGTAGAACTTTTTTTTGTGAACAAAATATCCTAGAAACAAGGGTCCATTTTCTATATTAAAATTTCCCTCCCTCTTTTCTCTCCAAAATTTGTAGTGCATGTGTGTGTGTATGTGTATATGTGTGTGTGCGTGTGTGTGCTTGTGTGTGCATGTGTGTGTGCATGTGTGTATATGTATGTGTGTTTATATGTATGTGTGTGTGCATGTGTGTTATGTGTATGTGTGTATGTGTGTGTGCATGCGTATGTGTGTATGTGTGTGTGCATGCGTATGTGTGTATGTGTGCATTTGTGTATTGAGGTGTGTTACGTGTGTGATGATTGTGTGTGTTCATGTTTGTGTGTGCATGTATGTATGTGTGTGTTTGTGGTACATTGTATGCTCCAACTACAAGAATTCAAATTTAGCATCTGTACCTTAATTAATATGAAGGCAAGGGTGGTGGTTAAGGTGTTATTAGGGCTGCTATAGCTTAAATACCCTTGCCATGCCGAATAGTGTACATTAGTTTCACTTAGCTAGCTGTAGGGAATACTAAATATGAATACATGTACTTTCACTGATTTGCTAATGACCATGAATGTCATGAATACCAGACATTACAGCCTCGCTCTCAGCAGGTGAGGCAGGTCAGCCTCAACTAGAAAATTCTAACTGTATGCTGTAAATATTTCATGGTGGGGTGAGGGAGGTAATGAATATTAGCTACCCAATACAATTCCAAGTAAATAAAAACTCAATCTCCATCCATGAATTTCAAACGACTCTGTTGTTGCATTGATAGTCCTTGACCCAGATAATAAGCTACATTGTGGACAGAACACGTCCCTGGGGCCCTAGCAACGCCTTTACGGGTCATTTTCTAGGAATCAACAATAATAAATTGAACCAAAAATAAGGTATCGTTTAGTGAGAAGATGACTTGTGCTTACAGCTAAAAAAAAATTTTTTTTTAATTAGATGCCGCATTTTGGCAGATTTCCCCAAAATCGGTCATCATTGTAAACCAGTAATTCTTCAATAGTATGTACATTGTAATAATCTGAACTCATTTCAAAGCAGAATTTTACCTGGAATTGTTCTCTGCATTATTAATTTAGAGTTTATTCTTTTCATCGTGAGATTGATTTGAGACGACTAGTTTGGTAAACAAATAAAAATGTAAATATCAGCATTAATTTTGAACTCTTTCCCAATATTCACATCCATATAGACGTACAAAGAATGTTTATAGTTACGACATTACCAAAAAAATTAGATCTCCTTTTGTGCAAGTCAATTCGCACCTGCTTGTTGACTGAACTGAGAGCAGTGGCCTCTAATACCATAATCATATTACTACCAAATTTTTTATCATTCAAACTACCACTTTATGAATGTAACCACCGTTTCACTTTTGTTCTGTTGCGCATAAATTACTAGTTGCTGGTGGAAGAAACCTCTGTCATTTTGGGCTAGTGATTTGATGAGTAGTTTGTGCTAAAGGGCCTAGTCCTTGGCTTACTTAGTTTGATTGGAGGCCATAGAAACAATTAGGAAGTACAACCTAATCATTTACACCAATGCTTATAAAAAGTGCTGTCAGTTCCAACAATGTGACTGTCTGTAGAAAACTGGGTATAATGTGCCCCCTCCATATTTCTTATTAATATCTATTATTTTAGCAGCAAGAAATTGAGATGTCATGTCTAATCTGCACTTTATTTTTCCAATAAGCATTATTTTGACTCCTTGTTTATTTTTATGAAATAGAACAACATTAAATACTATTCTCAATGTGTCATTTAATGTTGTCCTCTTAGGTGATATGGAAAAGGCTGTATGATACAAAGTCAGAGGTACATTCTATCAGTTGAGAAACTTGATCAACCGCAGGAATGTCAAGAAAGAAGTGAAAAGTGATGTGAATGCAGCTGAATACTTCATTGAAATTGTGGTGACCGGTTACATTGTTAGTGCAGTCCTGTCCTATCTTGGTATGGCATGTAATGATGATACACCCAGTGATACTATTCTATCTCCTGACCTGTGGATGGAAGATGACTCAGTCAGGAAGTCTGCACTGATGGGTGTTGCGTCTGCCATTGTTGACAAACACATCGACCTAGCTACAGAATTCGGTCAAACACAAGAGGGAAGTGATGATGGCAGTGCAGAGAGCAGTGGTGATTGTGGAGAGAGTGCTGATGATGGTGGAGAAGGCGGTGACAGTCCTATGGGTTCAGCATACGAATATTGTCGGGAAGTGTTGAGCTTGGGCTTGCTGTATCTCAAATTTCAAAGATTCAATCAGGGAAGGAGATGGAACACGTGTACGTAATGGTAGCATGGAAATATTTCATGCTTATTTTCAAGGCAACCAAGCACAAGAACTATGCAATGGAAGCACTCACTATGCTCACACAATATTTTGTAATCCTGCCGCCAAATTTAGCGGAACAACTTAAGTGGAGTCGTTTTGTTAATGTGCATGGCTTTCCAGGACGTAACATTAGTGCAGATCTGCACATGGAGCACATGAACAGGACTGTGAAGACAATTGCAGGCCCGTACCCAGGATTTTTAAAAGGGGGTTCAAAAATTATAGTGAGTTACATAGGAAAATTTGATCAGCTACACCGACTTTTAATTTTATCAATTGATATCACAAAAAGTACATACAAAAAAAGTTTATGACTCAAAAAGCAAACTGGCTTTTTCCATTCTGCGTGGTTGCTTCTGGATAAATAATTTACACGCAGTGTCAATGCAAATATATCAGTCTCATAATGAATGTGTATTAATGACAAAGCAGTTAAGCGTCCTCAGTTTGAGTGCATCTCAAGTAATTGTTTAATTTTTTGAGTGTAGACCTGACCTTTCACATGAACAAGAGCTGAGGGACAGTGTTGCAAAATATTTGAGAAGGGTAAAAATGTTGGAGAAAGTAATAGGAGAACATTTTTGATCATTTGAAAGTTGGCCAACTACTTCACAAATCTCTTCAATGGACTTAGTGGGGTCTAACAAATGCCCAATATCATTTGGTGGTGGAACATCATGAATTAAATCATCACATGCTTTGGAGGTACTTGGAATAGGCAATTCTGGAGCACTCACAGGTGTAGACAAAGGACTACTAGAAGTGACATTTTGTAGCAGCAGAATTCCCTACAGTATGAGATTAACACTAAAAAAGTTGTCACTGAGCTTAAACTAAATGCCTACCTTCTTTCTCAATATTGGTGCCAGCCACTTTTTTACTAAAATATGACGTGATACTTTTCTGCCTCTTCATTGCTAAAGGTAAAGGTCACTACAGCTTGTAGTATATAGCTAGTATGATTAGATGCTAGTGCTGGCACATAATGGGGGTACATGAGAAAACCACAGAATGAAGTCAAAAGGTGTGACTATGAATCTCATTAATTTGAAGGGGGGGTTCAGCTGAACTGACCTGAACCCCCCCTAGGTACGGGCCTGAATTATTGATGGATTGGGAGCTAATAAAACTGATACTGCAATTGTTCGAGCAGGAAAGAGTGTGGGACCAGTCAGTGATATTTTGTTTACATTTGATGATGAGGCAGGAGTTGCTCCAATCAGTGGCAAGCATGCTGAGAAGTCACAACAGAATGATTTGCATCAAATTGTGAATCAACTGATGGAGTCGGAGGTGTTTGATGCAGGTCTACACAACTACAAATCTTTCTTTAACTTAACAGCAAACCTGACAATAACTTTACCAGAAAAAGACCTTAAGAAATGGATTCTCAATAATTTTTCTAAATACACCTATCTTAGCTATTGTGTACTTTTTGTGATTGTTATTAGAAATATCTTTGTCCTGTCAAATGAAATACATTGCTACTACAAATATGAAGAAATGTGAACTACAGAATAAATGCATAAAAATAGTTAAATACAATGCAAAAAATAACTATTTATTTGCTTGAGAATGGAACAGTAAATAAATTAAAGTTTGTATAGATAAATAATATGATAAAATCATGAAGGAATGTGGAAACTACAGAATAATACATGAATAATAGTTGAACAAGTGCAGAAAAGAACTATTTGTTTGTATATTTGATAATGGAACAATAAATGAATTAATGTTGGTATCACAACTTCCACAAGTACAGTTCCTCTGGCAAATATCACAACACTTGCACCCCTGAGCTTTAAAAACACAATCGTCAAAGTCTGTAAACAAAAATGATCTTCTACAAACTACATTCTTCTCCAAGCAGTAGTCAATCATGTGCTGTGTAGTGTACCTTGTGGTCAAATCTGTTGATGTTTTCCAAATTGTAGCACATGATAATTTACCATCTCTTCCTGCTCTGCCACTTTCCTGCACGTACATCTCGGCATCACTAGGAATGCCCCAGTGTATTACATTCCGCACATCTGGGCAGTCAATCCCCATACCAAATGCTATTGTAGCAATCACAACTCTTAAAGATGATTCCTTAGTAAATTGTTCAATTAGTATATTTTTTACGCTTTCATGAGTGCAATGGGTGTACCTACTACTCTATTAATTATGTGGTTTGGAGCTCCTTTTGGATCAGTAAAATATTCTTCTAAACTATGCTTAAAAATTGATATATTGAAATTACATTATCGTATGTCTTACAGAATATTATAATTCTTCCCATGTTACTTCTCTCAATCTTTAACTTCTCCACAGTACCTTGAAAAACTTTACTAATTACATCATCTCCTCTAGGTTTGTCCATCACAGCATATATGATATTATCTCTAGCTGGAGGAATGTAAACTATTTCTGGCATCTGCATACTTAAACTATTTATAATAAATTTTCTGGTAGATTTTGTGGCTGTTGCGGTTAATGCCATCACTCGAACTGTGTCTGGTATGATACTTCTAATTTCATCTAGGTGTGAAAATTCAGTTCTAAATTTCTCTCCCCTACAATTAAACAAGACATTATGTATGAATCAACACAACCACTCGGAACATTATAGTATTATAAAATAGAATGAAATCTGTAACAACTTGTAAGCTAGTTGTTATTGCTATCTACATAGCTACATACCATTTCTTTATGCAGTGAGCTTCATCCACTACAAAGTAAACTAAATTTAAACAGTATATTCTAGATGACAAAATTCGCCTCCACTGAGTACTGAAGAAAAGTGCCTAAGGAGACACAAAAATGATCTGATATTCACCCCTCTCTATTTCTTGTTTAGTTTGAGTAGAGATGGATTCCTTGTCTGAAATAAAAGTTGCTCTGATGCCCATTTTTGTTATGCTTCCAACCTGATCTTTCATTAAGGCTATCAGAGGTGACACGACTAGAACAATTGACTGTCCAGAAACACCTCTAAGAGCATCAAATAACCTTGGCAATAGAATAATAGCACAAGGATTTTCCATAACCAGTGGGTAAGGAAACAAATACATCTAGCCCAGAAGCAAACTTCTGCAAACATATCTCCTGTTTCGGCTTCAGAGTTAAGCCCAGGTCAGATGTAACTTCACTAATGGCTAAATCAATCCCGGAACGCTTCCATAGATCACTGCTTGAATCAATCTGATCGTATAGTCTGCGCGCTGTCCTGCGATTGGCATAAACGTATTCATCACGAACGGAAATGAATGTGGCAAATACGAGATAGGTATGCGCAATGTCACCCGGTTCAGGAATATTTTGCGACTGAACGTAACGAAGATTCCTGCTACCTTCTGAGGGGAAGGGTTCAATCGAAGACCATTTCTTATAGCTTGGCGTGTTTCACCCTGCCATTCTTCCATGCTGTGAGTGTGTGCCGAAGGTTTGCAGTCGCGCGTGCGGGGCGGGCTTTACTTGCTATGCCCAGCCCCACCTCCGGAAGGGGACCTGTTGGGAATATGGCAGGCCTTGAGCCCACGCCCAAGGCCTGCCCACGTGCAGCACGCCCTTTTGCGGCTGCCACGCCCCCCCCCCCCCGAATAGCACAACTGAAATCCTGTCACGGAGCTCCACCCCTCTACTGGGCGGAGCTGCCGGAGAAAGCTTAGACCTCCCTCCCCATTTCTACTTAGGGTAGTGGTGGGCGGGGCTTTCCTCTTCACAGTCTTCCACTGTGGTTCTGTTAGGCGCTTTAGCGCCCTTCTCCCTTTTATTTTTCTCTTCCATCTTTCCTTTGCTCGTTCTTTTTACACTTTCCATTTATGTCCCACCGCCCGAGGTCTCACCTCGCTTATACGTTTCCCGCCACTGCGCGCACCGCCTACCCTTTACCGGACTCATGTCTTTCCCGCCACTGCGCGCAGCTGGCCCTTGACTAGACTCCCCTCCCCCTTTAACCGCCGGTAACCTCGGTACGCTTCACTAGACCTGCCGTTACCTTCTGAGGGGAAGGGTTCAATCGAAGACCATTTCTTATAGCTTGGCGTGTTTCACCCTGCCATTCTTTCCATGCTGTGAGTGTGTGCCGAAGGTTTGCAGTCGCGCGTGCGGGGCGGGCTTTACTTGCTATGCCCAGCCCCACCTCCGGAAGGGGACCTGTTGGGAATATGGCAGGCCTTGAGCCCACGCCCAAGGCCTGCCCACGTGCAGCACGCCATTTTACGGCTGCCACACCCCCACCAGACGCCCCAACATCAGCCCCTCGGAGAGCCCCGACTGCTCCGACGCACACACTCACGCCTAGCTACTACCTGGTGGGAGGGAGCTTAGTGCTACCTCCCACCCCCCTACCTACCCTATACCCTTGGCCACACCCTGCATCCCCTCCTTGATTCATAATCTGGTCCAAAAGACTATACAACAAAAAGTGACAACAGGGTGACTGATACATACCCATATACGAGATGATGATATGACTCATCCGTCCCGAGGTTCATTCCACTGTCTTGCTCTCCTCCCTGGCGCCCTCCGCCAGTTTCTTGGCCGCTCCAGACGGCTTTGTCTCCTCCCTCCTGATGTAACCCTTGTACTCGCGACTCTTCCACCGCCCTAGGGCTTTCACTTCCTCATCTGAAGCGCCTCCTTCGGCCGCTGCTGTGGCCGCTCCGATCCGGAAACTATGACCGGAGATGCCCTCACTGGACAGTCCCTTCCTCTCCAGTGCCCCATTCACTTCCTTCACAAACTCCTTTCTGTAGAGTCCCACCTTCTCTCTGTCCATGAAGAAGGGGCCTGGACCCGCCCTTCTGTCCACCATGAATACCAACATGGCTTCACTGGGCAGATCCCCCCGTTCGTACTTTCCAACACAACAAAAGCACCCTTCCTAAGTCTGTCTGTCTTAGACTGTTTAATCTTCACCCTGATCGTTTCTTTATCGTTCCACTTGCCCACCTCCACGTCCCTCCAGGTGAGGTGTGCCCCTTCATCGAACTCGCCTTGCTCCGGAGCCAGTGCCTCGCCTGCCCTTAGGCAGGCAAAGAAACACAAGCAGGCCGCTGCCCACAGCATCCTGCCTTTTTCACCCGCCGCTCCCCACTCATCACGCAAGGCTTTCATGCGTTGCCATTTCACGGGGTGTCTCACTAGCTTCCCTGCACTATCCGTTGCCTCGTACCGCTCCAGACCCCTTCTGGTCTGAGCTAACCTGGCCATCTTTCCCCATTCTGGCGGGGTCAGTCCTGCCCTAATATGGGCTTGTCTCAGGCCAGCCAAGTGAAACTTCACCGTAGCTGCCTTCATACCACCACATGCCAAAGTGGCTACGTAAACCGTGGCCTTCTCCTCCGTCACCGGCAATGGCACCTCTATCAGGCCCTCGCACCATGCCGAATACCTCCTCCACGCGGAGTCGTAACGCCTCCGCGTGGCCTCGCTCAATCCCTGGTCGAGCAGAAATGATGCGACCTCCTCCACTCCCGCTCTGACCAGGAGTGATCCTTTTCGGTCAACAGCTCCACCAGGCCCGCCGGGATCTGCGCCGTCTCCACCGCTGGGTCCTGCATAACAGAACGAGCAACCTCCAACTTGTCCCTGGACAGAGCGTCAGCCACGGTATTTTCCACGCCCCTTATATGCTCTGCTACTATCGTCAGTGGTACTGACGCCTCCACAAACGCCAGGCACCTTCTCAGGTGCATGGCCACCTTTTCCCTACACGACCCAGACTTGATTGTGGCCACCACGGCCATATTATCACACTTGGCCCTTATTACTTGGCCTCTCCATTGTGCCTTCCACACCACGGTGGCCACCACAATGGGCAACAGTTCCTTGGGCATGATGTTCCAATCCTTTGCCCTTTCGGCCTCCTTCCAACTCAGTTGGAACCACATGTTGTCCCACGTGGCCGCGCACCCCCAACTGCCTGACGCGTCCGACAGCATCGTCTCCTGGGGACATTCCGACACCGAGCCCATCATCGAGGTGCCATTCCAATTGAGGCCGAGCTGGTACCACCATTCCAGGTCCGCTCTTGCCTCCAGGTTCAACCTTACCCTTCGGTCGCCCCGGATGACCGTGGTCATCAGATCCAGCAACCTTCTCTTGAAGGCCCTCCCTGGCCTCACTACCTTGCACGCGTGATTCAGGGACCCCACAATCGATTCCAGGTCCCTGCGCCTGCAGCTCTTCATCCCTCTCCACTTTCTGAGGGTATTTCTCAACTCCTTCAGCTTCTGCTGGGGGAGCCTGATCTCCATTTTGACCGAGTCGATCTCGATGCCAAGGAAGGTCAACACCTCGCTTGGCCCCTCCTCCTTGCCGTCATCCAACGGCATGCCCAACTTCTGACATGTATCCTTAAATGCCTTCAAGGCCTCGACACATTCCCCCGTGCCTTCCTTTCCCACTACGATGAAGTCATCGATATAGTGTCTTATCCACTTGGCTCCCCTTTTGGACGCAGCCCATTCTATTGCGTCCCCTAGAGCCGTAAACAGTAATGGTGCTGATCTCAGCCCAAACGGAAGGGTGCCGTCTACGTAGGTCACCCCTTCCCATTCCATCCCCAGCAGCCACCTATCCCTTGGGTGGACAGGTACATTCCTGTACGCTGCCTTGACGTCAGCTTTCGCCATCATAGCCCCTTTACCCAGTTCCAGTACCTTTCGTACCACGTCGTCCACCGACGCGTACTCTACACTGGACAGCTCTTTGGCTATGCCGTCATTAACACTACCCCCTTCTGGGGCCGACAGATTCACGATCAGCCTCCATCTTCCTGGCTTCCCTTTTTTGGGAATCACCCCGAACGGAGACAACTGAACGCCCGATACCTGAGCGGACTCCCCCATCCTCCACACTCTCTTTTCCCGAACTTCCTTTTCGAGGTACTCACTTATGATTGTGCTGTGCTGAGTGGCCTCGTACATGGTCCCACTCCTCTGCTCCAGCTTCACTTTCCTTTGGTCGTGGCCCAATCTGAAGCCACATTTGACCCCCCTCATCAGGAACTCCACCCATTCTCTGTCAGGGTGCTCCAAAAGTTCCTCCTCCCACGACCTCCACCGGAGTGGCGTGACCACGTCTTCTGCCCCAGCCAATACACTGCTGCTGGGGCCCTCAGACACATTCTCCAGCTCCACCAGCTGCCTCGTGAAGCGGTACCCTGCAAAAGCATACCACACCAATCAGCTTTTGCACTTGCCCCGCCTCACCCACCATCCTAACTACCCAACCTCTCCTTAACTACCCTCCAATTCCCAGTCCCCCTACACCCTTAACCCTAATACTTCTACCCTCCTAACCCTCATGTGTGCATTCCCTATACCTATCCACAACCTTACTTCTACTGCCCTATCCCTCCCGTTTCTTATTGCCCGAGCATCACCTTCATTCCTTACCCTCTATTTTTTTTTTTTTTTTTTTTTTTTTTTTTTTATTTTTTTTTTTTTAATTTTATATAATTGCAATTCAAATGGCATAACACAGCATTTGCTGTGTGACACTACACACAATGATCAGAATAACTCAAATGTCTATTTCTCGTGGACTCAGTCCCGCATTCAGTTCTGCTGTGGGATCCTTCTGTCTCCACTCCTTCCGCATTGAAACCCGGGGTGGTCTCCACCACAGGCTGAGCATGTGTGAGAGAACTTGCATTGACTGCCGTACGTGCAGTTCCCATCCGCCCTGTTGAACCTGAAACATGGTCCACCCTTTTTCAAGTTCCCTCTTCTTGTCGTCGCTCCGCCACTGCCACCATTGCTTTTCACTTCCCCTGTCTCATGGGCGGTGGCGTTCATCAGCTCCATTACCAGGGAGACCTTCTCCTTCTCCCATTTGACATCGTCTCTCCCTGATGCCTCCTGCCGGAACCTTCGGTCATACTTCGCCACCTGGATCCACGGGTGGCGCCTCGCCAGCCTGAAGATCGATTCCCTATAGGCCGTCAGAGGCACCCACATGTCGGGCTTGTGCGACGCCCAAGCCACTTGAAAAAGCGAGAAGCAGGTGCTCCACTTACTGAGGTCGGGCACCTCTTTCCGTTCCCTTCTCTTTCTCTCCCTGGGGCTACCCAAACTGTAGCCTTTTCCCCCCGATCCCTCCTTCCAGTCCCTTTCGGTGGGACCTTCTTCCAGGACCGGGAACCAAGTGAAGTCCACAAAAACGCCCTCCTGGATGGCTTCAACTAATTTCCTGGGCAGAGGTTGCACGTTCTTTATAAGGTGCACTGACTTCTGCATCCTGCCCCCCTCGATGCCATCCAGTCCTTTCTCAGACATGCTGCTCAGCAGCTTCTCTAGCAGGGGTCCCGGTGTTGTTCCCTTTGCCTCAGGCAAAGGCACCGCTCCCGCTTCTTTCACCTTCTCGACCAACGAGAGACTCCTTCATCTACAGACACAGATCAACCAGTATGTTTCTACACGCCATACTGTGCTCCCCTGTGCCCCTCTTACATTCACTCTGGGGGCACCCGGTTGAGCCTCATGCCTCAGGCATGCCTCTTAATCTCAACTCGTCCAGCGCCCCCCCCTGTTTTTTCCTGATGCACCTGGGACACCCGGTTGCGCCTCCATGCCTCAGGCATGTCACATAATCGCAACTCGTCCAGTGTCCCTCTTTTTTATACTGATGCATCCCTATCTTCACAGCCACTGCTTTGGGGACACCCGAGTGAGCCCCCCTGCCTCAGGCACGTCATCCACGCTCAACTCGTCCAGTGTCTTCCCCCGTCTTTATCCTAACTAGCCCTCCCAGCGTTACCCGATCCCATCTCAATTACCTGTCTTTCTCACCGTAAGTATTCCCATTCCCATGTCCCTATACCCTACTGCATGCCCATATTCCCCATTTACCTCTACCATCCCTTCCCTTAATCTTCTCCTCCTATCTAACCCCCAATAATATTATTATTATTATTTATCCAACTTGTGGCCTCTTACCCCCAGCGAGCCACCTGCTCGCTCCCATACATGCCACCCTGTCAACCCTTTCTACTTCCCTTTTTTTTCTTTTTTTTTTCGCCCCCTGGACGCCTCCACAAAGCCCACTGAACTCGGTTTGTCACGTACCCCAAAGTACGGAGGTGAGTCAGGAACGTTTGCCTTAGCTTCTCCAGTTTACCATCCCCACTACGTCCCTGATTCCACAGTTCCTCACCCCCATCACTAGTGACCCACCAACTACAGTTGGACATACCCTTCTCAGTTATTCCGCCACTTTTAGCGTTAGCGAGCACCACCTTTTCCAGCTCGTTCAGTTTGCTCACCAGGGCCGGCAGCATTGTTAAGCCCGCTTTCAGTTCAGCCGCTGTGATCCTAACCGGCTCGTCTATTTCCTCGTCGACTTCCGAGGCCTGGGGTCTCTCACCCCTCCTTCTCTTAGGAGGATTGGCGCTTTCCTCTTCACAGTCTTCCACTGTGGTTCTGTTAGGCGCTTTAGCGCCCTTCTCCCTTTTATTTTTCTCTTCCATCTTTCCTTTGCTCGTTCTTTTTACACTTTCCATTTATGTCCCACCGCCCGAGGTCTCACCTCGCTTATACGTTTCCCGCCACTGCGCGCACCGCCGACCCTTTACCGGACTCATGCCTTTCCCGCCACTGCGCGCAGCTGGCCCTTGACTAGACTCCCCTCCCCCTTTAACCGCCGGTAACCTCGGTACGCTTCACTAGACCTGCCGGAAACCTTGGATAGGAAGTAAGTATCGGGTGAAACTGGAATCTTTCCTGGCCCATGCGCGTACACGAGTCGTCAGCCACACCTCTCTATCCGACCTAGTCCTTTCCACCCACGCAGTGAGCTCCATTTTGCTTTCTCTGGGAAGCAAGCCTTACAGAGCGTGGGTCTTGAGCTGTTATAGCTGCGATCGCGCTTCAGACGTCGCTGGACAGGTTAGGGAAGCATTTAGTGTTGCTCAGACTTCCCATTTCAGTACTCTATTCAGAGCTGGGGTGACTGTTGTTTCAGTGAAGCATAGGCATGTCAGCATGTGTTGGAAGAAGCTGCTCATGATACTTGCTTAACTGTGCCACAAGTAGTAGTAAGTTGTGAAGATATGGCTTAGTTTAGAATGGCTATGTTATTTATTTAGTTTAGAATTGTGTGAAGGAGAAATAGTAGAAGATAAAGCATACCAGAAACACTGAATCAGTGAAGACTTTTCAAGATACCTCCTCATCTCCAAAAGACTAGTGGAGAGAATCCAGAGCAACGAATATATAGACTTTGCTGAGCTACCCCCGGCGAAAGGCAAGGGCCGGCCGAACTCCCAGCTTGGGGATAACCAGATTGTGGTGGTGCAGGCGGCTGACCTGATGCAGTCCAGACGGGTGATCCCGGACCTGGCAACATGGTTGCAATGCTACGCCCTATATACAACTGTGCTCCTGGCCCACCAGCCGGGCAGGCTGGCGGATCTGATGGGCTATCAGGCGTCAATTGTGAAGGCCAGCAAGAAGTTTAAGTGGCCATCGTGGGTGTTCTACGACCAGAACTTTCGCCAGGATGCAGCTGGCAACCCTGACTTACCGTGGGCCAAAGTGGACCCCAGCCTGTATGCCCAATGCTTCACGGGGCAGGAAGCATCGAGGGAGAGCTGGTGTAGCAAGTGCCAGGGCCTGGACCACCAGTCGGCCAAGTGCCCATATGCTGCAAGGAAGCGCCCATGGGGCGCAGGGCCAGGGGCGGCAAACCTACCCCAGGCAAGGAGTGGCAGCTGGAGTGGGCAAGAGGTATGCCTGAAGTATAATCGCTTCAATGGGGACTGCCGGCATGGCAAGGCATGCAGATACTTGCATGTGTGCAGCAGCTGCTGAGGCCCACACCCAATTGCGAAGTGCAAGGCGGGACCGAGCGGGCACCAACAGGACAGGTGAAGCCCTAGCAAGGCCGAGGGCAGAGATTAACATCGTAGATTAGCTGGGTGATTACTTACAATCGGTCACATCAGTGTTGTCATGCATTGTATTGGTCAAAAAAAAAATCAAGAGAGGGAAGGCGGAATGCGCTGGCGTCGTCCAGCCGGGGGGGAGGGGCAGTAGGACGGCCTACCAGGGGAGGGAAGGCATGGGTGGGTAGGTCGGGGGGCGAGGGTGGGTAGACAGGGACAAGTGTTGGGATAGGCTGGCGGGTCAGAGGGGAGGGGGGAGGGGGGGGCAAGGCGAGAGCCAATGGCTAGTGGCTAGCTGATCGCTGCCAAGCTCATGAGGTTGCGGGCGTGTTTGTGTCAATTGCAGATGCCAATGATGTACATCGCGTGGTACAAGGCAGGCAGGTGCAGGCGTTGGCGGAGTGTCCAGGGAGGGAAGGCCCGCTGTTGCCAGAGAACTTAACAAGAGTGACCACTCCATTGGACAGTGGCGTGTGGGCGCGGGAACTGGAAGGCCATCCCGACCAAGTGTTGGTCAGGGAGATCCTTCGTGGCATAAAGGAGGGCTTCAAGGTGGGCTATGACCACACTAGAGCCCCGCTGAGGACGCAGGGCACCAACATGCCATCGGCTACTGAGCACAGTAGCGTTGTGGAGGAATACTTGGCTGGGGAAGTAGAGGCGGGGAGGGTGGCGCTGGCAGGCACCCCCCAGCAGGCAAAGGCGTTGGGCATTCACTGCAGCCCATTTGGTGTCATCCCCAAGAAGAGCAGGCCGGGCAAGTTCAGACTGATCCTGAACTTGTCGGCACCGGAGGGAGCCAGCGTGAACGACGGTATAAGCAAGGAGCTAGCCTCTCTGTCTTACGTCACGCTGGACGAGGTGGCAGGTTTAGCGGCAAGGTTGGGGCGTGGGGCGGCTCTGCTGGTGAAGATGGACATAAAGCAAGCCTACCGCCAGGAGTCTGTACACCCAGCCGACGGGCCCCTCTTGGGTATGCTATGGAAGGACAAGGTGTTCGTCGATACGACGCTCCCATTCGGCCTGAGGTCGGCCCCATTGCTGTTCACTGCACTAGCAGATGCGGCCCAGTGGGTGATGAAGAGGCATGGTACATCACACGTTTTCCACTATGTGGATGATTTTATTACCATGGGTGCAGATCTGGCGGAATGCACACGTAACAATGCAGTCATGCACGAGACCTGCGACAAGCTGGGCCTCCCGCCGGAACCAGCGAAAAACGAGGGCCCGGCAACATGCATAACGTTCTTGGGCATCGACATTGACACGGTGGCGATGGAGCTCCGCCTGCCGGAGGACAAGCTGATACGGCTGACCTCTGACTTGGCTGGCTGGAGAGGCAGGAAAGCTTGCAGGAAGCCGGACCTCTTGTCCCTGATTGGAACGCTGTCGCACGCGTGCAAGGTCATCAGAGCTGGCAGGACCTTCATGAGGAGACTGATTGAGCTCTCAACGACGGCAAAGAAACCAGAACACTTTGTGAGGCTGAGCAGGGAGGCGCGATCGGATATCGAGTGGTGGTGGCAGTTCAGCACGGGCTGGAATGGAGTGAAGCTGCTGAGAGGCCTGGCAGAGGTCCCGTCCATAACGCTGGAGTCGGACGCATCGGGCTGGTGGGGCTGCGGGGCGTATTGGGGCTCTCGGTGGTTCCAACTACCATGGGCAGGCCAGACAGAGCAGTGGTACATCACGGCTAAGGAGCTGGTGCCAATTGTCATAGCAACGGTGCTGTGGGGCAGGGAATGGAGAGATCGGACGGTGCTGGCCAGGTGTGACAACACAGCAGTGGTGTCAATCATAGGCAAGGGAAGCTCAAGGGACAGAGAGGCCATGCACTTAGCGAGGTGCCTGGCCTTCGTTCAAGCAGAATTTGAGGTGGCACTGGTGGCCTCTCACATTAGGGAAGTAGAGAATGTCCTGGCGGACGCATTGTCGAGGAATGAATTTGACAAATTTCATAACCGGTGTCCACAGGCGGCAGCAGAACCAACATCCATCCCGGAGGCACTGCTGGACCTCCTGCTGATCAAGCGACCGGACTGGACCTGCCCAAGCTGGACAGAGCTGTGGAGCGCTACCGTGAGAGCAGCATAGCAAGCTCTACGGGGAGGGTATACGGCTCGGCGCAGGGGAGGTACAGGAGATTCTGCTGGGCGGCGAACTTGAGCCCGTGGCCGACATCAGAACTGCTCCTGTGCCGCTTCGTCACTCAGCTGGCCAGGGAGAACGTGACTGCGACATCAATTTGGTGTTACTTGGCGGCGATCAGGCATGGCCACATTGCAATGGGCTTGGGGGACCCAGGAATATGCCAGATGCCAAAGCTGGAGCAATTAACCAAAGGCATCAAGCTGGTTCAGGCCAGGGCCACGTCGTCGAGCCGGTCACCCAAGATGCCGGTGACGCCGTCCCTGCTCCGGAGGTTGAAACAGGTTTGGCAAGGCGAGGGCAACCAGGCTGACTGCGGGATGCTATGGGCGGCTTGCACTATGTGCTTCTTTGGGTTTTCCGGTCGGGCGAGATCACCGTTCCTTCGGCAGGCTCGTTCTGCTCGAAAACACACCTAACCTTTGAGGACGTAACTGTGGACAGCCGGCAGGCTCCTACGCTGCTGCGTATAAGGCTGAAGACATCCAAAACAGACCCCTTCAGGGTTGGGGTGGATGTCTTCATCGGCAAGACAGACAACGAGCTGTGCCCGGTAGCTGCCGTCCTGGCGTTCATGGTAAGCAGAGGCAATGGGCCTGGTCCCTTCTTCAGGTTCCAGGACGGAAGCCCGCTGACCAGGCCAAGGCTGGTGGCGGAGGTGAAGCGAACACTTGAGAAGGCAGGAGTGGACAGCAGAGCTTACTCCGGGCACAGCTTCCGAAGTGGAGCGGCCACGACGGCAGCAAGGCAGGGCGTGGAGGATTCCACCATTAGGATGCTAGGCAGGTGGCGGAGCTCGGCGTACCAGCTGTATGTGAGGACTCCCAGGGAGCAGCTGGCCGCATTCTCGAAGGAACTGGCGGGAGGGAGCGCAGGACCTTCGCAGACGGTGGGCCGAAGGCAGATCGCGGCCAGCGGCCAAGGGGACAGTGCACGATAGCTGGAACCTACCAAGTCTGGTCCAAGCACGCACCTGCTGACTATGTGTGATTGTCATATTTTCCCTAA
>WLWD01005304.1_pt1 | contig 17312 bp, 14 predicted proteins | sample 6712731 | NCBI WGS metagenome assembly WLWD01 (sample SAMN12718690, study PRJNA576275) | sponge metagenome | isolation source: marine sponge | host: Mycale hentscheli | place: New Zealand: South Island, Marlborough, Capsize Point | collected 2014-11-01
GCATTAGAGGCAATTGCTGCTCAGGAGTCAGGTGTGGTAGTCGTGTTGTCCTATACTGAGTCAGCTGATGAACTGGTGAGCCGCATAGAACTCAAAAGCAATTCACCTACTCGCCAAAGGCATGACTCTGAAAGTAACATGCCCGGAAATTTGAGAATGCTGGGGGCAGGTGGACAAATTCTTGCTAACCTAGGGGTGTCGTCAGTATTAGCGCTTGGTCGAGAGAAGAAAGCCCATGGTCTATCCGGGTTTGGCTTGGAGATCGTTGAATACATATCTGATCCCCAACATTTAGACAATTGGAACCAATCATGAAAGAAATAACAGGTGACTTCAGACAATGCAGCGGCAGGTATGGAATCGTGGCCGGGCGTTTTAACCATTTCATTACTGACAAACTTATCCAAGGGGCGGTGGATATACTTGTTCGTCATGGGGTCGAGGCCGATGGAATTGATTGTATTTGGGTTCCAGGAGCATTCGAAATTCCCATGGCTGCGCGAAAGCTAACACAAGCCGGAAAATACGATGCCATCATTACGTTGGGTGCGGTAATTCGTGGATCTACTCCGCACTTTGACTTTGTTGCAGGGGAATGTGCAGGGGGGGTTGCTCGGCTAAATAACGAAGGCAATGTTCCTGTTATCTTTGGTGTTTTAACCACTGATACTATCGAACAGGCTATTGAGCGGGCGGGCACCAAAGCGGGGAATAAAGGCGGTGAAGCAGCATTGACTGCTTTGGAAATGGTCAGCTTGCTGAAGCAGATATAGTATTGCTCAATAAATTAAAAATAATGAATTCAACGCTGACGTATCCAATTGTGCTTATGAACGCTAATGTTTCTTTTCAAAGGGTGAACAGGTCGATTTCTAATGGCTAAAAGTGGCCGACATTTAGCTCGTAGATGTGTTGTGCAAGCACTTTACCAGTGGCAGGTAACCAAGCAAAACCCCGAAGATATTGAGAAATCCTTTATCAAGAATGCGACTCTGTCCGGGAAGCATAAAGAGTATTTTCTTTCGTTAATCAATATCATTCCCCAGTGTATTGAGACGATTGACGCAGCAATTAAGCCTTTCTTGGATAGAGACACGGATAAGCTGGATTTAATCGAACAAGCGATACTTCGTGTGGCGACCTATGAACTTAAGTATGATCCTGACATTCCAACTCGAGTTGTGCTTGATGAAGCAATTGATATCGCGAAATTGTTCGGTTCTGAACATGGTTACAAATACGTGAACGCTGTATTAGACAAGGTAGCCAAGGAGGTGCGTAATTCGTAGTCAGGGTAGAAAGCAGTTGTTCAAGCATCCCGCGAACTTTTTCGCTCTGGGGTTTGGATCCGGGTTATCGCCATTCGCGCCAGGAACTGTCGGTACTCTTGCCGCGATACCCATCTTTCTACTTTTGGCCCATACCTCGATTGGTTGGTATTACCTTGTGTTATTAGTTGGTTTTTTAGTTGGAATCCCGATTTGTAACAAAGCAGTTGAGAGTTTTAGCGCTGATGGGGTTTCTGGACATGATCATCCTTCCATCGTCTGGGATGAAATTATAGGTTTCTTACTAACCATGTTATTGATTCCCGTGTCCTTCACTTCCGTTGTATTGGGTTTCCTGCTGTTCAGACTTTTTGATATCCTCAAGCCTTGGCCGATAAACGTAATCGATCAGCGAGTGGGTGGCGGATTAGGAATCATGATCGATGACATTATCGCGGCACTTTTCGCGAATTTGATTCTCCGAGGCATTCTTTACCTGTTTTCCTAGTAATTGGCTAGGAAGAATCGTGTCTCATTCTCTGTATCCAATCAGCTAACGGCTGTTTTCATGCTATTTAAGTTGAACTAGAAATCCTATTCTTGGCCTTGGCTCTGAAAGAGCCGGTATTACTATCTTCATTTCTGGTTTCCGATCGCGCACCAATTCGCCCAAATCCTTTTCTCATATACCTTTACATGCTGGTGTTTTAGTCCCACAATTACTCCCTATTTTTTCCGAGATAAATTAGTATGAGTGAGTTTAAGGCTTTTAGGATTGATCAGCTTGATAAGCAAATTGTAGCGAAGTTCGAGCAAATAAGCATCGATCAGCTAACCGATGGGGAAGTGATTGTACAGGTCAAATGGTCTGGAATTAATTATAAGGATGTTTTGGCTGCCACAGGAAAGGGGAAAATCCTGAGACAGTATCCGCTAAATGGTGGTATCGATTTCTCGGGCATTGTGATGGAATCCAGCGATGGTCGGTATAAGGAAGGTGATCGGGTTCTCGTCTGTGGCTGTGGACTCTCTGAGACTGCTGACGGCGGGTATTCGGAAGTGGCGAGAGTGTGTGGGGATTGTATTGTCCCCGTTCCTGCTGGAATCACCCTGCGAGATGCTATGGCGATTGGAACTGCTGGCTTTACGGCGGCAATGGCCGTAATGCGCATGGAACAAAATGGCCAAACCCCAGACCATGGTCCTGTGCTTGTCACCGGTGCAACGGGTGGTGTTGGTAGTGTTGCCATCGATATTCTCGCCACTAAAGGATACGACGTTACCGCATTTACTGGAAAAAAAGACCAGCAAGACTATCTGCGTTCACTAGGTGCTAACGATTTTGTCGATAGGCATAGTGTTGAAAAGGGGTCGAGGCCGCTAGAAAAAGCAATTTGGGGTGGTGCCGTTGATAATGCTGGCGGAGAGACATTGGCATGGTTAACGCGAACGGTGAAGCCTTGGGGAAATATTGCGAGCATTGGTCTGGTTGATGATTTCAAACTAAACACTACCGTGATGCCTTTTATCCTGAGAGGCGTTTCTTTACTTGGCATCAACTCCATTGAAATGCCCGCAGAAATGAGAAGCGAAATTTGGCGGCGCCTTGGCACAGATTTGAAACCTAGACATCTTGAAAAAATTGTCACTCAGGAAATCCTATTCGATAATTTGGTTCCCACTTTTGATGGTTACTTAGATGGTTCGAATGTTGGTAGAACCATCGTGAAAATTCAGGATTAGCCCCGTGTGAAGATGACCGATCATAACTGATGATCGGTCATAGGGTACTCTACTATCCTAAAAGTAATAAAAAGCGGTGTCAAAAGTTTAGCTTCCTAGCCTCTTCGCCACCGATGATATTTCTCCAGTATTTCTAGCGCCCACTTTGGCGCGTGATTCTTTTTCCAGTTTCCTGCTACGAACTTATTTGCTTCCATCCATGTTGGATACGAGTGAATAGTGCCGAGTATTTTGTTCAACCCGAGATCGTGGCGCATAGCAAGAACGAACTCTGCAATTAGATCTCCCGCGTGTTTTCCGATAATGGTGACACCAAGAATTTTATCCTTACCCGGAACGGTTAAAACCTTAATCATTCCCTTCCCATGCCCATCGGCGATGGCTCGATCCAATCCAGATAAGTCATACGTTGTTACTTCATATTTGACGCCTTTTTCTCGAGCGTCCAATTCGTTGAGTCCTACTCTTGCAACCTCTGGATCTGTGTATGTCGCCCAAGGCATGACGCTATAATCTACCTTGAACTTTTTGAACGGGCTAAACAATGCATTGACGGTTGCATACCACGCTTGATGAGACGCGGCGTGGGTGAATTGATAAGGGCCCACAATGTCTCCAACAGCATAGACGTTTGAATAACCGGCCTGCAGGTATTCATTGGCATCAATTGTTTTGCGTTTGGTAATTGGGATATCTAGGTTTTCTAATCCGTATCCTTCCAGATTGGCAGCTCTACCCACAGCAACTAATATCTCGTCGAACTCTATCTGCACCTTCTTTCCGCCACATTCGCAAGTTAGTTTGCGAGCTCCTCCATCGCTGGTTATCTTCTCCGCTTTGTGTTTGGTTAAAACGCTAATTCCTTCGTCTTTGAACGTGCGGGAGATCTGATCGGATATTTCATCATCTTCACGAATCATAATTTTTGGTAGCATTTCAACGATAGTAACCTCGGACCCAAGTCTCGCAAAACATTGGGCTAATTCGCATCCAATGGGCCCTCCACCCAACACCACTAACTTTTTCGGTAGCTCGGTGAGCTGCCAGACGTTGTCTGAAGTTAGATATCTAATATCATCGATCCCTTGGATAGGAGGCACAAAGGGGCGAGCGCCGGCGGCGATAATAATGCTCTTGGCGCTTAGTTCGGTTCCGTTGACTCTGACCTTATTGGGAGATAGCAGTTCGGCTTCGCCAGTAATAACATCAACCCCTAAAGAGGAGTATCGTTCGACAGAGTCGTGAGGGGCGATTGTTTCAATTACACCATTGACCCGCTTCATTATTTTGCCAAAGTCGAATTTTGCAGTTGCCGAATCGATGCCATATTCTTGAGAACGCTCTAAATCATGTATAAATTTGGCGGAAGCGATCAATGATTTTGAGGGAATGCAACCGGTATTCAAACAATCGCCGCCCATCTCAGATTTTTCTATCAGTATAACTTTAGCTTTAACTGCGGCCGCGATGTAAGCGCTGACCAGTCCACCGCTTCCCGCACCGATGACGATTAGGTTAGCATCAAATTTCATTTTCGACATGATTATGCTGTTTCTTTCTTGGTTAGGTTTAGTAAGTATTTTGCAAGATAAGGAAATACTGCCAGAAGTGCAAAAGAGGCCAGTATTGAAGGGGAGAAGAGACCCCCAATGGAGTCGAGCTTTGACAATTGGGTCCCTGCATTAATAAAAACCATGGTGCCAGGTAGCATTCCGATAAACGAAGCGACCATATAGGTTCCGGTTTTTATGGGCGTCAGTCCCATTACCAGATTAATGACAAAAAACGGGACTACTGGCACGAGTCTTAGGGAGAAAAGATAGAGGGCTCCTTCGTTTCGAAAGTTCTCACGAATTTTTCCAATCCGGTCTCCCATTTTCTGCTGCACTAAATCATCGAAAAGATATCTCGCGATCAAAAAGGCGATGGTCGCACCAATTGTGGCAGAGGCGACTGCAATCATAGAACCGAAAAGAAAACCGAATATAGCTCCCGCAACAAGAGTAAGAATTGCTGCCCCTGGTATTGAAGCTGCCGTGACTCCTATGTAAATGGCTGAAAAAATTGCGGCAGAAGTCAGGGGATTCGACTGTTTGTATTCTAGAATTTCATCTAGTTTGGACTTCATGTATTCGAGATTAAGGTATTTCTCCGGTCCTATATACAATAGCGTTCCGATGATTGACAAAAACCCAAGTAGGACAAGTATTTTACTTTTCGACATTCGCTTTCTGGTTTTTCACTAAATCAATTATATGGATGATTCGTTTGTTGGATTATGTTAGCTCCAACAAACGAATCTACGACTGTTGGTTAGAATCTCCCATTATTGACAGATACTTTCCGATGCTTCAGCTCTCATAAGAAGACTAATTATCCACCGGAAAGTTGCACCAAGTTAACTTTGTTTTTGCATGGTATAGATCGATGGTCGCTTTTAACGGTGCCGAGAGTTAGAATACTGCTGCGTGCAGGATGTTATGGGTCTTAACTTGGGTGTTTTCGAGTGTGATGATTCAAGAAACGATACCCTGACGATCAGCTTGGGGCCAGCCGATAAATTTCCTGCTTTCGAAATTTCCATCCCAAATGTTTAAGTAGACCTACCCTATTAGAGGCAATAAATGAAAATCTTTTATCTGGCGGTTGTTGCGGCAGTGATTTCTTTGTTTAGTTATTTTACTTATCAATCTCAGACGTCAAATGACACTTCAATTGATACTGAGAAAGTAAAAGTTGCAACTACTGAAGATCTCGCAGTTGGTGTCCTAGACGCGTCCAGTGCAGGTGAGGCCAGCTCGGTAGATGAAAAAACCCCCACGGTAGGTAATGATGATGACGTTAGTGAATCTGAGGGCACATTGTCTGGAGGGAAATCAGTTGAAGGGAGCATCGAATCAGAGGATTTTAAAGAAGAAGATGGGGCAGAAAGTGACTCGAACACGACTCAGAACGGTGACAAGAATGCGCAGGAAGCATCTGAGACGAGCGACGATTCGTTAGAGATAGAAAGGTATGAGACTGCTCTGACTAGTTTAGAGGTGTTATCTAAACAGGCTGATTTGCGGGCTAATACTGCGGAAGAAAAGTTGGGGCTAAGCGAAGAAAAATTAAAGTCAACCGAAGAGAATTTAAAGTCAGTCGAAGAAAAATTAGAGTCAGCCGAAAAAGAATATAGAGAATTGTTGTCCGAAAAGATCGCTGCTGATAGCGAAGTGGGGAATCTCCTAGACAACCTATTGGCCATTGCGAATTTGGATGCCGAGAATATCGCAGAGATGAATCCAGATCAGAAACAGGCTCTGTTTCAAAGTTCCCTTGGGAAGATGGGGGAACAGCTTGATACCCTAGGTTCGCAGTATGAGTCAGTGCTTGATGAAAAACAGAATTTGATTCAGCAACACGAGATTGAAATTCAGCAATATGAGGTTGAACTAGAAGCGTTAGTAGAGAAACATGAAGTAGATTTGCAGGCGCATGCTGAATCAAACCAGAGTTATGTGCTGAGTGTTGAGGAAACCGGACAACAACTTGGACAATTGGAACAGGATTTAATGCGGTTGAGATCCGAGATGGATTCTGAAGTAGGAAAAAGGGAAGGTATTATCAAAAAGCTGAAAAATGAAACCAAAATGTTGCAATTGAACTCGGATGTTGCGTTCAGGTTCGGTTCCGTGTCTCCATCCATTCAAGGTCGAGAGCTCTTAATGAAAGTCAAGAATATCATCCAAGACTATCCGACTTATCAGATAAGCCTAGAAGGCCATACTGATAATGTTGGTATTCGAACTGATAGGACAGATCAGTATCCGTCCAATTGGGAGTTGTCAGCGGGTAGGGCCAGCGCAGCAGCAAGATTTCTCGTGGCTCAGGGTGTTGATCCTGAACGGTTAAGGGTGGTCGGGTTGAGTTCCTTTCAACCCATAGACACCAATGATACCGAGGCAGGCCGTGCCAGAAATCGAAGACTCGAAGTATTGTTTATACCAACTACCCTAGCTAAAGAGAGAATTGAATAGGGTTTGAGGCATGGAGGATGAAGAAGTGGGTCTAACCAAAGTCTCTAGTCAAAATACAATGAATGAGATTTGTTTTTTTACGTATTGAGGGTTGAAAGTGACATGGATTAGTAGCAGTATCGCCGTGCGAAGTACTCTTATGTGTTCATATTGACGGAGAGAATTGCGAGTCGTTATTCTGTAGATGACTACAAAAAGGAGCAAATATTTGCCCCTTTTTGTAGTGTATACTTTTAGCACTTACAAAATGAACACCTAGAAAGTATGTTCTATGATTGGTTGATCTTAGCAATCAATGCATCAGCAAATTCACTGGTAGAAACGGTGGTTGCTCCCTCCATTTGGCGAGCGAAATCATAAGTTACTGTTTTATCCTCCATGACAGCCGGAAAAGCATTGTTGATCAGATCAGCAGCCTCTTGCCAGCCTAGGTATTCGAGCATCATCACGCCGGAAAGCAGTAATGAGGATGGGTTAACTTTGTTTAGGTTCGCGTACTTGGGTGCGGTGCCATGGGTGGCCTCAAATACGGCGACATGATCTGACATGTTTGCGCCAGGAGCAATGCCCACACCACCAACTTCTGCTGCTACTGCGTCCGAAATATAGTCCCCATTTAGGTTCATCGTTGCGAGTACGTCGAATTCAGCAGGCCGCAACTGCAATAGTTGAAAAATGATGTCGGCAATTCTATCTTTAATCAGGATTTTTCCTTCTGGCATTACGCCATCGTGGTTGTCCCATAACTCTTCTTCGGTCACGATAAAGTCCCTAAATTCTTCTTTCGCAACTTCATAACCCCAGTTTCGAAAAGCGCCTTCAGTGAACTTCATGATATTGCCTTTGTGTACCAAAGTGACGCTTGGTCGCTTATGATCGATTGCATACTGAATGGCTTTTCGAACCAGCCGTTTGCTTCCAAAAGGACTAATAGGCTTTACGCCAAGGCCCGCTTCTTCAAAAAAATCAGCTCCCATTTCTTCACGCAAAAATTTAGCGAGCTTTTTATTTTCCTCAGTACCGCTTTGGTATTCGATACCAGCGTAAACGTCTTCAGTATTCTCTCTGAAAATTACAACGTCAACTTCCTCCGGTTTTTTTAGTGGAGAAGGAACATCATGGTAATACCTTACTGGTCTAACACAGGCATACAAATCCATCTCTTGTCTCAAGGATACATTCAGGGAGCGAAACCCACCGCCGATAGGGGTAGTCAACGGGCCTTTTATTGAAACAGTTAACTCTTCAATCGCTCTGAGGGTTTCTGCTGGAAAATAGTCTCCTTCGTAAATGCCCGCCGCTTTCTCGCCCATGTAAAGCTCACACCAATGAACTTTTCGATTCCCGTCATAGGCTTTGGCAATTGCTGCATTCCAGACTCGTAGTGAAGCATTCGTAATATCTGGGCCAATACCATCTCCTTCCACATAACCTAAAATAGGCTCATCGGGAACTGAAATTTTGCCGTCAATTATTGTTATTTTTTCACCGCTGGTCGGAATTTGAATGTGTTGATAGGTCATTAATTACTCCATAAATCGATCAGAGGATCAAAAAGTTTGAGAGGGTAGCTCACTAATTATTAAATAATTAGTAGAGTTTGAATGTTAGCCTATATTTTAAACTATACTTGCTTAGGATGAAATATGTTGGAATCCTCGTATTTGACTTTATTGCGTTGTTTTGTAGCGTTGGTTGAATTAGCATTAGCTGGGATTTTAGTGAGAAGTAGTGAAAAATGTGAATACATCACTTGTTGTGAACATATATCCAATAAGCCATTCATTATGGCTCAGAAGCAATTATGGTTAACTGGAATCATCATTTATGAAGGCATCTGATTTATTCGTTGAATCTCTCGAGGCAGAAGGTATTGAATATATTTTCGGTGTGCTTGGAGAAGAAAACGCTGATTTTATGATGTCGTTGGAATCTTCTGACAGTATTCGATTTGTTCTCACTCGCCATGAACAGGGGGCTGCCTTTATGGCAGAGGTATACGGCCGACTGACAGGGCATACTGCGGGTTGTCTTGGCACGCTAGGGCCGGGTGCTACCAACCTGATTACAGGTGTAGCGGATTCCAATATGGACCGAGCTCCAATGCTGGTACTGACTGGCCAAGGCTCCACTGAACGACTTCATAAAGAGTCTCACCAGATCATGAATGTGGTTAACATGTTCGAACCGGTTACAAAATGGTCGACAACTGTGTTGCATGAAAACAATATTCCAGAAATTGTCCGCAAAGCAGTCCGATTGGCTCGATCGGAAAAGCCTGGCGCTGTTCACATCGAATTGCCAGAAGACATTGCCAAACGACAAACTCACAGCGTGCCTCTGGTGCCCCAGAGGTTTCGGCGCCCAGTGGCCGACGAAACCATTATCAATCGAGCGATTGAGGTATTGAAAACGGCTAAGCGGCCTTTAATTCTAGCTGGAAATGGATGTATCCGACGGCGAGCTAGTGAACAGTTGCGGCTGTTTTGCGAGCTAACTGGTATTGGGGTCGTTAGTACGTTTATGGCGAAGGGATGCGTAGACATGGACGCAGAATACTGCCTCTATACCATTGGTTTGCAAGCCAAGGATTGGATTGCATGTGCTGTGGATGCCGCTGATGTTGTGATCACTCTAGGGTATGACATGGTGGAATATCATCCCGTCCTATGGAATGGGCGGAAGGACAAGACCATTATTCATGCAGATTTCCTACCCGCTGAGATAGATGAAAATTATCACCCTGGTATAGAAATTGTAGGTGATCTCGCTCACACTTTATGGATGTTGAATGAGCGGATTGATCAGTTGGATCTGAGTCAATTTGATTTTCGTCAACAGCGTGCAACTAAAAAGCAAATGACTAATGAGTTTGCCGTTCATAAAGATGATGACACAACTGGGAGTGTTCGGCCTCAGAAGGTATTATGGGATGTTAGACAGGTCATGGATAAGGATGACATTTTGTTGTCTGATGTTGGTGCTCATAAGATGTGGATTGCCCGACACTACCAATGCCATGAGCCGAATACCTGCTTGATACCGAATGGCTTTTGCTCAATGGGTTTTGCGTTACCCGGTGCCATTGCAGCAAGCCTTGTCCATCCAGAACGCAAAATTCTCGCCATTAGTGGAGATGCTGGCTTTATGATGAATGTTCAGGAAATGGAAACAGCTAAACGTTTGGGAACTAACATCGTGGTGATGGTATGGGAAGATTACGAATACGGTCTGATTGCATGGAAGCAACAAGCAGAATTTGGTAGACACACTGATTTGCGATTTAATAACCCAGATTGGATCCAACTCGCGAATGCATTTGGCTGGAATGGATACAGGGTAGATGGTAGTGGTGAACTGACTTCCAAGTTGGCGTTAGCATTTAGTGATGCGGGTCCATCTTTGATTGTTATACCTATTGACTACTCGGAGAACATGAAATTAACCGAACGACTCGGTAACATTGCCTGTCCTATTTAAGGATCTCATTAGATTAGCTTAAGTGTAACGATTCATTTTAGCTGCATCCAAGGATCTGAACTTTTCGCCATCACTCAGTTGCATTGAATCGTTATCTCAAGCCTCTAGGTGAAGAGAGAGTCAACAACGACCTTCGGCGACCCCATGACAAGCAACGATGTGCCCCTCTTTCGTGGATATGGGAATCGGTTTCTCAATGCGGCAACGATCATTGGCGTGAGGACATCTTCCGTGAAAGACACAACCTGATGGCAGATGAATGGGAGTTGGTACTTCACCATTCAATTTAATATGAGCAGGACGGTCTTTGTCTAAGGGTAGTGTACCCTGAGGTCTGTAATTTATTTCTTTAGCGATGTTCGTTTGGCTTAGGCGAAGTGAGCGTAGCGAACGAAGCCAAAGCCGGTTTTTCAGGCTTTAGTATTGAATGTTGAGCCATCAAGTCGTTCCATGTTTGTGACTTAAGCAAATGTGGAGGCAACCCAATGACCCAACCGGATTACAGTAACCTATATGAAGTAGTGATGGAACAATTGATTCAACATGGCCCCCAGGCTTTTCGTGATGTCATTACCGCGATGATGAATCAGGCCATGCAGATTGAGCGGTCTCAGTTTCTGGGTGCCGCCCCTCACGAACGCAGCAACGACCGTCAGGGCCATGCCAATGGATTCAAACCCAAACTGGTGGACACGACCCTTGGGACGCTGAATTTGTCGATACCCAAGACCCGTAACCACGGTGAGTCCGGGTTTTATCCACAGTGTCTGGAACAGGGACGGCGTAGTGAACGTGCTTTGATGCTGTGTGTGGCAAAGATGTACATCAGCGGAGTCAGTACTCGTCGTGTGGAGAAGGTGCTGGATCTGTTTGGTATTGAGAAGATCTCCTCCACTCAGGTGTCTCGTGCGACGGCCCTGCTGGACGATGCTCTATCGGTTTGGCGTGACCGGGCCCTTGGAGAGATTCGGTATCTCGTACTGGATGCGCGTTACGAACGGGTCAGGATGGATCATGAGGTGGTGGATGCGGCGGTGCTCAGTGCGGTGGGTATATTGCCGGATGGCAGACGCAGTGTACTGGGCGTGCAGATCGCGACCAGTGAAGCGGAGATCAACTGGCGGGAGTTTTTACAGTCTCTGGTAAAACGGGGGATGCACGGCATCATCTACATTGCCAGTGATGACCACGCGGGCCTCAAAGCAGCGAGACGTGCTGTGTTTCCGGGGGTACCGTGGCAGCGTTGTCAGTTCCACCTGGCACAAAATGCGGTCAATCATGCGCCGACAGCAAAGGTTCGTAGTCGGATTGGTGGTGAACTGCGTTCGGTGTGGAATGCGACGGACGAGGCATCTGCCCGCGCTCAGTTGGAGCAACTGGCGGCCCGTTACGAGTCAGATTACTCAAAGCTGTCGCAATGGCTGCTCGATAACGTTCCTGAAGGATTGACGGTGTTCAATTTACCGGAGTCGCATCATCGAAAGATGAGAACGACGAATGGAATTGAGCGTCCGATCCAGCAGGAGATTAAACGGCGAACCCGGATTGTACGGGTCTTCCCGAATGAGGCATCTTTACTCAGGCTTGTCAGTGCCATCCTCGTCGAGATTGACGATGAATGGAGCAATGCCGACAAGCGATATATCGTGTGGAACGACGATAATGACTCAACCTAAATCAAAGTTACAGACCTCAGGGTACACTACCAACGAGCATCGATAAGAATCTGACATCACTTAGATGGCTGGCGTTTCTTAAGCCTTTTAGTGGCTTCTGTAGAAAGGCGATTTACGGCAAGGATGGTTTTCTGAGTGTCCTCATATGGCTTTAGCATTAGTAACGCGTATAATTCATGTATTCGGACAAATATTTTGCTATGCTCTACGCAATAGCTACCCGTGCAAGACTATGGCGGCTATGTTCCTGGTTTGTGATTTGCATTGCCAGGGTAATCTTTTTCATTTCGGGAGAATTTGCGATGGTACCTCCACTTAATTTGCTGCTAGGCGTCGCCATTGGCGCAGCAGGCATTTATATATATAAAGACGAGTCAGCCCGACAGAAGCTAGCTGCAACGGGCGGAAAAGTTAAAGAAGGCGTAAGCTCTGGCGCTGGTTACGTTAAAGGCTTGTTCAAAAAAGATCCTGAGGCTGGGGCGAAAACTGAAACTGGTGAAAAAACCGCTGCAGGAGCTAGCGGTCAAACCGAGGCAGAAGCTACTCGTCCAGCCGCTGCGGGAGCTGCCAGTCAAGCCACGGAAAATTAGGAAAAGTAACTGTCGTACAATGTGGCTATGAAGTACAAACGTATCAGATAGCAGTTGGTTCTGCTGCGTTTTTGCTGTAAGAACATTGCTGGCAAAAACCATGCTTGTGTAAGAGGTCACGTATGATTCAACTGGCTATCATGCTACCGTTAGTTGCTGGGGGCGTTGGAGGGGCATTGTGGCGGCAGTATAAAAATCGTCACCAAAACATCGCTCCAGACAAGTCGCTTTATCTGGAAACGGAATCAGCGGTGAATAATGAAGATCAGAATCAGCCTTTGTGTGAAGGGAGTGATACTGGTGTTCAGGTATTTGACGATGTTGGTGAACTGCAGCACTACCAATATGTAACTTGGTATGCTTTTGCTTTTGCGGCGGCAGGGGCTTGGTTTTATGCCCCAGCGACACTTATGAGCGTACCTCTTCTGGGCTACAACGCATACCATTTTGTGCGTACCCTGCGTGAATCTGATTCAAAAGGACGAGGATCGCCTCTGACCTTGTTTGAGATCATTAGTGTTGCGGGCACCCTAATAACAGGCCGCCCACTGGCGGCGTCCGTGTTACTACTGTTTTCTTTCGGTACTCGTAAGTTGTTGTTACAGGCCGGTAACATCAGCCATCATGTCGATCTTTCACAATCCCTAAATTCATCTAGGTTGCAGATTTGGGTGCTACGTGACGGCGCTGAAATACAAATTACAGTTGATGAATTACAAGAATTAGATATTGTTGTCCTTAGTCCCGGTGATACCATTAGCTTATGCGGCGAGGTAACACAGGGTAGTGGTGTTGTGCGTCAGTTCAGTTTATCCAAAGAAATGAAATTGGTACCCAAGCAAGTGGGCGATAAGGTCTTTCCTTATACCCAACTGGTGTCGGGCCATTTACATGTGCAACTGAACTAACAAGTAAGATAGTAGAAAAGGTTGTTTGCACAGAAAATCTTTCTGCTTTTTCTATCAGCTGCGCGCTTGAACCAACAGTATCGCTTAATGGATAGATGGGACGCCCTAGGAGAGGTTAACTTGCTTGTCTGTTTTTAAGCAGTCTATGATTTACTTTAGAGAATTACTAAAACAGTCAGCCATTTCGTTAATGCTTACGCACCACCCACAAGACAACTCCAAGCAAGAATATCAACACCACCCAAATCAACCACGACACATCTGTATCAACGGCTAATGCAGACGCCCTATCTGATAACAATGTCGGATAAGGGGTATATACTGGAGCGGATAGATCGTTTGTGACCGGCGCCGCATAGAGATATAGACTGTTGTTGCCAGGGAGGTAAAGCATCGATTGCAATGTATCCCGATTAAAAATCTCGAAGCCTCGGTTTGCCGTATCGGAAAGAATGTTACCCATGGCAGCTACGTCAGCAGGCTCGGTCTCGCTAAAATCTAACAACTCATGTAGTCGCCGCCAGCGAACACTGTTTTTTACATCGGGACAATGATTTTTGAGTTCGGTTAGCACATGACACCCAACCACAGCGATCTGCTGAGGACGTTGCCAAGGTCTGGCGGTCTGTGTAGGACTGGACCAGTCACGTACCTCGGCAGAATCCAAACTGGGGAATTCCAATACCTTGATCTCCCTTTTGTCAGCGAGCAACACGCTACGGTCGGCGTCGTAGACTTGTTCTGAGAGATAAGCGCTCGCTTGATGGACAGATTGGTGATTTTCCAGTGCTTGACGCAGCATAAAAACATTTGTGGACAAGTGGTGAGATGAGTGTGGTGAAAATTGTTGATACGGGGAATAAGCCTCGGCGTCAAAGTAAGCTAGAAACAAACCATGGCTGTTAAAACCATTTACGACACTCGTAATACCAGCAAACCCCGGATTAACGATGGTTCGATCTTTATGGTGATAAACTGTAATGGCCTGTAGTGCTCGTAGTTCGGGATTACTGTGCCAGTCCAAGTTTCGACCAACAACAGTACCAATTGCTGACACCTCGCCGAATACGCCGATACCAGTACCACCAGGCGGTAGTCCGAAGTCTGGTAATAGATTGAGTAGCTGATATTCATCTATCGACAAATGCCCATCGCCAAGTACGCTATTGTGCACGATTGACCAACTATCAACGACGCCTTGCCATTCCTCTTGATACGATTCAGATAATTGTTGTACCAGTTTCGGAAGACTGTGTTGCAGTAAATCATCAAATCGGCGCTGCCTTAACAGGCTCGCAAGATAAGTATCATACTGGCGCTCTATGTCAGGAAATAGGGTTTTACTCTGACGGCCAAGCTCCAACCCAATAGCCCTTGGACTCAGTTCAGCAGCGTCGATGCTGATAACAGGAAGACTGTTGTCACCATACGCTAATGCCATATTATTAACATAGCTTATTAACAGTATTAACCCAAATAGGCTAAACCAGCGTAATCGTTTCATGTCTTGTTTGGATTCAAGTTGCCATCTTGCAGGTATAAAACCTGGTCGGCATAACTGAAATAGTCTTCGTCGTGAGTGCTCACAATCAGAGTCTTACCGGAAGCCTTCAACTCCGGCAAAATTTCCTCATAAAGGAGTTGCCGAAATACGACATCTTGATCGGCAGCAGGTTCATCAAGTACCAATATGGGTCTACGCTGCATAATGGCATTGATAAAAGCAAGCCTTTTCCGTTCACCGGTAGATAGATCAGTATTAGTGAAACACCCTTTTTCGTAGCTTGTTTTGTCGGATAGCCCTAGCTTTTCTAACCAGTGGTTGACGATTTTTGTTGAGGTGCTGTCAACGCCATAAAGCCGATCGAACAAATGGGAATCATTGAATACAACTGAGAATAAGCACCTATAGCCCCCGTAATCGTCAGCGCCAATCGGTTGATTATCGACCTGAATACACCCATCATTTGGCGAATACAAACTGGTCAATAGCTTCAATAATGTTGATTTTCCGCTACCATTGTTGCCAGCGATAAAAGTGAGGCTGCCGCGTTGGCAAGTTAGTGTAGTGGGACCAGTTGCAAACAAGGGTCGTTGTTCGGCGTTTTTATAAACAAAGGAGGCTTGGTGTAGACCGATGCTATTAAAGTGTTCGTAGGATGATTTTTGTGGCTGATTGCTTTGATGACTATGTGTGGTATCCAGCTTTCCCTCTAGACGATATAGATTACTAATCGCAACATTGGTTTTTGACAAGTTCGGATATGCAGCGCTAATGAGGGCAACGGGCTCCATCATGAACAAGATAGTGGTGATGATCTGAAACAAATTCTCCTCATGTGTGGGCAATAGAGAAGGCAACATAAACACAACCAGTAGTAGCAGTGAGTAGAAGATAACATTCAATAGTAGAATGTCTTCCAGCAGCCTGACATTGGATTGGCTTTTTAGGTTGCCAGTCTCGGTTGACAACTGCTGGATATCAGCAAACACAGCATCACTTTCCTGTTGGTGAATCTTTAGTCGTTTAAAGCCCTGCAATATGCCGACAAAACGGGAAAAAAACTCACCTTCCTTACCTGCTGCGGTGGAAAGCTCCTGAAAGGTTTTTTGGTAATGGCGGATCAGTAAAGTGACGGCGCTGCCGATTAAAACTGCAGCGATCAGGAAGCTCAATGGGGATAGCCATAACAAATACAGACTGGCGAAAATCAGCACCACCAATGACTCAATGCCAGTGATTAAATACATCACTGACTGCGAGATGGTGTTTGCACCCTGGGTCAGAGATGAATAAAGACTAATGTCGCCAAGTTGTTCAACAGTGCGTAGTTCACATCGCCGTACCTTGTCAGCAATGCGTGTACGAAATCCCTGTAACGCATGTTCAACAGCACTCACTGCCTGACGCTGGGAGGTTCGTTGAGCAAAGATAAATAGGAGAAAGGCGAGCAAGTATTGAAAAAGCAGTTGTTTTTCTACCACACCATCCTGAAGTTTAGTGGCGGCTTGATTGATGATCACCAATAACAAGCTATTAGTAACACCAGATACCATGGCGAGCGATAGTACCCGCTGCTTTGACACCGCTGTTTCCTGCGCCATGAATTCCAGAATCTTCACTGCAGGTCTCCGTTTAGTCGGCTTGTGTTCTGGTCTTTGTGCGCTGAGTAAGTAGGAAAGCTGCCAGCATTGCCATAATAGAGCTGTATATCAACGCGATGCCGATGCCTTTTAGTTGGCCTATTAACTGGCTCATATTGAGAAACGTGAAGTGACCGATTGTGCCGAATAGGCCAATACATAACAGCCCCCAAATGCCAGCAACAAGTTGGACAACGATCAGCTCGGCGCAAGGAGCGTGTCCCGTTTGTTGACCTAAGAAGCGACTTAATGGAGTAAGGGCTAAACGATATAGGAATCCAGCAAATGCGCCAATGAGCAAGGCTTCAACGGAGGTGACACTTTGGACACAAGCAGCTATTGCGACTAAACCGCTGATGAACCCTCCTGGTACATGGTCGATAGAGTTGTTGTCTTGGCTAGGATAGAAAAATCTTCCTTGTATAAACACGCTGAGGCCACCTGCCGCTGCTGCGAGTAGCATGTTTAATGCTATATGACTAAT
>WLWD01005255.1_pt1 | contig 17299 bp, 14 predicted proteins | sample 6712731 | NCBI WGS metagenome assembly WLWD01 (sample SAMN12718690, study PRJNA576275) | sponge metagenome | isolation source: marine sponge | host: Mycale hentscheli | place: New Zealand: South Island, Marlborough, Capsize Point | collected 2014-11-01
ATCACTGAATACGTACTGGTTTCGGGTTTCAGGGAAAAAACCTGACACCTGAACACTGACACCTGACACCTGAATTATGTTAAGTTTCATAGGAGAAAACGGAGCGGTTAACCCGCTTTCATTGCTGAACAGAGATGCCTGACGCTTCTCGATAGCGATCGCAGCAGTAGGTTCAAACAGGCACAAAATCAAGAAATCGTTTTTCGGGAGTTACTTTTGCAATGATAACATTTAGTGAACTACCTATGTTTAAAGTGAACCCGGAACGTCTACCCTTGAACTGCTTTTTTTTCGGATTGAAATCATAATAATCGTCTTTGAGCATTGACACATGAATCATTCCGAATGCGTTTACCATCGGTAGGTCTAAAAACACCCCGAAATTTTTGACGTCAACGATAATCGCCTTATACTCTTTGAGGTCGCCTGATTTTAACTGATCATGAAAAAAGTTCATGATTTTCATATCGTTTAAGTCACGTTCAGCTTCGCTGGCGTTACGTTCCCTTTCCGAGCAGTGCTCAGCTAATTCGACGAGATGATGCTTTGAATATGCTTTTTTCTTATTATTTATAGCGGCCTTGAGAATTCGATGTATGACTAAATCCGGGTAGCGGCGAATCGGTGATGTAAAATGGGTATAGTCGAGTTTTCCTAATCCATAGTGACCGAGCTGCTTAGGCGAATAAAGGGCTCGTTTCATTGACCTAAGAACCGATATGTTCCATGCATGCGCCTGCGGCATTTTAGCAATTGTGGCTAATAAATCACATAAATTATTTTTATACGTTAAATCGCCGACCTTGATTCCTGCAATTAATAAACTTTCCTCCAATTCAGCGAGTTTTTCAGGGTCCGGTTCTTCATGAATGCGAAAAAGATGAGGAATGTTTTTTAATGATAAAAATTTACACACCTGTTCATTGGCAAGAAGCATGCATTCCTCAATCAATTGATGAGATTCGTTATGAATAACAGGATTTACATCCATAATTCGTCCGTCCTCACCTATAGTGAAGCGAACTTCTGGAACTTCCATATTTAGACTACCTTCGTTAAATCGATTTTCCCGTATTTTTTGAGTAATTTTGTGAAGGGTTTTAATTTTATGAACGAGCTGTTCTGAATCGTTTTCTTTACTGGTTAATGTTTTCTTGTCCTGACAGATAATCGTTTGCGCCTGTTCATAAGTTAGCCGGATTTTACTACGTATTATGGCTTCATGAAATTTAACATTTTGTACATCTCCCTTATTGTTTAATTCCATAAAAACTGAAAAGGTAAACCGGTCCGTTTGTTCCTGCAGGCTGCAGATTCCATTGGATAATTGTTCGGGCAACATCGGAATGACTTTGTCAGTAAAATAAATGCTTGTACTTCGTTTTAATGCCTCTTTGTCAAGCGCCGATCCTGGTTTAACAAAATGACTGACGTCTGCAATATGCACTCCAAGTAAATATCGGCCATGAGTTAATTTTTCAATAGAAATCGCATCATCAAAATCCCTGGCTGTTTCTGGATCAATTGTAAAAATGAAATCCTTACGTAAGTCCAATCGATTGCTTTTGGGAGAAAACGTGATATCTGCTGAACGAGCTTCCTGTAACGCCGTTGGAGGGAATTCATCAGGAAGGCCATAGTCCTTGATGACCGTTAATGTATCTAACGCCGGATTATCTGCTGGCCCGATGTCTTCCACGATGTCGCCAATTGGATTGATGCGGACATCATCCCAGGTAATAATTTTCACAAGGACCCGATTGCCGGTTTTTATATTTTTACGATCTTCAACTAAGATATCATGACCAATTCCCGGACGAAGCGGCTCGACATAATGAATTTTCCTCAATGTCTTCAATGTTCCAACGACTGTCTGGGTTGACCGTTCCAGAACGCGAATGATTTTGCCTTCAGGCGTTTTACTTTGACCCCGCCGTTTTGAATTTCGATTTATTCTAACTAAAACCTTGTCATTAGGAAAGGCTGTAAAGGTATCAAACTTTGCGACGAATACTTCTCGATTTCGTTTGCGATCATTTACAAAAGCAGCGCCAGAGCGTATAAAACTGACAGCGCCGATTAATAAATCGGTATTATCATTCAGGACATATCCTTTGTGTTTCAGTTTTATGATGATGCCTTCATTGAGAAGGTTGTCCAAGTCTTTTGAAAAGTGTTTTATGTTGTTTTCGGAAATACCCATTGCATCCACGAGTTCCTGAAAATGCATGGGTTTATAATCATTTTTATTTAAAAAATTAATGCTGGTTATTGGATTTAATTCTTTTTTATTCAAGTTATGACCCATCTTTTGGTTAAATTTGCGCCCATGTTCCAGACTGGGGATCATGAAATTACAGGGGAAAGTGTAAATTTCGTTATAAATAGGATTGTAAACTATAACGTCAGTATTTATATTTACGCTTTTAAATCAGATAAAATGGTCTATTTGCTCCGTGTTGCATCCCTATATCTGAGTCTAAAGAAGCAGAGGAAACTATGAAAAGTTATTTGGCGAAACCAGATGAAGTAGAAAAAAAATGGGTATTGATTGATGCCGACGGGCAAGTGCTTGGTCGATTGGCAGTAAAAATCGCAAACATTCTTCGTGGCAGAAACAAGCCGCAATATACCCCCCACGTTGATGCCGGTGATTTTGTTGTGGTTGTTAATGCCGAAAAAGTAAAATTAACCGGGGGAAAAGAGCAGAATAAAATTTATCAGGACTATTCCGGGTATATGAGTGGATTAAAAGAACAAACTGCAAGCCAAGTTCGACAAAAACATCCTACTCGACTAATTAGAGATGCGGTAAAGGGGATGATGCCAAAAAATCGGTTGAATCGTCAGCAGATTGGAAAATTAAAAATATACGCTGGCAATGAACATCCTCATGAAGCGCAGCAACCCCAGGTTTTGACGCAATAGACAAGAATAATAAAGGTTTAAGTTATGACAGACAGTGATTACATTTGGGCAACAGGGCGTCGTAAAGAGTCAACGGCTCAGATACGAATAATTTCAGGATCCGGGAAAATAATGGTGAATTCAAAGGAATTTGAAGTTTATTTCCCAATTGAGCCAATGCGGGGTTATGTCACTCAGCCTTTACAAGTGACCAGCGCCCTTGGGAAATATGATATTAAAGTAAACGTTAAGGGTGGCGGGGAAATGGGCCAGGCAGGCGCATTAAGGCATGGAATTGCCCGGGCGCTCGTTAAGTGTGATGCTAACAATCGCAGCGTGCTAAAGGAAAGCAGCATGCTGACTCGCGATTCCAGAGTTAAAGAACGAAAAAAGCCGGGTCAACCAGGAGCAAGGAAACGATTCCAATTTTCAAAGCGATAAATTTTACTATTGTCGAAGAACACATACCCGAATCGCTTTCAAGCATTCGGGTTTTTTTTATACGGTCCATTTGTCTACGCGTGAAGTTTTTATCCTGATTATTCATGCGATTACATTGCGGAGTGTCCTTTAGTTTTGGCTGGGAATTTAATGATTATGCTGGTTCGTGAATGCAGGAATAGTCACTTATTTTGAATCCTCCGCTTCTTCATAACTCATTTATTTCCAGTTTCTAAGACTATAATGTAGACCATTAAGCTTCTTGAAAAATTATGTTCGAGCCGAATTTTGAACGTAAGATGTGCAGGCGTGGTCGTTATGGGATAATAGTTGATTAGCTCATGACAGCCGCAACGGCGTGTCTCACCTCGGAATAGGGCCGAAAAGACTTTTGCAAGAAACTCCGTTAATTGCAAACAAAATGAACACAAACAAAATAAAAACTGCTATCATTGGTGCATCAGGTTATACCGGTGAAATATTAATAGAGTTATCCCTTGATCATCCGTTGATTGATGTCGCATGCATTACATCAAGGGAATACGCTGGAAAGTCTATCGGAGATATCTATCCTCGATTTTCAAACAGTGATTTAACGTTTACCCATCCGAATGTAAATGACGTCCAAAATAATGCAGAAGCTGTTTTCATTTGTCTGCCGCATGGTTTATCTGCTGAATATGCTGTTCCGTTATATGAAAGAGGATTAAAAATATTTGACTTAGGCGCTGATTTTAGATTGAAATCAGCAAAAAAATATAGCGATTACTATTTATTTGACCATCCCGCGCCAGCGTTAGTATCTGAATCAGTTTATGGTTTGCCGGAAAAAAATAGAACGCAAATAAAGTCCGCGTCATTGATCGCTTGTCCAGGATGTTATCCGACAAGCATTATCATACCCCTACTGCCTCTCTTAAAGTCCAAATTGGCATCAACTGAAAATATCATTGTTTGCAGTATGAGCGGCGTAACCGGGGCAGGTAAGAAAGTGATGCATCTTTACTATTTCAGAGTTGTAATCAAGTGTAAACGTCATACAGTCTAAGTGAACATCGGCATACTCCGGAAATAGAGCAGGAATTAAGAGAGTTTGCCCGGCGTGAAAATATTACGATTGAATTCACGCCAAATCTGATACCTGTAAACAGAGGGATCAACTCTATCATTTATCTGGATTCAATTAGCGATAATATAACTGCTGAACAAATAGAATCAGTCCTGAAGCAGTATTATTCAGATGAGCCATTTGTTCGTATTTTACCAAAAGGAAAATCTGCTGACACAAAACACGTTAATTATACGAATGCCATTGAAGTTGGTTTTAATTATAACCACCGTACAAATCGAATTATTTTGGCGTCAGCTATTGATAATTTAGTTAAGGGCGCTGCCGGTCAGGCAATTCAATGTTTCAATCTCGTTTACGGTTTAGAAGAAACATTGGGGCTAAAATAATCGTTTTATACCCAAAAATTGTTAACTGGCTTAATAACATGGCGTTTCTATACGTTTATATGAGTTTTAGGAATTAATTCAACGGTGTTGGTTATTCCTGAAAAACATGGCTCATAATGGGGCCTTGAAGATGTTTATTTCATGCACTGAGAGCTCTCATCAAATCGCCCGTACTCCCGTACAACAGACACCTCCTGTTTAATGTAAAATGCCACTGCTATGACCGTATGGCCATATTGCAAGAGTCTTTCACGGCAATTCTATTGAAATATAAACTGCTTATTATTAGTATGTTATGGCTTTAAATTGAAGTATTATGTGCTGCCTTTGCAATAAGGTGTTTCATTAATAACAACAAATTTAAAGGAGGAAAAATAATGAATAGTAAAACACAAGCAACTACTGTCGAGAATGAATTCTACAGCCCGATGCTGCGAGCACTGGTAAAGGCCGAGGCAAAGAGGGATTGCCCCGAATTCCCCGGCGAGCATTTTTTGAAGGCAGGGGTTGGGCGGTGCCTGAACGATGTACGCAGCGGACGAGACTGGATTCAAAAAGCAATGACGATTTTGAAGCTGGCGATCACCGTTAGCCGGTTCTTTATCAGCTTGAAAAGCCAGAGGCGGCTACGACTTACCCAAAACATTGCCTGTGCAGTTCGAGCAGAAGCCGATGAGATCGCCACGGCAAAAGACGATCCCTTTGCAGAGCATGCCGAACTTGATGGAGTCGCGATCTATGCCGCAGACGGTCATTGCCATGGAAGCTCAGCTCATGACCAGCTAATTGATCAGAAGCGTTACCCCGTCGGACATTTTTTTGCCATGAATCTTCGGACTCAAACGATGATTCATTTGGATGTAGCTCGTCCGAAGGTGAAAAAAGAGCATGATATAACCGCGTTGAAACGCTTGGAGGCAAATGCCCTGCGTATGGAAGAACCGACAGGGCGAAAGGTAATTATAGCCTATGATCCAGCGATCTACGACTTCGTCCAGTGGAATAACTGGAAGCAGTCGAAGGGGATTTACATCATCACTCGAATGAAGGAGAATACCAATTTACTAATCTGTGACGACCGTGAGTTTGACCGGGAGGATCCCCGCAATGCAGGCATACTCTCGGACCGGACGGGAGTAACAAATAGCGGTCGCAGGTTGCGTAAAATTGTTTACATTGAACCGGCAACTGGAAAGAGATTTGTCTTCCTGACAAACGAAATGACATTGCCGCCGGGGTTGATCACTTTCATATACAAGAAGAGATGGGACATTGAAAAAGTGTTCGACCAATTCAAAAATAAACTGATGGAAAACAGGGCCTGGGCAAAATCATTGAACGCTAAATGTGTCCAGGCGCAGTTCATGGTTCTGGCGCACAACCTCACCTTAATCCTAGAACGTAAACTTGAATCCGAAGAAGGCATATCCGATACCAAGATTGAAAAGAAGAGAACCCTGAGAATTCAAAAGGATCTGGCAAAGATCAAGGAGGCCGGAAGAAAAGAAAACCCGCTTGTTACACGACCCGATAAAGCCGTTCAGAGGTCGTTTCAGTTTATCCGATGGCTCAGGGACTCTTTGCTTGTCAAGACTCCTTGGAGGCAGGCGGTAGAGGCTCTGAGGCCCCTTATGACCGCATATTTGTCATGAAAAAACAAACCCCGTTGGATCAATGGTTAACAAAATCAGCCATCATTCGCTTCAAATCCGAATGGAATCTGGATTCTAATTGGCTCCGAATACTGTGAAGCGGTTTTATTTCAGATTACACGGAATTTTACTTGATAATAATCGGAACTGTGATAAACTTCACACTGTTTTCAATATAAACGAAGAAAAATACTGCTAAAGTGGGCTCGCCCACTTTTTTTTTTACTGTTCCCGTAAGGTTCGTGAGATGCTGTACGGTATTTTCTAAATTAAAATTTTGATTAAAACGAGTTGAAAAAGGATTCTTTAAGTCATGAATAATGAACTAGTTGCAGTCTTGGATTATCTTGAAAGAGATCGTGGGCTCGATAGAGAAGTTCTTGCAAATCTTATTGAAGAATCGTTAGTTTCTGCGGCACGAAAAGCAATTGGTCCGGTCAATGAACTTCGGGTCCACTTAGATTCAAAAACCGGTGATATTCAGGCAATTGCCAGACTTGAAATCGTTGAACAGGTTAGTAACCCCGAAAAGGAAATCGAGTTTGATCGGGTTGTTAAACAAAATCCAAAGGCCCAAATCGGCGATGAACTGGATTGGGAGGTTACGCCTGGTAACTTTGGTCGAATTGCTGCCAGAACTGCAAAACAGACAATTTTGCAACGGTTAAAAGAAGCTGAAAAAGATAGTATTCGTAAAGATTTTTTGGATAAAATAGGTGATATTTTGTATGGGGCTATTTCACGGTTCGAAAAAGGTGAAATCATCGTTAGTTTTGGCCGGGCAGAAGGTTCGTTGCGTCAAAAAGACAAAGTTGCGAATGAAGATTATCGAATTGGTGATCATATCAGCGGTATACTTACGGCAGTTAATATGACGCCGCATGGCCCCCTTCTAGTGGTATCAAGATCCACTCCGAAGTTGGTTCAATGCCTTTTTGAACGGGAGGTCGCAGAAATTGCAGAAAATATTGTCGAAATAAAAGCCGTTGCTCGTGAGCCGGGATATCGAAGTAAAATAGCAGTATTTAGTAAGGAGGCAAATGTTGATCCCGTTGGCGCATGCGTTGGTATTCGAGATCCCGTGTTAAGAATATTGTTCGGGAACTAAATGGTGAGAAAGTAGATATTATTCGTTGGAATGAAGACGTTAATACATTTATAATGAATGCCCTTCAGCCTGCAGAAATCAAGTCTTTAGTGATGAATGAAGATGAGAAAATGATGACCATCATTGTCGATCCGGATCAGCTGTCCTTGGCGATTGGAAAACGGGGTCAAAATGCCCGTCTAACTGCGAAGTTAACCGGATGGAAAATTGACATTAAAAAAATTGAAGATAAAAAGGAACCCGATTTTGAAGAAAAAATCAGCCAGGCAATTGTTGCTTTGGCCGAATTGCCTAATATCAGTTCAGAAGTGGCTGAGAAGCTTGTTCATAACGGGTTCCTTTCGGCAGAAGGAATAAAAGCAGCGGAAGAGAGTGATTTAACTGCAATTGAAGGTATTGATGAAACCGCTGCACAAGAAATCAAAAAGGCTGTTGGATAATCTAAATTCAATATCAATATAATAAGATTTAAAAAAATGGAGAGAGTTTCATTGGAGGTTGCCCGCTCTTTTGTCAGTATTGATTGGATAAAAAATTGCTGATTAAGGCCTGCATTTTCCCATAATAAAAACTCCATTCCACTGGGAAATTAAAATTAGATTGCAACAATTTCCTATTTACTGGCATTGCATATTCTTTTTTCAATAAGTATTTTTCCATTTCAAATCATTGTTAATTGGAATTAATTATGAAATAGAGCCACTTGCACAAAATTGTTTGATCAGAAATACTTTAGCAAGGGGCTCATGATAACACGTTTCCCTAAAGGTAGTCTAATATGGCAGAGAATTTAAGAGTCCACCAACTTGCGAAAAAGTTAAACGTCAACAGTAAAGAATTAATCGAAGTTCTTAAAAAAGAGGGATTTGAGGTAGGATCCCACATGTCCATTGTTGAAGATGACGTGGTGGAAATAATTATAGACCATTTCAAAACGCCCGAAGTCGGGGTCGGCCATGAAAAACCTACAGACAAACAAAAAGAAGATAAATTAACTTCACAGGATAAAACAGATGGCGCAATAGCTGTTCCAGCTAAAGAAGAAGAAAAATCTGGTGAAACTCCTCCGATAGTGCAAAAGGGAAATGAACTGCACTTAAAACCGCCGATTATAGTCAAAAGTCTTGCCGCCGCTCTCGGTATTAAACCTAATGAACTGATCCACGATTTGTTGAAGCAAAATATTTTTGCTTCGATAAATCAAACGATTGATATTGACGTCGCTGAAAAAATTTGTCGTAAACGTAATTTTATTCTCATTGCAGAAAAGCGGGAAAAGCAGATCGCTGCGCCAACCTCTGAACCAACTGAAGTTTCACCTGAGGAATTAATTTATGACAACGAATTTATTGAACTGCGTCCCCCGGTTGTTGCGTTTTTAGGACATGTTGACCATGGTAAAACATCGTTGTTAGATAAAATTCGTAAAACCAGGGTCACAGAAAAAGAAGCAGGAGGAATTACTCAGCATATTGGCGCTTCAAGTATAGAATGGAAGGGGGAGGCGATAACCTTCATTTATACACCCGTGCAGGAGCATTTAACGCCATGCGTTCGCGGGGCGCCAATACCACAGATATCGTTATTTTAGTTGTGGCTGCAGATGATGGTATTATGCCGCAAACAATCGAAGCGATAAATCATGCAAAAGCCGCAAAAGTGCCTATCATTGTTGCAATTAATAAGATTGATTTACCGTCGGCGGATTCGTTAAAAATTTTGACTGAACTTCAAAGGCATGAACTTGCCGGTGAAGATTGGGGGGGGGAAACAGGAATTGTAGAAGTTTCTGCCCATACGGGACAGGGGATTGATGACTTAATTGAACGCATCCACTTGGAAGCAGAGTTGCTGGAACTTAAAGCAAATACAAAATTACCTGTTAAGGCAATTGTTCTTGAATCTCAGCTTGAGCAGGGATTAGGTCCAACGGTTAACGTCTTGATTAAAAATGGTACAATAAATGTTGGTGATAATGTTATATGTGGAAAATATTATGGCAAGGTAAAAGCATTGCTTGATAATCATGGCAAACGTATGAAAAGCTGCGGTCCGTCATTCGCTGCAAAAGTTGTCGGTTTATCAGGCGTCCCCGATAGTGGGACGATTCTGGCAGGTTGTAAGAATGAAAAGCAGGCAAAAAAAATAACAGAAGAGAGAGACGCCCGTTGGCGCGAAGGTGATTTACAACCAAAAAGACAGGCAAATCTTGAAGATCTCTATAAACAAATAGAAGAAGATGCACGAAAAGAGTTAAACGTTGTTGTCAAAACCGACGCACAGGGGACCAGTGAAGCGGTTGTTGAAATAATTAAAAAACTGGAATCTTCCAAAATACAAATGAAAATCATTCATGCCGGGGTTGGTTCAATCGGTGAAAATGATGTTCTTCTTGCATCTGCTTCAGATGCTATTGTCGTTGGTTTTCATGTTCGCGTCAATGCTGGAGTGAATGCATTAGCCAAAAAAGAAGGTGTGCAAATTCAGCTGTATAGTATTATTTACGAACTAGCCGAACGGATGAAAGAAGCGTTGACTGGAATGCTTGATCCTGAATTTAAGGAAGAACAATTGGGTAAAGCTGAAATTCTTCAGGTTTTTAGCCTGTCTAAATCCGTCAATAAAATTTGTGGATGCAAGGTGAATAAAGGTATTGTCAAAGTTGGGGGAAAAGCCAGAGTATATCGCGGAAGCGAACTCATTTATAATGGAGTCATTCAATCTCTCAGGCGATTTCAGGATGATGTGAAAGAAGTAAAATCAGGTTTCGAATGCGGCATTCGCCTTGACCATTTCAATGAATTTAATGTTGGAGACCTCATCGATATTTACGAGTTTGTTGAGATCACACCGACTCTATAATCTTCGTTTTGCTCAAAAAATCAATTTTAACCCGGTTTTGTCACAAACTTTGTTGTGAGATATCCGGATTAGTAAACCTTCCCAAATTAAGAGATTACCATGGACCGAATGGTCAGAGTCAATGAATTAATAAAGAGGGAATTGGGCAGAATTTCAGAGTATATGATCTGTCCTGAATTGGATGCGTTGCTAACCATTACCGATGTCAATACCTCTCCAGATTTACATCATGCAAATGTCGCATTTAGTGTTTATGGCGATGACATGCAAAAATCTAAAGCGATTCAGCTTTTCAAAGATAACCGAATTGAAATTCAGCATGAGATGAGCAACCACATTAGACTGAAATATACTCCCGTTTTACATTTTTCTCTGGATGAAAGCCTTGATAAAGCAGATCGAATTTTTAAAATTTTAGAGGATTTAGGATTAGAAGATGAATAATATAACACCGCAGAATAAGAAATTATTTGGTCAAATATACCAATGGATATCGGCCAAAAAATCTATTCTTCTTCTAACCCATCAACGTGCTGACGGGGATGCATTCGGAGCGATTTTTGCTATGCACCACTGTCTTCGTGATGGTGGCGTCAGCGCCGTTCCCTATGTTACCGATAATATCCCAGAACGTTATGAATCGTTCGCTCCGAAAGATACGCTAGTTGGTAAACCGATCGATTTTAATGATTTCGATGGAGTTATGTCTCTTGACTGTGCAAACAAAAAACGAATTGATATTCCTAACAATACCGCATTTGCTGATCTTCCACTTCCGTGTTGTAACATTGATCACCATATCGACAACTCAAAATATGGTGAAATTAACTGCATTGAAGATAAATGCTCGGCAACGACGGAAATATTAAGCATTATGATAAAGCAATTGTCATTGCCCTGTTCTTCCGAATGCGCTACGGAGTTGCTGCTGGGAATGATTACTGATACTGGGGGATACCGGTTTAATAATACCACATCGCAGACACTTGAAATGGCATCATGGTTAATGGAGAAAGGTGGTGATCATGACCGAATTGTTGCAGAAATGTATTATAGTGAATCAATTAATATGCTCAAATTCCAGGCAAAACTTTTTGATGAAATTTACTTTGCGTTTGATAATAGACTTGCCTATTTTTTGATAACGAATAATCTGTTAGATCATTATGGAGTTGCTGCTGAAGACGTGGAGGATGTTGTTGATATTGCACGTGCAATTAAAGGGGTCGAAATAATATGTCGAATTCAGGAAACAGAGGATGGGATGCGCTTTTCATTTCGTTCAATGAATCCCGATATCCCGATAATTGAAATGGCGCATCAACTGGGTGGAGGCGGACATGCAATGGCTGCTGGCGCCTTACAGAAAAACATCACAATTGAAAGAGCAGAAGAACTATTATTAGCTTATGCCAGTGAATGTATCCCACACAATTGATGCTCAAAACGAAAGCGGTTTATTGCTGGTAGATAAACCCTCTGGTTGGACCAGCCACGATGTTGTAAAATTCATCAGAGGATTCGGATTCGGGAAAGTGGGACATTGCGGTACTTTAGACCCACTGGCAACGGGATTATTAGCCATCGTATTTGGAAAAGCAACTAAATTAAGCGACGCGTTGTCTTCAGGTACAAAAACGTATCAATCTACACTTTTCCTCGGAATTGAAACAGATACACAAGACGCAGATGGTAAAATCCTATATGAAAAATCCTGCTCATCATTGACTGAAAGCCACATTAAACAGGTATTTGCTGAATTTGTTGGAGAACAGAAACAAATTCCTCCCATATATTCAGCAAAGAAGGTCAAAGGTAAAACACTTTATAAATTAGCGCGAAAAGGCATTGAGATCGTGCGTAACCCGGTTGCCATTACCATTTTTAATCTGCAAATTGTCTCAATAAATCTGCCATCAGTTGTGTTTAATGTAACGTGTTCAAAGGGCACATATGTTAGGACGCTTTGTCACGATATCGGAACAATTTTAGGCTGTGGCGGTCATTTAAAAGCGCTGAGGCGTACTGCAAGCGGGAAGTTTTGTGTCGATGATGCACTCTCTATTGACCAAATTAAAGGATGCAATAAAGAAAATCTTTTGCACCATAGCCTTCCTATAACAGCAATTTCAGTAAAATAATTTTTCTATGATTTATGCAACATCCATTGAGCAACTTCCACGATTTGGAATCAACCGTATTGCAATTGCCTGTGGAGTATTTGATGGATTGCATATCGGTCATCAGAAAATAATCAGCGGCCTGATAGAAAATGCAAAAAATACAGATGCAGTTCCTGTTATTATCACCTTTGACCCTCACCCCCGAAAAATATTAACACCGGATTTACCAACACATCTGATATTATCACCCAAACATAAATTACAGTTGCTGGAGCGACTCGGTATTGGCGTTACCGTTAGTATTCCTTTCACAATAGAATTGTCTAAACTGAACCCGGAAGCATTTATTACTGATATGCTCTGCGCAGAGGGATTGCGCATTACCACATTGTGTGTTGGAATTAACTGGAGGTTCGGCCACAAAGGGATGGGGGATACCGATTTGCTGAATCATTTACAAACAAAGTGCAAATTCGACTTAGTTCCGGTTCCTGAATCAAATTTTGGCAAAGATAAAATCAGTAGCACTTCTGTAAGGCAATCGTTAAAGAAAGGTGATTTAGAGCAAGTAAAGAAAATGCTCGGCAGAAATTATTCTATCATGGGGAATGTTGAATTTGGTAAAGGTATAGCGACATCTCAGTTGTATTGTCCAACCGCAAATATCGAGTGTCAAAATGAAATATTCCCCCCAAATGGGATTTATGCAGCAAAAATTCAAATTGATCCTGATAAAGATAGATCGAGTCAATATTTTGGTGTTATTTATCTCGGTAATTCACCCACGTTTATAGATGCCCCGACTAATAGACCTTATGTGGAAATAAACATCTTTGATTTTAGTGATGAAATTTATGGGCAGTTGGTTGAGGTCGAGTTTATTCAATTTATTCGGAGCGATGAAAAATTTGATGCAGTTGACGCCTTAAGAAAACAAATTTCCATTGATGTCGAAGCTGCTAAACACGTGTTTTCCGTCTCATCATAATTCAATTTCCTTTGAAACTTAAAGATTTTTAGGTTTCGGGTTTCAGCGTTTATGTGTCAGATTTTTTTCCTGAAAGCAGACACATGAAACCACGTTTGATCTTATCTATTAGTCACGGCCGCAACTGTGGGTCGTTTGTAGCTGTCCCGTTGTGCGAAACAGTCCCACTTGCGGGGTCAATAGTTAATTGATGATCGCCAACGACTAATTGCCCCCGAAGGACTTACGCCGAGCTTATCTCCTTTTCTTATCGGGGGCCGCTATGTTGATATCAAAACCTCTTTGGCAAACATGCCGTTCTCAAGCTTTCTTTTCAATGGAACAACCCCCAAGTCCGTTTTACGGTCTTGCTTAATATAAGAGGAAACTTCATTCGGGCAATAGGCCCGTTCGTAGTTAACTCCGGACCTCCCTTTGAAATAGGGAGGTAATAAATATAAGAAACTTTAATTAAAAAGGCTTCCTTGTACATTAATTGTTAGCTGTGCAGTTACATTCCGATGATGCATTGGTGTCTCAGAACCCGTTAGCTAGAGCCCATTCGGAAAGGGTATTTTGAGTATGAAATTTCTATATTCTTCATGGAATTGGACTTGAATAAATTGCGTAACGTGTTATCTTGCAATAATTTAAAATCTAATTTAATTTGCCATGGAGGCAACAATGATCAAGCAAATTCCAAATGACTCGGTGTGCAGCAGCAACCTATTCTTGCCGGTTCCGGATACGAACTTGAAAGAGCTCTTGTCTGAGGTTCTGGAAATGAGCCGTAGACATCCGGAAATTCTCGATAGCATTCGAAAGGATCAAGATGCAGTAGCGATAAAGAAAAAAGAGTTACGGCAAAAAGATAAAGCCTATTTTGAATCAAAATTCGAGGCCCTTCCAGAAATTTTGAGTGAAGTGGAACAAACGGAAGCTCCATCCCTTTATTTACAAGTGGGTCGTCCGCGAATGGAAGCCGAACTGGTGTTGATTTTTCTTGTCCTGCGAGGCGACTTCCATACCTTAAGCAGTTTATCATCAATTGAACGCTTACGGGATTCGGTCACAATTTTAGACTACTTGCAAAAACGTGATCTGCTTCTTCCCGGGATCACAACGATTGTTGAGAATGTAAATGCGGCGTCTAATGAAACACGAGAACAAATTCACCGTGCTCAGTGAGGGCTAATTCTCAGTGAGGGCTAATTCTCAGTGAGGGCCTGGACGATTTCAAGGAGCTGACATTCGACAGTACGTCCGTGGAAGGAAACGTAGAGTGGCCGACCGATGCGGGTATTCTGCTCAAGCTTATTGAGCGTCTGTTTAGTCTGGGTGGCAAACTTTCGAAGTATGGCGGTCCGTCACTCCGGGCATGGTGGATGGCAAGCTGGATTTCGTCTTTGCAAACGCTGCTGTTCAAGATCAATTCCATTGCCGGAAAAGCGAATAGTAAAAAGAGGATAAAGAAGTTCTATCGGAAATTTTTAAAGACAGCCTACAAAGCGCTGAGTTATCTGAAAAGGGAACTTGGAGAGATGAAAGAACGGAGCGCAAAACTCGATGTGAAGCCAAGTCGTCGAGAAATGCTCGATGCCATTTTTAAGCAAATAGACGAGGATCTTGCAGATGGATATCATGTTCTTTTTTACTCGGAGAATCGGGTAATGAATGATGTCCATCTTCCTTCTGCGGAGAAGGTTTTGAGCATTTCAGATGAAGATGCAGCTTATATAAAGAAAGGTCCTCGGCCCGCGGAAATAGGATATAAACCACAACTCGGTCGAAGCGGCAATGGTTTTATCCCTGTTTGTAAGGTTCCCAAAGGGAATGCCGCCGACTCGAAAGAATTTATCCCTGTACTTGATTTAGCCATTGAGAACACCAAGGCGGCGCCTTCTTTAGTGAGCGTTGATGACGGTTATTCATCAAAGTCAAATTTAGAGGACGCAAAAGAAAGAGGGGTAGCCACTGTGAGTATAAGCGGCTCAAAAGGGGAACGGATTACGCCCGAGTCAGATTGGGATAGTCCAGCCTATCTTGAGGCTCGTCGCAATCGTTCAGCTGTTGAATCGCTCATGTTTGCACTTAAATATGTGTTTGGCCTGAAGCGTTTTCGACGACGCGGTCTTGAGGAAGTTCGCGCTGAATTGCTTGAGAAAGTCATTGCGTATAATTTTTGTCGGATGGGCTATATTCGTAAGCTCCGTCAAAAAGAAGCTGAAGCAAAACTGCGGCGAGTAGCTTAGGACGATCCCTACAAAATAGTGAAGTAAAAAAAACACCAAAGGGCTTCAACCGGGAGTACTTGTGTTCAAAAATAATTATTTTTGGGCCTCAACGACAAGTTGCTCGCAGAAAAGCTGGCGAATCGGCAACGATTATGTCAGACCCATGTTTCACCGACATTAAAATCAACAAATTGCGCCAAAATGGCACGGCCAAAATTGAGCAATTTGCCTTTTCGAATACGGTCTAGTTAACTTGGATCCGGTAGTAGCGGTAATATAATTGGTGATTCTGTTTACCAGAAATCCCGTTTAGGAAATTACTTGGCTTTTCCGCTCCCGGGCACAGCTCACTTAACCATTTTTAATTAAGGAGTGTTGTATGAACAATCGTAAGCGTAAAACAAGTAAACGTCAAGGTCGCAAAATGCATTTTAAGGCATCAACTCATAGTGAACGTCTAATTAATCCAAATGCAGCTGGAATTGATATTAGCGCAACTGGAAGTTTTGTTGCAGTGCCACCTGATAGGGATAGCAAACCGGTGCAAGAATTTGGCTGTTTTACAGAGGATCTTCACGCATTGGCTGATTGGCTCACTGTATGTGATATTGATTCTGTGGCGATGGAATCAACAGGAGTTTACTGGATTCCACTTTTTGAAATACTCGAATCCCGTGGTTTTGATCTTTATCTGGTTAATGCACGTCACGTTAAGAACGTTCCTGGACGGAAGACTGATGTCTTGGATTGTCAGTGGTTACAGGAATTACATACCTTTGGTTTACTCAGTGCGTCATTTCGTCCAGATGATGAAATATGTGTTTTACGTTCCTACTGTAGACAACGTGATAATTTAATTAGTTGTGCTTCATCTCATATTCAACACATGCAAAAAGCACTTGAACAAATGAATGTTCAACTCCATAAAGTCATAAGTGATATAACAGGTGATACGGGTATGCGTATTATTGCTGCTATACTTGGTGGAGAAAGGAATCAAGTTAACTTGGCTCAACTAAAAGATTACCGTTGTAAAAACGATACAGAGATCATTGCCAAGGCTCTTGATGGTAATTATAGAAACGAACATGTTTTTGCATTAAAACAGGCTTACGACCTTTATTTGGTTTATCGTCAATCAATTGTTGAGTGTGATCGTGAAATTGAACGATATATTGCTCAACTGAACAGTGTATCGGATCCATCAGAGAACCCTTATCCTAAAGCAAAACGGTCACGAAAAAGACCCGGCAGCAATGATGTGAGCTTTGATTTAAGGAGTCATCTTTATCGTATTAGCGGTGTTGATTTTACTGCGGTTGACGGGTTAGAAGCCTCCACTGCATTCACAATTCTTTCTGAAGTCGGGTTAGATCCGGGCCGTTTTCGTACTATGAAACATTTTACATCTTGGCTATGTCTTTGCCCAGACAATCGCATTACTGGAGGCAAAGTGAAGTCCAGTAAGACTCGTAAAACGAAAAATCGAGCCACAACGGCATTTCGTCTTGCTGCAAGAGCTGCTGGCAATAGCTTAGGTCCATTGG